>Ga0214923_10004432_pt1 | contig 16947 bp, 14 predicted proteins | sample LL1510_MetaG_FD_177993 | JGI IMG/M metagenome (GOLD analysis project Ga0214923, IMG submission 177993) | Freshwater microbial communities from Lake Lanier, Atlanta, Georgia, United States - LL-1510 | ecosystem: Environmental > Aquatic > Freshwater > Lake | place: USA: Georgia | collected... | reverse complement strand
CAGGTAATAGTATAGGTTGCTGTCGCGGCAGCCCGATTAACTCTTGTTGCTGAACTTCACGTAATCTATTTTTAGTATACCGATTATATCGGTAGTCTACTGATGAAGGTAGCAATCCAATAGGACTAATCGGACGTAATAGTATAGGTTGCTGTCGCGGCAGCCCGATTAACTCTTGTTGCTGAACTTCACGTAATCTATTTTTAGTATACCGATTATATTGGTAGTCTACTGATGAAGGTAGCAATCGCCTGGGCATAACAGGGGGTGTTACTATAGGACGGTTTTCTCGCAAGTCAGCTTGCAAGTCAGATATTAAGTTGCTTATTGTATTTTCTATTTGCTCTCTATCACCAGACAATAACGACCTTAAAATAGCTTGTGCGCGTCTGGATTGAGATGCCTGTGGTGAATTGTTGCTTGGTATTCCCGAAGCAGGTGTGGACTCAATATCTATTGTATTTTCTATTTGATCTCTGTTATTCCGTATTCTATTAGCAGCATTTCTCCGAGCATTTCTACGTTCTAATACTGCTGCGTTCCTGCGGGCATTTTCCACAGTTAATGAAGGTAGCAATCCAATAGGACTAATCGGACGTAATAGTATAGGTTGCTGTTGCGGCGGTCTGGTTAACTCTTGTTGCTGAACTTCGCGTAATCTATTTTTAGTATACCGATTATATCGGTAGTCTACTGATGAAGGTAGCAATCCAATAGGACTAATTGGAGGTAATGGTATAGGTTGCTGTTGCGGCGGTCTGGTTAACTCTTGTTGCTGAACTTCACGTAATCTATTTTTAGTATGCCGATTATATCGGTAGTCTACTGATGAAGGTAGCAATCCAATAGGACTAATCGGACGTAATAGTATAGGTTGCTGTTGCGGCAGTCTGGTTAACTCTTGTTGCTGAACTTCACGTAATCTATTTTTAGTATACCGATTATATCGGTAGTCTACTGATGAAGGTAGCAATCCTGTGGGCATAACAGGGGATGTTACTAAAGATCGTTGTACGCCAAGTTGCTGCGTACTTACATTATAAATTTGACTAGATGCACGTATTGTAGTAGCTAAAACTGAGTCACTTATTTTTTGAATTAAAATATTTCTAGCTTTGTATAAATTAGCTGTCAGTTTGTTTATTTGCTCTTGTGGAGTAACGTCTTGGCTATTCACAATACTATCTAATAGATCGTCGGTACTAGCTGCAAATAGCACAATTTCTCTACGTTCTGCTGTTGATAGTTGATTGCTTAAATGACTTTCTACCATCCTGATCTGATCACCAATCACAAGCGGCGTGATATCTTTCTCGTGTTTGCGAATTGTGTTGAGCATTTTAGCAATGCTAATATTTGCCATAAATAAAGCGCGTACTGCGCTATTCCCAATAGTATTACCTACGTTTGTTCCTGTTCTAATACCCCATAAAGATGGAGAATGAATTTCAAAGCCTTTTTCTACTGTATTTATTACTGTACTAGCTAATTTTTCAGCAGCAGTCTTTAATGTATTTAAATTATTAACAATACCTAACGACAGTCCAGCAATGATATCCTGCCCAACATCAAACATCACTTTAGATGGTGATTCAATTCCTAATTCACTTTTAATAAGCGCAATTAAGTTATTTAGCATTTGCCTAGCTTCATCAGAAACGCCATTAGCACTATGCTGAATACCTTGCTTTAACCCGTCATCAATATTTCTCCCAATGTTTATTCCATGTTGTTCTGCTAGTGCTAACTGCTCTTTCCATTTAGCGTTATAAATATCTACTTCAACTCTATTAAGTCCTCCTATTTTGTTATTTGCTAATTCTTCTCTTTTCCGCATACCCTGCTTACCTGTTCTCTTGATAGCAGTTAACTCGTCATTAAAACCCGTTTGAAAACCAGCTTTTTTGCCTATTTCTACATACTCATCTATAGTGGCGATCGCTTCTCTTGATCTGTTAACAAAATCCCTCAATTTAGTTTTAGTAGCCTTAATTGTGTCAAGGTTGCCACTTTTTTGGGAAGCTTTAAGCTCTGCGGCTAAATCTTGGTATTCCGCGCTAAAATATTTGTTTATTGTATCTAATGCTTTTTTAATTTCATCTAAAGAAATTTGTGATTCTCTCTGTATTTCTTCAATAACTAATGATTGCGCTGAGTCTAGTACTGGCGCTTTATTTTCGGCTTGAGTTGCATCTTTGTACCTTTGAGATAAGTCCACACCTTTAATCAACCCTAGCCGAATTGCTTCTAATTGTTTTTCAACAGGTTCGGGCATAGTTGAAGGAATTGCACCAAATTCAAGGGTTGATGATGCTTTTTTCTGTTTTGAAGCGATAGATTGAAACCGTGTTTTTGGTATATTTAAACTACTAACCTTTAAGTTAATGACAAGATTATTCAGTGAATTGACTGCATTCATTAGCAGCATTGCAGCATTTTCTAACTTAATTGCAGCTTGATTGAGTATTGAATCGGTAGAATCAACCAAGTCTGATACAACATTCAAATTCTTTGTAGATCCAATATTAGGATCAAGCCAAAAATCATCAGGAATCACAGGACTTGGTACGGACTCCCATGGGTCAAAATTAATCTCCCTTATGTCACGTGGGTCAGGTGTCCATATAGTAGACGGTTTTCTCGCTTTATATTCTTGAATATCTCCGCCTATTCGTTGCAATAAAGTTTTACCAGTATATCCTATAGGAATCTCCTGTCCTGGGTTTTGTGGGCGCAGCAAAGATTCATCAATTGATCTTTTCGGTGGCAATTCTAAAGGCTTGTTGTATCCAGAATTAATAGCTCCTGCAATTACAATTGGGTCTAATATTCCATGCAATGATATATCCATTAAAGCCCGTGAAATAGTCGTTACTTTATCATCGAATTTTTGTTTTTTATTAGGAAGCACCGCAGACATACTTAGATCAATTGATGATATTTCTCCTATGTCAACTTTATTGGTTTTTGGATCAATTTTAAAATCTTTAAAAAATACATTACTGCTAGCTAAATCATTATGAACAACTCCCATTTCTTGAATTGCTGCACCTAATTGGCCAACGTGATAATAAAACTGCTGAAATATATCATTAAATTGTTTTATACTTTCCTTAATCTTTCTTTCTTCTTTTTCGTCATCACCTTTGATATCCGTTAAATTTTTCCTTATTTTTTCTCTTTCTTCAGGATTATTTTCGTTTTCTAGCAAAATTTCTAGCTCTGTTATTTTTGGTTTCAATTCCTCACGTTTTTTTGCCTGCTGTTCTTTCGCAACTCGAATAGGTACAGCATATTCTTCCATGATTCTCTTTAAATCTCGTCCTACCAATCTTTCAACGATCATAGATTCCCCAGGTTTTGCAGCGTAAAGCAAAGGGGCGTATCTACCTTGCAATCTTTCATAAGCTTTAACTTCCTGTTCAGAAGCTATTTTCTTTTTTCCTAATTCGTTTAAATCGGTTTTATAAACCAGCTTATCACTCATTAATGCCGTTGCTCCAGCCGTTGCTCCAGGCCAGCCAAACCCTGTAGCTTTAATATCTTTGGCACTAGGCATCATTGCACCTATAGATTTAAAAATATGATTATAAGCTAAAATTGTTGCTGGTTGTGCTTTCATAGCATCTGAAACTGGCAACGAATCAAGTCTGACTCTTTCTTCAAAATATTCAGGTAATTTATGAAATTCCGGGCTTTGATTTATAACGTGTTCGTATTTTGGTAAAGCTTCAGTGTTAGGAATTATTGGTAAATAGTTAATCTTATCTAAAAAATCTTGTGATATTTTTCCGTTGGTTCTAATAAATTCTTCCTGTAAAACAATTATTGTTTTAAAACCATCAACTATTTTTTTGCCGTATTCTCCGAATTGTTTTTGTTTTTCAAACCAAGGAATAGTTTGAATAGCTAAATCTCTTTTGCGAGTAGTAATATCAGTAATGTCTAAATTTCCAGCCCACCAAGCATCACTGGATTTTGTGTTTGTTTTAAAGCTTTTAAGTGAAGCATTAATGCCATTAACTTCATTAATGTACTTCATAATACCAGGTTCTTTAACATTGTCTGGAAATTTTACTCGTTCCATGACTTCAGTTGTAAGTCCAGTAATAGGCAAAGAATCAAATTGATCTAAAAATTTATCTGATATATTTCCATGAGTCCTGATAAACTCTAACTGCAACTTTATTACCTTTTCAAATCCTTTAATTATTTCCCTTCCGTATTCTCCAAATTTTTGCTGTTGCCGTGGTTCTTTAAACCAAGGAATCGTCTTTTGGGAAAGTTCTTCATTTACTTGAATCAATTTCTCCCTATTCAGTCCACCTGCAAAATACGCACCGGGCAACACTGTTCTGCTTTTAAATGATTCTATTGATTTGTTAATAATATCTACGTCTTGCTTGTATCTTTGATAACCCTCATGAGAATCATCGCTTGGTAAATCTTTGTATTTGCCTGTAGGAAATTCAGATTTTTCTACATTTATTACAAGACTGTCTAAAGCTTCCATCGCTTGCGTACGAATACTTTGTGCCATCTGTTGAACGTGATTTGGCATTTGAGACTCTTGCAATTTATCTAAATTGTATTTAGAGTCAGTTAAATGTTCTATTAACCCCATATTGTACCCACCACGAAGACCAATATCTTTAGCACGTACAATAGACACAAGTGTTGGATGCAACTGCGATACCATTCTTTGAATATCAGACATTATCTTCAATGAATCTTTGTCTGTAGGAAGATTACCACCTACAACAGTATTAAGTTTTCTGACAAAATTAGGAGACTTAAATAAGTGATGAATTGCATGGACATCAGCACTAGAGCTTTTTATCCCTGCATCTTCAAAAATATTCATTGCTTTAGTTGGATTATATGCGCCTAACTTAAAAGGAAAAGTTAAAGGGTCTTTTTCTAAAATTCCTGCATGAAAACCTTCAGGAGTTGCATTTAACAAATTTGTATAAGGATAAGCCATAGCTAATGCTTTTGTCTTAATTCCTTGGTATTCTGCGGTTTTTGCGTATCGGTAAGCAGTTGCACCACCAAGAGAGAAACTTATCGCAGAAGCCTCATTACCCTGTTCTTTAGCTAACCTTGCATGAGCTATAGCTTGTGCTGCACCAACATCTGAACCTTTAGGATGAAAAGCATAAGCTATTTGTCTTATAGCGTTCTTTATAGTTGGTATTGATTGCAACATATTAGGAGCAAATTGCTTAATTTGCTTTATAATCCAGTTGTCCAGTCCTTTTGTTCTTTCTGTTTCATCGGTATCTAAATTCTCTACTGGTAATAATTTTATATTAGGTCCAAAAATTGGTTCTAAAGAAGTAGCAGTAGGTCGTCCTCCTTGTCCAAGTTTATGTTCAGCACCACCTATGACGGATACTACTTTTTGTCCAGGTTCTAATACAGGAAAAGCAGGTTTTCTTTCCAGATAATAAGCTTCAGCAAGTTTGCTAGTATGATGAGACTGCATTCCCTGGATAAATTTGAGAAGCGGCTGAAATTCTTTTATTAATGGAAGTATTACTTTATTTGATAAATCAGTAGGCTGGGCGTTATTTAATATTGTTGGTATAAATCTAGCTTTCTTTTCGACTAATGATAATTCACTTGGTTTAGCAGCATAAGCCTTAAATTGCTTGTCCAGTTCAGGCTCTTGAGACAAAATATTATCAATAGCAGTAACGGTGTTTGGTATATTTTTATTAGACTTAAATTCTTCTTCAAAATTTGAAATTACTTGTAAATCACCTAGCCTGTTTAAATGTTTTTGTATTTTAGTTCTTTTTCCGGCAGCATAGTTGGATTTTTCAATACTACCAGTATTTATAAATTCTGCTAAAAAAGTTTCATAAACTTGTTCTTTTCCTATAATTTCATCGTCAAATACTTTAAACCAGTGCTTAATTTTTTTAATTACTGCTCTGTTAAATGGACGTACAGTTTGAATTGATAACTCCCTTCCTATCTCTTCAGTAAAACCAACAAAAATATTGTTAACAGCTTTTCCTAAAACTGCAATTGGATTAGTAAATATACCATTAAAAAATCCAGAAGAAGATTGCTGAGTTTGGGTTTTGATGGCGTTATTTACAAGCCTGACTGAACTATTAATAGCATTGGCAATACCGCTTAAAGCTTTTATAGAACTATTGACACCATTTACAGAGCTTCTTATTGTTTGGAGAATAGCGTTGCCTGTAACGCTTGTATTATTTATAGAATTATTTGCAGTATTTGTAGAGCTATTAATAAAGTCTAGCTTACTAGATATTGATTTAAGTTCATTAAGTATATCTGCGTCATTACTGTATACGTTAACAACGGTTTTTGTATTATTTGAAGTATCATTAGCGTTAACAAAATTATTTGCATTTGATGTATTACCAGATGACACATTACTAAATGTAGTGTTACTTGTAGTGCCAAGATTGTTTATTGCTTTGACAATCAAATTATCGCCAATGATTATAGAAGCATGGATAGAATTTATAGAACTATTGATAGAATTTATAGAGCTATTTATTGATTTTAAATGATTAATCATTGCGGCATCTTTGTTACTACCAAAAGAACTAGTATTAACAAAGCTAGAGTTACTATTATTTACGCCAACAGATACTACAACTTTTTTCTGATGTAAATTATCTAAATTATTAGATAGTTCAGTAAGTTGGCTATCATCAACGCTAACAACAATAGGATTGCTATCAAAATACTTATTAACTTCTTTAAGGTGCTGTACTTTTAAGTTTAAGTGCTTATTCAAATCAGTTAATTCTTTGTCATCAACATTGACAACAATAGGATTATTATTAAAATACTTATTAACTTCTTTAAGATGTTGTACTTTTAAATTTAAGTGCTTATTTAAATCAACTAAACTATCATCGTCCACTCCGACGTTAAGATTAATATTTTCAAAACTTTTTTCTACTGACACAGCCGCTTCATAAGCTTTCTTCTTAGCCCGTTCCAAAGTCTTTTCTAGCTCAGAAGAATCAGCAGATAGCTCTACAATTAATTCGCCTAAATTCATAATATTAACTCCTATAAAGAAAAAGATTACAGACTAAGAATATTAATCTGTAATCAAGAAAGTAGCAGATTTAAAGCTGATAGAACCGGAGGGGGCAACCGATTATTCTTGATAATATCCTTAACAATGTTTTCCGTTGCTTGGCTAATCTTGCGGGTATCGCCTCTAATGTCGTCAGGAAAGGGTAGCAAATCGATAAAGTCCATATTGGGGTCAGTATCTTTTTTAAACCCGTTAAATAGTCCCGTCCAACCGATCGCGTGAACCCGTCCTTCAACATTAGCCTGTTCCCTCCGGTGTTGTTCAAGTGCCTCAATGCACTCAAATACTACGTGAATGGGTTGATCTAAGAAACTATCCCAGTCTCTAAATCTGGAGTCGGAAACTCGGTAGGACTGGATTCGCCAGTAGATGCTTCCCCAGTCAACTGAAGAACTGGTAGCTGCTCCCCCTCAGTCACAGGTACAGGTGCTGATTCTGGTTCTACTTTCCACCGACTACGCTCGTTCTCATAGAATTTGTAAATAGCAGATACAAATTCATCACTACAGTCTTTAGTGTCTTCTTCTGACCACTCATCCGTACCAACTACGTAAGACTTAGTTGAGTTATTGTATAAGAAACCAACGGAAACAGGTAAGTTTTCCGCTACAGGTTGAACCCTGATAATTGAATCTGTATCTGAGGGTTGATAGTTGCCTACTGCTGTCACTAAACAATCGCCAAAGCGAATTACTTGTCCGTCCTGTAATGGAAAATGGGTTGAAGCAACGGAAATACTTGTGGAATTAAAAGGTACAGGCGCGGTTAGTTCTACTGGGAAAGCCACCCGTTTCTTAATGAACAGAGTAGCCACAGCAATAGACACAGAAGCACTGTCAATGGAACTCAGAGCGTTGAGTTCAGTGAAGTCTTCAATGTAGTCGTAAATAACATCAGAATTATCAACTTCAGTTGCACCATCAGCAGACCGAGTAGGAGAAAGTAACTCTTGGGCTTCAGCAATTGTGACACCACGATCTACGGAAATTTTCTTAACCAGCTTAGACGCAATAATGGCTGCTTTTTGACGTTTAGCATCAATACTATCAATGTCCCTGGCTTCACCGACACTCAAAGAACCGCGTTTCTCCAAATAGATAATCCCAGTAGACTCATTACCCACGGGAATAACTTCATACTTGGCTTTTTTATTAATTATTGGGCGCATAATTCAATCTCTAAATTATCTTGGGAATCTGCCAAAAGTTGATAAGTTGCTACCTGTTTAACGGAATCAGGAATCTTAACTTGGTAAGAGGAGTAGCGATCGCTGACAGTAATTTGCCCTGATAACCCTCCTCTAAAAACTGCCGCACCGCATAGCAACTTATCCTCATCAATGCGGCAGTTAATCAGGACAGCCAATAACCCAGTGCTATCCTTGAGAATTTTCATTACAAGTTATAAACAGGGAATCCACTAGCTAAACCACCAGAAGCATAATAAGCAGGAGTCCAAGAAACTTCATCTTGAAACTCTAGTGTACAAGTGTACTTCATTACTTCCATGGGAGTACCTGTTAAATTAAGTGCCGTTACCTTGGATGCACCTTCAAATCTTGCCCCGTTAGGATAAGTAGCGATCGCGTACAATTCCCGGTTCATAAATACAGGGTCAAAAAAGGTACGTTTAATAAAATGCTCTAAAGCGATATCGCCGATGTACTCAATGCCTTCTATAGATATTTCTCTCTTGCTGCGAACAATAGCGGAACTAGTGCCGCTGCCAGATTGAGAGTGAGTAGTATCAACTACAGTAGGGCTAGGCTGCATCCCAAAACTGGTAATACCTAGTAATGGAAACATATCCTGAACCAATCTAGACGTAGAGTTAGCAGCAATAGCGTCTAACAAAGGCGCGATCGTCAATGACACCGCAGTAGTACCAGCCAAAGTGGCATTAGCTAATACTAGTACTTGCTGACGAATTAAAGGATTAGTAGGTGCAACAAAAGACAAAGAAGTACCAGCGGCAATAGTATAAGTAACACCAGTGGTAGCAGTAACACTAATACTAGTAGCACCCTCTAAAGCACCAGCAGCACAAGTTAAAGTAGTGGTAGTAACTGCACGGGTATTTTCTGGTAACAATTTAACATCAAGAGTGTAATTCTGTAAAATTACGGTTTGGACTGGACGATTAGCTAAAGCCATTTATAAACTCCTAAGCAATTACAAAATAAATGTAAACAAAACGATTAAGCACTACGAGATACACGAATAGCGTTATAGAAAGCATCAAGATCAATGCTAGGTACGTTACCTGATGAATCAGTGAGGTTAATTGCTGTGGTAGCATTAGCCACAGTCCCAGCAGTGCCTCCAAGACTACCATCGTAAAAATAGATGGTAGGGCGAATGGTAATTACAGAACCGGATTTTTGGTAAAGTAATCTAATTCCCCATGTAGTAGGAGAAATTGCGGGTGGTGCAAATTGCAACACAGAGCTATTGGCAGTTGAACTAGCTGCGGTTGCATTTACACTGATAGTGATAGAAGTAGTGCTATTAATAGCAGTGACAGTGTTAGCAGCAATAGTACCACCACCAGATGATACTGTAACTACATCACCAACACGAACGTTAGAGAATCCGTTAGTAGTGGTAGTAGTAATAATTGCGCTACCATTACTAATGTTGCAATTAGAAACGGTAAAAGTACCAGGAGTAATAGAAGCATGGGTAAAAGGAAAAAACTGAGATTCTTCAGATCCAGTGTCCACTTCAACTACAGAACCTGCGGTAATTGAAGCATTAGTAGCATTTGTGGGAACAGATTTTGGTCTAGCGAAATCTAAAACTACTGGCATAATTTTTAAGTGGTTGTTACATAACTATGGGATCAAAAATGACAATCCTGCTTTGTTCTAGTATATCAGAAGTAGCGGGAATGTGTGTATACCTTAAAACTGGAAACCGTCTTTCTATCTTAATAATTGCTGTCGGTAAATTAGAATTTTTTACCCAATTACGCAGTAGAATTTCCCATTGTTGAGGCTTATATCTTGACCCAGCGCTGGTAGCTTTAGCCGCAACATCCGGGGTTTCCTTAATCAAACATTCAAGCCCGTTACTTGCAGATGGTGGTTGAGAAGAACTACCGTATACCCAGATTGAAGGCAACCCATTAGTATAAGTACCCAACTCAGTAGCTAGTAACGTTGCCAGAATTTTTCTGAGGTCAATTGCCTTCATATTGCACCTCGTAAGAGTTTTTCAGTTCCCCAGTGTCCACTATGTCACGGGGTGAACCAACTACATCCCCACTCTTACGGACGGTGGTGCGTGGCCATTGCCAACGGACATCCTCAAGATTTGCTTGACAAGCTTCACCAAATCCTTCAGACATAGCCATAAAAGCCTGTTTGAAGTCCTCACTTTGGTTAAACCCGTCGGCATATTCACCCAAAAAATCATACTCATTAATAGCATCACCAACCCAGGGGCGGGCTGGGTTTTCAGAGCCATTAGAGAAAGTTGCACCTTCATGGACAATTGCTGCATGAGGAGCAGTCCAGGCGTGGGTAGCAGTGAGTTTTCGGGGAATTTTAATAGTTTTCCAATTAGCTACAACCATAATTATACCCTACTTGCTATAGTTAAACGACCCTCAATGTACCTTTTTCTTACTTCTAAATAAGTTGCAATTCGGTTTTGAGGTACAGGAATAAATTGCCATTGTCCTGTTGTGACAGTACCACTTGAATCAGTAAGTACAGCATCAGCAATTAATTGATAATTAAAAATTAAATTATTCCAATTACCAATCATTCTTCCTTTCAAATAGATAATATTTCTACCCATTTGAGCATCTTCAAACAAAGGCTTAAAATCTTTCTTAGCAGATACAGAAGCTTGAACAATCACAGTAGAAACTGTTTCAATCCTATTCCCCACAGCATCCTCAACAAAATGACCATTACCCATTTGAAAGGTCAATGTTAAGTTAGAATTAAAGGGTTCTAAATATCCAATTGTTTGGTTTACATAGGAGGAAATCATGATTTTATTCAGTAACTTTATTGTCAAGTATCCAGAATTTGCGGGCGAAGAAACCAAGTTTAATTTGTTCTTAACAGAAGCACTTTTAGAAGTTGAACTGTACCATTGGGGAACTTTAAAAGACGTGGCAACTGAGTTACTGACGGCTCACAAAATCACTTTAACCAAGCAAAACACAGGTAGTGATTATAGTACGGGTGTTCTTAAAAAGATAGACATGGATGACGAATCTTACAGCGTTGAATTACAAAGTATTCCTGATAGTTACGGACAAAGTAAGTACGGACTTGAATACCAACGGCTACTAAAAATAGTCACCAATACCAGCAAAGAAAGAACATCAAATAGCAAAGGAACATCTGTGCTTGGGTTTAGGGGAAGCAACCCAATTAAGTGGTCACAACATTAAATAGTTGCCAAAGCTGTATTTTCCGTATTTCTAGCAGCAATAAACCGAGGGTCCATTACAAGGGGGAATCCACGGCCAGCTACAGTGATTTTCTCTTGTGGAGGTTCTTTGCTGACAATCTCAGTGGTAGTTACCAGTCCTCCAGCAAAATTATTACTTGCTGTAGGAACAATGGCTCTTTCAATGTAATTATCTAAAGCAAAGAAATAATAATCAGCAGGGATATAATTAAAGGTTTGCGTACCTAAGCGACCACCACCTTTTTGATAGTAAACTGCATCAGAAACAATAATCTCAATACTAGGATTTTGCCCACCACCGGCTAATAACCGTTGACCAATAACACCACCAATATCTTGTAATGATGGAGGTGACATAGCAGCTACAGCATTAGCATTAGCAGTACCAACTTCAAGAATCATTCCCCTAGCGCGTCCTACAATTTCTTTGGTACTAGTCTGATTCCTTAAATTGTTAGCAGTTTGCCTAGACATAACAATATAAGAAGGAAATCTTTTAACATTGGTGTAGTAATCATTTAAATGAGCCACCAAATTATCAATACCCGTTGCAGTAGTTGATGCTGACCATTGAGCGGTGCCGGTCAAGGCCGCAGGAAGATGATTAGCAGGAATTTGACTGCTGTAACTAAGAATAGCGGAGGCTCCCGACGTAGGATCTGGATAATTGCACTGTCCTGTACAGGCAACCCGCAAAGTCAACATGGTGTGCAAATTAATTACAGACTGAGTAAGTAGTGCAGGTATTCCCAAGAAAATATTTCTAATAGCTTCTGAGGCTTGAGCGTTACCAGACATAGCTAAACGTTCGGCTTGTTGAGCCAAATTAAAGTCTTCTTCGGTAATTAATCTAGATTTAGCTAATTTAAAATTACCAAAAGTTTCCTGAGTCACACTAAGACGCTCTGTGTCATTGGGAATAGTACCATCAGTAGCTACTACATAAGCAAGAGTAGGTGTATAAGCACGTAATTTAAGTAGTGCTAAAACAGGATCAGAATACTGAACAAAAGGGAAAAAACGATTCAATGCAGGGTCGGGATAACCATCACGGTAGACTTCACCTGTACTAGAAATAGTTGCAAGTTGTAAGTCAATGGCACGTTGTACTACACCCGGTTGTGAGTTGACTAATTCAATTATTGAGGGCATATATTACACCAAATAAATAGCAGGATACAAAGCTGTTAATTGTCCATCTATGTAAGGCAACCTTGCTGCATAAACTTAGCTTCTACATACAGAGCATAATTTTGACTTTCTCTGTAAAGCAAATCAATGGGAAGTTCAGGAGAAAGCAAGCCTAAATTCTCTGGAGAACTAGCGGAAACACCTATAGGCATACCCAAAGGTACAGACACAGAAGCAGCACTAATAGTAACAACATCTGTGTCTGGATTAACAGCCGAAATCGTACCAATAGAGGTATTAGGGGTAAGTACAGCACCAGAAGCAGTTGCAGTACCATTAGTTGCCGTGGCACTAGCAGTAAAACTGTAAAGGCTGGTAAAATCTTTTGCCCAAAAAACAATCACCATAGCAGGGGAACTACCAGCCACAGATAAACCAGAAACCAATCTAAAAGTGTAAGGATTGGCAGCGATCGCCGCAATAACTTTAGCAGCCACGTTAGTATTAGTTGCTGTTAATGAACCACCAATATCACCAGCCACCACAGTATAAGTAACAGCAACGCCATTAATAGTTACAGTGATAGTATCGTTAGCAGCCCACCCTGTACTTGAGGATGAAATTGTCAACCTTACTGATGGGGCAATGATAGACAAAACATCAGTAGGTACAAAAATACCAGCAGTGCCAGCAGGGAAAGAAATACTAGTTGCATTTGTAGCAGTAGCGGTTCTAGTGGTCATGCGAGGCAAAATTCGATTACCAGTCAAGGAGGTAGAAGTACCACTACCAGCGAAAAAACCAGGGGCAAAAGTTTTTACAAGCTTGCGAATAGCCCCAGAAGTTCCTGTAGCATAGGCTTGATTTAAGCGAGTATATCGAGATGCTGTAGCTTCACCAGCGCGAGCCAATACTGGCAAAAAACCCGACAACTCATCATCATAAAGATAAGATTCGTAGCGCATAGACATGATGTTAATCTATCAAGGGTTTGGATTGACCTAAAGATTGAATAATCTGTAAAGCCCGTGTTTCTAAATCAGCAGGATTAGACTGACCAGCATTGACAATAGGCTCAGAAATTGACTGTTTTAAATTAAGTAAAGGTGTGGTTCTTTTATTGATTAATTCAAGGTGAAATTCAATATAACTCAACTTGTCAGACTTAACATGGTGAGCAATATCATCACTAGGTTTTTCAGAAAATAAATCACCAAACTCAACAGCAGCTAACTTGCCTTCAGACACCAAATCTTCAGCTTTTTGACGTAAATCATAATAGCGAGATACCACTGATTCGCGCTTTTCAAAAACAGAAATAATAGCAGTTTTTTCTTCAATAGATTTAGCCAACACTTTAATCTGTTCAGTCAATCTATTGTTTTCATTAATCAATAAAATCTGCTTTTCCGACAATGCCGCATTGCTTTTATTGGAGTCTGCTAAAGCAGTTTGCAGATTAATTAATTCCAATTCAATTTCAGTTTTTTCATTCATTTTTCGATTGGGGTTAAAATTGGGATCTCCCTTGACTGAAATATCGTCAAAACATACAAGAGACTTTCCGTATCCAACTGTTGGGTCTGCTGGTATATCTTCAGAAGATATTTCCAATAAAACTATCTTTGTTGCTTCTAAGAGGGCTTTCTTCGTCAGCATAACGCAACCATCCTTGTCAGTAGCGTATTCTGCCGGGGTGATAACACGGTATTCCTCTACAGTATAGCCAAAACTAATACCACCGGAAGTACCATCTTCTATGTCAGACATAAATTGATCCGCTAAACTGTTCCTAGACAGCTTAACGGTCGCCATGCCGCGATCGCCATCCAAGCCAACTTCAGTCACAATGCCAATTTTTTGGCCACGAGCATGATTTTTCAGGAAAGGACAAGTTTTATTAGTAACCCTTGTCAAATCCCAACTACGGGCATCGTGGGATAATTGCTCATCAAAAACGACACTAGCACCTTCAGGTAAATCACCATAGAGAGAATATCTTTCACAGATATTACTCTTAGAAGAAAACGAGAATCCTAAAGTTCTAGCGTCCCGATTTAATAGCAAATCAGAACTCAAAACCTTAGTTAAGATAGTTTTATTTTTAGTTGTATTTGGCATAACTAAAACATTTAAAACTGCTTTTAGTTTAACTGTTAAACTAATTACTTGGCTTAATTAAATCTGCGAAAAAAGCGAGAATCAATGATTTTCTCTGATATATTATTAGTGATGTAAATAATTAATATAACAGTCATGATTATAGAACCAAATAGCTTTGAAACTCTAACGACAGAAGGCAAAATAGGAATCTTAATTTATATTGCCCGTGAGAAAGCAGGAGTGTCTAGGAAACAACTAGCAACAAAGATTGATAAATCCGTCAACGTAATTATTGCCATAGAAGACCTATTTAAAGAAAAGGACGGTAGAAGACAGACCATATCATTTAGTGAGATTGAATCAATTGCTAATGCCTTAAATCTCCCTATTCAATCCCTACTCCCAAAAAACGTATATTGACAAGAAAAAATCTAGCGACATTGAGGCGATCGCTAGATTTATGTAACCAGGTATGCTCATTTCCATTATAGCACAAATAAAAAATCAGTATTACAACCTAAAGAGAAATCGTGAACAAAAATAGCCAGATACCAGCAGAAAACCTCTTGAATACAGATGTAGTCCTTAAACGTACAGCAATGCTATATAAAATACTTAATAACAGCAAAGAAGCATCGGCAACAAGAAACATTGCTATTAACTCTGATTGCAACTATGGAGATCATAGCTTCAAAGAAAATCAGCACATTGCTAATGAAATCACAAGACGCTTAAATAAAATATTAGAAGGTTTTAAACAGCAAAAAAGAGTCCAGCGTTTTTATGAAGCGTCTAAGCTATTTGATAAACACAGCTAAAAACTTAGGTAAATCCTATTAACTCACCTAGACACAATTAAAAATATTTTATTTTACTGAAAATAGCAAAAGTATTAATAGGGTACTTCTGTCATGCTTCCCAAAGGTTTATCAACCAGCTTAGACGCGAGTGATATAGCTTGTTGAGCAATTTGTCCTGCTTTGATGATCATACGCTCCCAAACCATCCTAAATAGGCCTTTACGTCTAGTCCATTTCCAAATAATGACTTTAAAGACTGGAGTTGGTTCAACAACCTCACCGTTGTCATTCACCGTTTCAATAATCACATCACCATGTCCATGACAATTGCCACGAAAGTCGCTGGTGACATGAAACAAGGCATTGTAAAACTGAACCATCATCATGCCACCGTGTTCTGGCATGCATTCAAAACTGGAAACATTCTCTGAATGTCTCAACTTCCAGTTAATTCTGTCCCTGCGGACTTGATCGAACACCTGATAGAAAATCAGGATTTTGGGAATATCAACCCGCTCCAAAACCGGGGGGGTAGCCGTACCCTGTCCTTTCACGCCATTAGCCGCACCCCAAGCCGCGCCCTTGGGACGAGCATCAATATCAAACCAGAATAAACCCCACTGGATATGGGCTTTACGATAACTTCTTAAAGTGGTTTTATTATAAAAAGCACCTTTCCAATTGGTGAGCAAATAATCTTCCAAGTACTTGTGAGCAACCATGATATTTACATTCTGGTCCTTACTGCAAAGCAGTAAGTTCTTCCAGTTGTCTAAATCCATATTCTTGGCGTTGACTCCATAATCAACAGCAGCCCGCCACATTAAGGCGTTGAGAATACCCATGTGGGTAAATAAAACCCGGTCAGTCAGGTCATTGGCGATCGCATAAGCCAATTCCCGAATTTCCGCTACTTCCTGTTCCGTTAAAATTGTTTCTACTACTTGATTTTTCATAAACCATGAGTTACCATTTAATTAAGTTGTAATTTGTAATGAAATTAGGTTTACTAATTTCCCAACGCTGTAGCGGTTAACAGACATCAAGCCGCTACAGCGTTTTTGTTTTTGCAACCATCTTACCTTTAGTTTAACACAGCTTTTTATCCCTGTCAAGCTAATTAGCTGGTTATTTGCTGTACTTTTAACAAATTCTCAACATTTGACTACAGTATCTTACTGGCAAACATCAATATCAAGAGAATTTAATTCCAAAAGTCAGTCATTATCCACTAATAAGATAATGTAGCCAAATATTTAAGCCCTTTATTTTTCAATGCTTTTAAGCTTGACAAGAATATTTATGTCATGTTATAATACTTAAATAAATGTAGTGAGTAATTTATGTTTACCCACTACACTAATAATCTTGTTTAACCAATCTTACC
>Ga0214923_10004431_pt1 | contig 16947 bp, 17 predicted proteins | sample LL1510_MetaG_FD_177993 | JGI IMG/M metagenome (GOLD analysis project Ga0214923, IMG submission 177993) | Freshwater microbial communities from Lake Lanier, Atlanta, Georgia, United States - LL-1510 | ecosystem: Environmental > Aquatic > Freshwater > Lake | place: USA: Georgia | collected... | reverse complement strand
GATGCCCATGATCGCTTTCCGCAGTTCCTTCTCCGGCGCAAAAATCTCCAACGTGTTGTTGTATGACTTGCTCATCTTCTGCCCGTCCACCCCCGGCACCACCCCCGCGTCATCCCGAATGATCGACTCCGGCAACTTGAACACCGGGCCAAACTTGTCGTTGAACTTCCCCGCCACGTCCCGCGCCACCTCCAGGTGCTGCTTTTGGTCCTGCCCCACGGGAACGCGGTCGGCGTCATAGAGCAAAATATCCGCCGCCATCAGCACCGGGTAGGCAAAGAGCCCGTGCGACGGTGAAATCCCCTTGGCCACCTTGTCCTTGTAGCTATGGCACCGCTCCAGCAGACCTATCGGCGTCACGGTGGAAAGGTACCAGGCCAGCTCGTGCACCTCCGGCACCGCGCTCTGCCGGAATACCACCGCCTTGTCCGGGTCCACTCCGCATCCCAACAGGTCCAGAAATGTCTCCTGCACCAACCCAGGGAGCTGGCCCGGCAAGGCCGCCCCCGTCAGGGCATGGTAATCCGCCAGGAAATAGTAAGCCTCCCCCTTCGCCTGGAGCTCGACGGCGGGCCGGATCATGCCGAAGTAGTTGCCCAGATGCAGCCGACCGGTCGGCTGAATCCCCGAGAGGTAACGCATCCTTGATCGTGGCCTCGGGAAGCCCTTGTCGGCCAGAATTTTCCTAAAAGTTGTTCAGCATTTCCAACGCCGGACCAACCCCACCAACACCCCCTGCACCTGAAGGTCCCGCCGGGGGGTCAGATCGGGAAATTCGGGGTTTTCCGACTTCAAAAACCAGCCTCGGCGCTCGTTCACCAACCGCTTGAGCGTGACCTCCCCGTCCACCAAGGCGGCCACCACATCCCCCTCCCTCGGTTCCTTTTTCTCCAACACCGCCAGATCCCCGTCCCGGATGCCGGCCCCTTCCATGCTGCGACCCCTCACCTTCACCACAAACGCACGGTCCGGGGAGCGCAGGCCGAATAGACCCGGCTCCACCGCCACCTGCCGGTCCGGTTCCGACTCCGCCCAGTCGGCCCGCCCCGCCGGGATCGAGGAGAAAAAGGGCAAACACGCGGCTGAATCCTGTTCGGGTCGGGACATAGCCGCTCCGGCCAAGAAAATTCCACGGGAACGGCCCCGCCGGACGATCCGCCGGGCCTTTTCCAGCTTGTCGAGAAAGTAGCTGACCCCCCGCGGGCTCTTGAATCCAACCGCCCGCTGGATCTCCCGCACCGTCGGCGGCCGCCGGTGCTTCTCCGTGTAGCTCCGCAGAAACTTCAAAATTCTCTCAGCGGACTCCATTACACATTTGTATAAGAATTGGATTTTTTCTCAAGCTGCGACAAAACTTGTAAAAAAGAGGGGGCATCAAAAATTTCCTTCTCGGAGAACCAACCGGCAAAGAATTCGGTGATTCTGAAAAAACATTTTCTATTTTGGCAGCAATCACTCTCATCCTGTTGACATCCCCTTTCCATACAATAACTTCTGCGTCTTATCCTAATGTCTTTTTTAATCTAAAGTCATGAAAGCCAAACACTCTCAACCCACCGGATCGCCGTCCAATGAGCCCAAAATCGTCCTTCCGGACGGCCAACCCGCCCCAGCGGTCGCCGCCGCCCCGACCTCACCCCAAACTGATACGGCTGCAGAAATCGCTTCGCTGAAAGACCAACTCCTCCGGGTCCGCGCCGATTTTGAAAATTCCCGCAAACGCCTCACCCGGGAAAAGGAGGAATCACTAAAGTACGCCAACCAGTCCATTCTCTCCGATTTTCTTCCCCTCCTCGACCATCTTGAACTTGGTTTGCAGGCCGCCGCATCCGCCCCGGACGTTGCCTCGGTGGTTTCCGGCCTCAAACTGATCCAAAGCCAATTTGAACGCTTTCTAACCGACCATGGCGTGACCGCCATCGATGCCGTCGGCAAACCCTTTGATCCGCATCTTCATGAAGCCATCGGGACAGAGCCTGCCCCCGGGAAAGCAGAGGGAACCGTCCTGCATCAGCGGCGCCGCGGCTTCAAGTTGGGCGACCGCCTCCTCCGTCCAGCCAGTGTCGTCACTGTCGCTCCGGGCCAACCGTCCGCCTGATCCGTGGCCGCCAAAAAAGATTACTACGAGGTGCTTGGCGTCGCTCGCAGCGTCACCCAAGAGGAAATCAAGAAGGCCTATCGCAAGCTCGCCCTTCAACATCATCCCGACAAACACAAAGGAGACAAAAAGGCCGAGGAAAAATTCAAGGAGATCGGCGAGGCTTACGAGGTTCTTTCCGATCCGCAGAAGCGGGAAGCCTACGACCGTTTTGGTCACCAGGCCTTTGCCCCTGGCGGGGGCATGCCTGGGGGCGGTTTTCATGACCCTTTTGAGCTGTTCCGCGAAGTCTTCGGATCCGGTGGAATGGGTGGCACCATCTTCGGGGATATTTTTGAGGATGCCTTTGGCGGGGGCGGAGGTGGTCGGGGTCGGCGTCGCGGTTCTCGCTCCACCCAGGGAGCCGACCTCCGGTACGATCTCGAGATCGATTTCATGGAAGCCGTGCAAGGCTGCGAAAAGGAGATCACCATCCGGCGCCCCTCCCCTTGCTCCCACTGTGATGGCAGCGGTGCCGCCTCCGGTTCCAAGGTCGTCACCTGCGCCACCTGCCGGGGCCAAGGCCAGGTGGCTGTGAACCGGGGCTTCTTCTCCATTGCCCAGCCCTGTCCGAAGTGCGGGGGAGCCGGCCAATCGATCGAACATCCCTGCAAGCACTGCCACGGGGAAGGCCGGGTCGAGCAAAACGCCCGGATCAAACTCAAAATTCCCTCCGGGGTCGACACCGGCGCCCGCCTTCGTTCTTCCGGACAGGGAGAAGCCGGCACCCGGGGTGGTGCTGCCGGCGATCTTTACGTGGTTCTTTCCGTCCGCTCCCATCCCGTGTTCGAGCGGCAGGAAGACGACCTTTTTTGCGAGGTTCCCGTTTCATTCGCCCAACTCGCCCTGGGTGCGGAGATCAGCGTCCCTAGCCTTGATGGGGAGCTGAATCTCAAAATCCCCGCCGGCACCGCCTCCGACAAAGTGTTCCGGCTCCGTGGCCAAGGCGTTCCCTCCCTTTCCGGGCGAGGTCAGGGGGACCTCCATGTTCGTGTCCGCGTGGAAATTCCCAAACACCTCAACGCCGCCCAAAAACAGGCCCTGGAAAACTTTTCCCGCCTCTGTGATGAGTTCACCCATCCGGAGGGGCACTCCTTCCTCGAAAAAGCCCGCAAACTGTTCAAGGGCTGACCTGTGGCCGGCCACCGCTTTTACCAACCCACCCTCGCCCTCGGTCACCTTTCCGCGGAGGAGTCCCACCACGCCGTCCACGTCCTGCGCCTTCGTTCCGGCGATTCCGCCGCCGTCTTTGACGGCCACGGCACCGAGGTTCGTGTCCGCCTGACTTCCGTCGATCCGGAATGCGTCGGCTTTGAGACCCTCTCCACGGCCAAAACACCACGCCCTTCCTGCCGGATCCGTTTCGGCCAAGCCCTCATCAAGCCCGCCGGCATGGAACTTCTCATCCAGAAACTTACTGAACTGGGCGTTTCAGAAATCTGGCCGATCGCCTCAGAACGCTCGGTTTCCAAGCCCGAGGGGGAAAAGCGGATCTCCTCCCGCTGGCAGTCCATCGCCCTCGCCGCCTGCAAACAGTCAGGACAAAACTGGCTCCCCAAGATCCCCGAGCCCGCTCCTCTCGACACCTTTCTCTCCACCCCGGATCCAGCTCCGCCGATCGCCCGCATCATTGGCTCCCTTCAGCCAGAAGCCCGACCCCTCTCCACCTTGGTGGCAGAGGCCAAGAAAACCGACCCGGTGAAAGCCCTCGACGTCCTCATCGGTCCGGAAGGTGACTTTAGCCCCGCAGAAATCGGCCGAGCCCGTTCCGCCGGTTTTCGCCCCGCTTCCCTCGGCCCGCTGGTCCTCCGCTCGGAAACCGCCTCCATTTTCGTCGCCTCCGCCCTGCACTACGAACTCAACCTCCCGCATTGAAACCCGGGCTCGTCTGCACCGACTTCGACGGCACCCTCACCACCGAGGACCCCACGGCACCGCTGGCCCCGGGCTTTTTCGACTGGCTCCAAGGCGTCCGGCAGAAGAATAATGTTTCTTGGGTGGTGGCCACCGGCCGCTCCTGGGAAGGCTTGCGGGAAGCCTTGCTACATCATCAGGCCCCGGTCTTTCCGGATTGGATCGTCACGGTGGAACGGGAAATTCACCGCGTCGAGGGCAAGGAAGCCCGCTCCGTGGAAAAATGGAACCGCACCTGCAACGAGGTTCATGAAGCCCTGTTCGGCCGGCACGGGGCCATCCTGGAGCGTATCGAGAAGGAAGTCGGTTGCCACGAGGATGTCACCGTCATCCCTGACGTCGGCGCGATCGGTCTCGTGGTGGAGTCATCCGACGGCATCGCCCACGCCGAAAAGATGGTGCGAGAGATTCTCAAGGACCGGCCTGAGATCCTCACCGTCCGGAACGGTCCTTATTTCCGTTTTGCCCATGCCGACTACCACAAGGGTTCCTGCCTCGGCCATGTCCAATCGCTCCTGGATCTCGGCCCCGAGACCACTTTTGTGGCCGGGGACAACCTCAACGACCTCTCCATGCTCACCCGCCGATGCGGCCACTATCTCGCCTGCCCTTCCAATTCCCATGAAGAAGTTCTGGCCCAGGTCAAAAGGGAGGGTGGTTACCTCGCCCGCGCGCCCGGTGGTATCGGCATCGCCGAAGCCCTGCACTATTTCTTCCAGTAGGGTTGCCTTGGTCAGACAGCCTTCTCAAGCATCAGGACACTCTTCCCAAACTTACTTCATTTTAATCTTCATCCTAGTCGATCTCCCCTTTCCTTCTTCACCCTCCAAGCTTTAGAATTTGAACAACATGCCTCGCCGGACAGACATAAAATCAATCCTCATCATCGGATCCGGCCCGATTGTCATCGGCCAGGCCTGCGAGTTTGACTACTCCGGTGTCCAGGCCTGCAAGGCCCTGCGCGAGGAGGGATACCGGGTCATCCTCGTTAACAGCAACCCGGCCACGATCATGACCGATCCCGAATTCGCCGACCGCACCTACATCGAGCCTATCACACCGGAAGTCGTCGAACACATCCTCGCCAAGGAAAAGCCGGACGCCCTTCTCCCCACCCTCGGAGGCCAGACGGCCCTTAACACCGCCATGGCCCTCCATCAGTCCGGTGCCCTCACCCGACACCACGTGAAACTAATTGGCGCCCAGGTGGAGGCCATCCGCAAGGGCGAGGATCGCCAACTCTTCAAGGATTGCATGGAGAAAATCGGCCTGGAGTGCGCCCGCTCCGCCACCGCCCACACCATGGAAGAGGCCCGCGCCGCCATGGCCAAGATCGGCACCTTTCCCCTCATCATCCGCCCGGCCTTCACCCTCGGCGGCACCGGGGGCGGCATCGCCTACAATCGCGAGGAGTTCGAGGCCATCGCCGCCAAGGGCCTCGACGCCTCCCCCACCTCGGAAATTCTGGTGGAGGAGTCCCTCCTTGGCTGGAAAGAGTACGAGATGGAGGTGATGCGGGACCGGGCAGACAACTGCGTCATCATCTGCTCCATCGAAAACTTTGACCCCATGGGCGTCCACACCGGCGACAGCATCACCGTCGCCCCCGCCCAGACTCTGACCGACCGCGAGTACCAGCGTATGCGGGATGCCTCCTTCGCCGTCATCCGGGAGATTGGCGTGGAAACCGGCGGCTCCAACATCCAGTTCGCCGTCTGCCCCCGCACCGGCCGGATGGTCGTCATCGAGATGAATCCGCGCGTCTCCCGCTCCTCCGCCCTCGCCTCCAAGGCCACCGGGTTCCCCATTGCCAAAATCGCCGCCAAACTGGCCGTGGGTTACACCCTCGACGAGCTGAAGAACGACATCACCCGGGAAACTCCGGCCTCCTTCGAGCCAACCCTCGACTACGTCGTCACCAAGATCCCGCGCTTCACCTTCGAAAAGTTTCCCGGAGCTGAACCGGTGCTTACCACCTCCATGAAAAGCGTCGGCGAGGCCATGGGCATCGGCCGCACCTTCCGCGAGTCCTTCATGAAGGCCCTCCGCTCCCTTGACCTCAAAGGCAAGGAGGGAAGGCTGGATCTGGGTTCCCGCACCACGCCTCTTCCGGAAGACCAACTCACCAACCAGTTACGCACCCCCAACCCCGCCCGGCTCTGGTATCTCAGCCACGCTTTCAACCAGGGCTGGACCGTCGAGAAGATTTACCAGATCACCGCCATTGACCCATGGTTCCTCGACAACGTTCGCGAAATCACCGAAATGGCCCGAAAAATCGAAAAGGAATCCTGGCTCGGCAATCCCACTGCCCTCCCTCTCCTGCGGGAAGCCCGCCTCGCCGGCCTCTCTGACCTCGATCTCGCCTGGCTTTTGCCTGGCCCGGAGACGGAACTCTTCACCCGCGCCCGCACCGTACGTGCCTGGCGGGAAAAACAGAAGCTCCTCCCCACCTACCGCCTTGTCGACACCTGCGCCGCGGAGTTTGAGGCCTACACCCCGTACTTCTATTCCACGTACGATGCGGACGATGACGAGTCCCGCCCCACGAAAAAACCGAAGATTCTCATCCTCGGCGGGGGGCCCAACCGCATCGGCCAAGGCATCGAATTCGATTACTGCTGCGTCCACGCCAGCTTTGCCCTCCGGGAGGACGGTTTCGAAAGCATCATGGTCAACTCCAACCCCGAGACGGTCTCCACCGACTACGACACCTCGGACAAGCTTTACTTCGAACCCCTCACCGCCGAGGACGTCATCCATATCTATCGTGCCGAAAACAAGGACGATCTTATTCGAGGCATCATTCTTCAGTTCGGTGGTCAGACTCCGCTGAACCTCGCCTCGGAACTGCAGGCCGCCGGACTCCGCATCCTCGGCACTCCCGTGGAGGCCATCGAACGCGCGGAAGACCGAAAACTCTTCTCTGCCCTTCTCGACAAGCTTGGCCTCCGACAACCACCCAACGGCACCGCTAATAACCCCGACGAAGCTGTCGCCATCGCCAAAAAGATCGGATTCCCCCTTTTACTTCGCCCCTCCTTCGTTCTCGGCGGCCGTGCCATGCGGATCGTCTATTCGCAGGATGAGGTACGCAACTACATGCAGGAATGCACCGAGGTGGCCCCAGGTCGCCCCGTCCTGCTGGACCGTTTCCTCGAGGACGCCACGGAAGTGGATGTCGACTGCGTGGCCGACGGCAAGGATGCCGTCATCGGTGCCGTCATGGAGCACATCGAACAAGCCGGTGTCCACTCCGGCGACAGCGCCTGCGTCATCCCCAGCCACTCTCTTCCGGAAAAGGTCATCGACGAGATACGCTCCGCCACCCTCGCCTTGGCCCGGGAACTCGGGGTCCGTGGCCTCATGAACATCCAGTTTGCCGTCCAAAAGGGAGCGGTCTACGTCCTCGAGGTTAATCCCCGTGCCTCCCGTACCGTCCCTTTTGTCAGCAAGGCGATTGGCAAACCTCTGGCCAAAATTGCCGCCCGGGTGATGTCCGGAAAAACCCTGCGCGAACTCGGCTTCACCTCGGAGATTGTTCCCTCCCATTTCTCGGTAAAAGAAGCCGTTTTCCCTTTCGCCCGATTCCCCGGGACCGACATTCTCCTCGGCCCGGAGATGAAGTCCACCGGCGAGGTCATGGGTATCGACCAATCGTTCGGCCTGGCCTACGCCAAAAGCCAGATGGCCGCCCAACCGGCCCTCCCCATGTCCGGCACCATCTTTTTGAGCGTTCGCGACAGCGACAAAACCGCCGCCGTCCGCCTCGGCAAGGGGCTCCACGAACTCGGTTTTCGCATCGTTTCCAGCAAGGGCACCGCCCGCCAGTTGACCGATGCGGGCATCCCTGTCACCCCCCTCCTCAAACTGTCCGAGGGTCGCCCTAATATCGTTGACCTGATGAAAAACCGGGAAATCACCCTCGTGATCAACACCCCCGCCGGAGCCGTCGCTCGGAGCGAAGAGGTTCAGATTCGCACCTGCGCCCTCGCCCAACGGATCCCCGTCATGACGACCATTGCCGCCGCCGAGGCCAGCCTCGAAGGCATCCGCTCCTTGCGCCAACACGGCCTCACCGTCCGCGCCTTGCAGGATTATCACTCTTAATTTTTTAATTGGAACTTTCGTTCCCGTGATACGTTAACATTAAGGAACGCCTACTGTTCATGATTCGAAATCTAATCTTCGATTGGTCCGGCACCCTCGTGGACGACCTAACCCCTGTTCTGGAAGCCACCAATCGCGTCTTCGCCGCCCACGGCAAGCCGCCCTTTGATCGCCAGACCTTTCGGGAAAAGTTCTACCTTCCTTACGAGGGTTTTTACAGGGAGCACATTCCCCACGCCCCCATCCGGGAGTTGGAACAAATCTTCCGCGAGGTGTTCCGGGAACTCCACCATTCCGTCTCTCTTCTTCCTGGTGCCCGCGAGATTCTTGAATACTGCCACTCCAACGATCTGCCCGTTTTTCTCCTCAGCACCGTCCACGAAGCTGATTTCAAGGATCAATCCCGTCGCCTTGGGGTGAATCACTTTTTTCGGGAGACCTATGCCGGTGTCCCCGACAAAAGGGATGCCATTCACGGGATTCTAAAGAAACACAAACTTCGTCCCGAGGAGACCCTGTTTGTGGGCGACATGCAGCATGATGTTGCCACCGCCCGCCACGGGGGCGTTCGCTCTTGTGCCGTCCTCACCGGATACGACTCCCTCCCGAAACTCCAGAAATCCCTGCCTGACCACGTGGCCCCGGACATGTTCGCCGTGGCGGAAATTCTGAAGCGTCACTCTGTCCCCGAACTCATTCCCCCGACTCCCACCGTGGGCGCCCTAATCGTCGGGCCGGGCAAAAAGCTTCTTATGCTCCACACCTTGAAATGGTCGGGCCTCTGGGGAATCCCGGGCGGAAAAATCAAACCGGGCGAATCCGCCGAAAAAGCCCTGAAGCGGGAGATCCTGGAGGAGACCGGCCTGAAAATTACCGGGATTGAATTCGCCCTCGCCCAGGATTGCATCCGCTCCAAGGAATTTTACAAACCGGCTCATTTCGTCCTCCTCAACTACCTCGTCAAAACCTCACAAACAAAAGTCACCCTCAACCCCGAAGCCGATGATTATCGCTGGTGCAGCTTGAAGGAGTGTTATCAACTCAAGCTCAACACCCCCACCCGGATCCTGCTGGATTGGTACAAGACTTCAAAATTGAACAGCAGGTAGGGCAGGTTCGATGAACCCGCCGAGCATCCTCATCGAGGCCTCCTACCGAAACATTAGCCTAAACAGAAACGAACTATCCTCTTTCCAACCTCCCACAATGGGGAATGATCGACCCATGCCTTGGCAGTCCTTTCCCTACAAGATCGACGCCAAGGCCGGCCAAACCGTCTACTTCTGCTCCTGTGGGCAAACCAAGAATCCGCCATATTGCGACGGCTCCCACAAGGGATCAGGCAAAACCCCACATGCGGTGAAGGTCGAAAAAGACGGGCCCGTTTGGGCCTGCGGTTGCGACAAATCTAAAAATCTCCCCTTCTGCGATGGCTCGCACAAGGGCTGAGCTTCGCTCAGCCCGATGAAGGGACAGGATGAGGATTCAGAAAACCTGATCGCGCGCGCCTGACCGCCCGAAGGGCTCCTCATCTTTCCACCTAATCCACGCTGATTCCGTCTGCGGAATTAGCGTGTGCCCATCCCGACCCCCTGCACCGTCTGGAACAACTTCCCTTCTGTTTTGATGGAAGGCGCAATGATGATTTCCGTCTCTTGAAACTCCCGGATGGATTTCGCCCCCACATTCCCCATACAGGTCACGACCGCTCCCACCAAATTTTGGGATCCGTCATCCAGGGTGGCCGGTCCAAAGAGAATCTGGCGCAAACTGCCGGTAATACCGACCTTGATCCGGGTTCCCCTGGGCAAGTTGGCGTGGGGCGTGGCCATGCCCCAATGATTCCCCTGCCCCGGCGCCTCCTCACAGCGGGCAAAGGCGCTTCCGATCATCACCGCATCCGCCCCGCACGCGAACGCCTTGCAGATGTCGCCACCCTTGTTCATGCCACCGTCCGTGATGATGGGCACATAGCGCCCGGTTTTTTTGTGATGGGCGTCCCGGGCCGCCGCACAGTCCACGGTCGCGGTCACTTGCGGCACGCCTAACCCCAACACCCCCCGGGTGGTACAGGCCGCGCCCGGCCCCACTCCCACCAGAAGACCCGAAATTCCTGCCTCCATGAGCTCCAGGCTCACCCCATAGGTGACGGTATTGCCCACCACCACCGGAATTTTCATCGTTTTGCAAAACTTCGCCAGATCCAGGGACTTGTACTCCGAGGAAATATGCCGGACGGTCGAGACGGTCGACTGCACCACAAAAATGTCCGCCCCGGCTCTCTGCGCAATCGCCCCATACTTCTCCGCCTTCTGGGGAATGGAGGAAACGGCCGCCACAATGCCTGCCTTTTTCATTTCCTTAATGCGTTTCGCAATCAGCTCCTCCCGGATCGGAGGGATATACATCTTCTGGATCAAATGGGTGCTCGTCTCCTTGTCCGCCTTGGCGATCTGCGACAGCACGTCCGAGGGGTTCTCGTACCGCGTCTGCACACCCTCCAGATTCAGCACAGCCAACCCCCCCATCTTGCCCATCGCCACCGCAAACTTCACATCCACCACCCCGTCCATGGCCGAGGCGAGAATCGGAACTTTAAAGGTGTGTTTTCCGATGGAGAACTCCGTGTTGACCTCGTTCGGGTTGACCGTCACGTCCCCAGGCACAAGGGCGATTTCGTCAAATCCATAGGTGACCCGCGCTTTTCGGTTTCTTCCGATCCACATGCCCATGGCTTAGCTCCTTTCAGACATGGAGTTCTCCACGAGGTGCCGGGCGCCGCAACGGCGACAGCGCAGGCTGCGCCAGGCATGTTCCCGCGGGTTTTTGGCTCCACAATGCGGACAGAGAACGGTCTCCCGAAATCTGCGAAAAATTCGTGAAGCTTGCCATCCTCCAACCATCCACAAAACAAAAACGATGCCAAGAAAAAGGCAGAGGTAGCCGAGAAGAAGTTGTGAAGGAGTCAGACTCACGATTTACCGTTTCCGGAGGCCTCCACCGCCCACAGTACCCGCACCCGTCCCCACTGGATCGATTGCCCGGGGGTCGGCTCAAAACGGAACGCCCGCAGCAGACTCGAGGCCTCCCGGTCCACCGCCGGATCCCCACTGGTCCCTTCAAGAAAAAGAAAGCGGACCGCACCGTCCTCATCCACACCGATCCGCGCTGCCGTTGGGCCGAGGGCACTGGCGGTCTTCATCGTCGGCAAAGGGAGACCGGCCAGAACCTTCCGGTTTTTCAGTTCCCCACCGACCTCCCACCAGGTTTCCAACACCGGCCTTCCCTTGGCGGGACCGACCTTGGGCAAAAAGTTGCCCCGAAACTGCCCCAGCGCCGTCTGCGCACGTACGGCCAAGGGGGCGTCGGTTCCGATTTGGTCAGGTCGGTAAGGTGCGGCGGCCAAAAGCGGTGGGGTCGCCCAAAAGTTTTTTTGCCAAGGGAGCATCACGGGCTCTGCCAACCGCAGCGGAGCTGAACCGGGGAACACGATAGCCGAGGGTTCGAAAATTTCAGCGTAGCCGCCCGGCAGGTCCGCCTCGGGTACCCTGACCACCCTTCCAGGGCTGGGCGGAGGGATAGGATCAAATTCCCCCGGATCCCGAAAAAAGGAAAATGCCAGGGCGTGGGCCCCCAACGAAAGCAGGAGAAATCCCGCGAGGCGGCGGCGTGGATGGCTCCAAACGCCGGGTCCTCCAGGCCTCATTTTTCCATACCTTCGGATTTGGAGGCCAACACCGCGGACAGTCCGTTCTGCACCACGGTGTCGAGGATTTGCGCCACGACCCCGTGCCGCAGATCCCGGTCCGCCCGGATTACCACCGCGGCCCGGGGCTCTGCCTTGGCGATTCGTGCCAATTCCAGCCGTAGTTTGGCCAAATCCGTCACCCGGTCGTTGAAAAAAATCTGCGGCTTTAAGCCGGCTGTCGCCGTGATCACGTAACGCGTGTCGGTGACGCCACCCTTGGACTGAAGCGACGACGGCGGATCAATCACGATTCCGGGTTGAAAGACAAAACTGGACGTCAGGAGAAAAAAAATCAGCAATAACAGGATCACATCCACCAGCGGGGCCACATCGAGCGGCCCCCGCAGAACCCGGACCGAGGTGCGTACTTTCACGCCGACGGCTTTTCCGCCCGCGGTTCCGTCGTCACCGGGGTGACCACCGTGGTCGACCGAACCCGCCCTCCCTCCTTCAGGATCTGCACCATTTCGATACCGGCCCGCTCCATGTCCTGCACCGCCCCGTTCATCCGTGAAACCAGGTAGTTGTAGGCCACGTAGGTCGGGATTGCCACCACAAGGCCTCCCGCCGTGGTCAAAAGAGCCTCCCAGATTCCGCCAGCCAACTCCCCCACCGGCACCGTTCCCCGCGCCAGGTTCACGGTTTGAAACACCCGGATCATCCCCGTCACCGTCCCCAATAATCCCAACAGGGGTGCGACGTAACCCACCGTGGCGAGGATCGAGAGATTCTTCTCCAACCGCGGCACCTGCAGTTGCGCCACTTCTTGCAAGGCCTCCCGAAGGTCGCCCAAGGCCAAATCCCGCTTCAGCAACGCCGCCTGGACCACCCGCACGGCAGGGCCATGCGCCTCGTCACAGCGCTCCAACGCCTCCGTAAAACGCTTCTCCTTCAAAAGAGCGCTGATGCCGTCCAGGAAAAAATCCAACGGCACGCCCATGCGCCGGTACTCCAGCATCCTTTCCGCAAACACCGCCACCGCCACGATGCTCGCCCCCAAAATGACCCACATGATGGGGCCACCCAACCGCATCAACTCAAAAAGGGTCGAAGGCATGGTTCTTTTCTATCTCTTTCCGGATCCGGAGGCGATCCTACGGGCAATCTCTCCGGCCATTTCCCGCGTTCCTTGGGATTTCTCCCCGGGGGATGCGATGTCAGCCGTCCGCCACCCCTCCCGGATGGCCCCTGCCACCGCCGCCCGGATGGATTCCGCCGCCGCCCTTTGCCCAAAACTCATGTCCAGCATCAGCGCCAGCGAGAGAATCTGGGCAATCGGGTTGGCGATGCCCTTGCCGGCAATATCCGGAGCCGATCCCCCCGAAGGTTCATACAGGCCGAATCGGCCCTGCCCGAGGGAGGCGCTCGGCAACATTCCCAGGGATCCCGCCACCGCCGCCGCCTCATCACTGAGGATGTCCCCGAAAAGGTTTTCGCACAGCAGGACGTCGAACCGACCCGGATCCCGCACCAGCTGCATTGCCGCGTTATCCACATAGATAAAATCCAGCGAGATGCCCGGATATTTCGCCGCCAAGGCCTTTACCGTCTTTCGCCAAAGCAGGCTGCTTTCCAGCACATTGGCCTTGTCCACCAGCGTCACCCGTTTTTTTCTTTCCTCCGCCGCTCGGAAGGCCACCTCGGTCACCCGCTCGATCTCATGGGTCTCATACGCCATGGTGTCCACCGCGCGCTCCCCCGATCCCTTCTTCACCGTCTCCTTCGGCTGGCCAAAATAGAGCCCGCCCGTCAACTCCCGCACGATCAAAACGTCAAACCCTCCCGCCACCCGTTCCGGCCGCAAGGGCGAGCACCCGGTCAATTCCGGATACAGCACCGCTGGTCGCAAATTCGCAAACAGGCCGAAAATTTTTCTAAGAGGCAACAAGGCGGCCCGTTCGGGCTGTTCATTCGGAGGCAGGGACTCCCATTTGGGCCCGCCCACGCTGCCGAACAACACGGCCGTCGAGGATTTGCATAGCTCCACCGTTTCGTCCGGCAGGGCCTTCCCTTTGGCGTCGATCGCCGCTCCACCCACCAAACCCTTTTTCCACTCCAATTTGAATCCATGGGAGGTCTCAACCGCTTCCGCCACCCGCAGGGTTGCCTCCATCACCTCCGGACCGATTCCATCCCCGGATAATACCGCAACCTTGCCTTTCGCCTCTGCCATCCATCATTGCTAAATCGTTGACGCCGCCGACTCAAGCATTCGACACCCCAAAAAGCCCTTCCTATCCTTCTCTCATGCCCTTGTCCCCTGTTGAATCCAGGATCCACGCCGCCCTGTGCGATTATCTGGATGCCGTCAACCAAGGGAAGGCGGGATCTCCGGATCCCGCCTGGACCGAAAGGTTGAAGTCCTCCGGCCAAACTCTCGATTCCCTTTCCGCCGAGCTCTCCCCCCAACTCAATCCCCAACTATCCCACTTCCTTGAATCCAAAAGTTATCGGAAAGCTCACGACTACCTGTCAGCCCTTGCCTCGTCAGGACTGGCCAACTTCCCTGCCCCCCGCCAAGCTTGTTCCAGGTGAGCACGGAAACCCGTTACTACTACGTCGACCCACAAAACCAGGCAGCCGGGCCGGTTCCCTTCTCCGGCCTTCTCGCCCTTAAAGCCGCCGGCACCATCACGGACGCCACCTTGGTCGTCATCGAGGGGGGCACCGAGTGGACCGCGTTTTCGACTTTAAAGCCTGCTTCTGCTCCCGCCGCCGCTTCCTCTTCCTCCCCTTCACCCAGCGCCGGGCAAACTTCCCCCTCTTTCTCTTCTGCCACAATGGATGAGCCAACTTGGGCATCCCAGCTGTCCCAAAAAATCGATCTTCTCACAGCCGCCATGGATAAACTAGCGGCTGTTCTTGAGAAGACCCGCTCGGCATCAACCACTCCCGTGATCGCTCCTGCCACGGCGGCCTTGCACGCGGAAAAGGTTAATCTCAATCAAACTCCGAAACCCGGCATCGCTGCCCTCAATCCTGCTCTTGCGGCGGCGGTTCCCCGCCCCGGTGTGAGCAGCCCCCTTGCCCCTCTCGCCGTTCCCGCCAATGCCCAAAAATCCTCCCTGCCCTTGCCCGCTCTCGGCAAAACCCCCGGCCCCGCTCCCACCGCCACGCCCACGGACCCAACCGGCAAGGGCAACATCTTCTCCAAATTCCTTAAAAAATAACGCAAGCGTCCTGACCCTGGTGTTTCGAAAAACCAGTCCGGCAGGGCGACCCTTCCGACAAATCGCCCTGCCGGATTATCCTTTAGCCTTTCTTCGTCTGTCCTGCCTCCTTTTCGGTCTTGTGTGCGGCTTTGGCCGCCTCCCGCTCCTGTGAATTGAGCCGGCCATCTCCATCCTTGTCGAACTTTGCGATCATCTCCTTCCGCTTCGCCTCCATCGCGGTCCGACGGGCGGCCTTCTCGCCCTCACTCAGCTTGCCGTCCCCATCCTTGTCGTACTGGCCCTGCAACCTTTTAAATGCATCCTTGCGGGCTGCCTCTTTGACCGCCGTCTCCTGGGCGTCCAATTTGCCGTCCTGATTGGCGTCGAAACGCTTTTCCCATCGGTTCATGGTGCCGTCCTCCTGACATTTTTGCGCCAGCAGACGGGGATTCAGGTTGAATAACGAAATGGCGAGCAGACCCAAGGTCACCCCGCCCCGGTAATTTCTGATGTTTGTCTTCATAGAGGATATAACTTCGGAAAATAAAAAAGGATGCGGTTTTTTTAACTTTTTTATTTTTTCCTCTTTCCCCCCGCCCCGTTCTGCATTCCGCTCGCCCAGGTCTGACCCCGATCTTGTTAGCACGTAATTTTTCTGATCTTCATCTTGATCCAAATCCAAGTAGGCGTTCTTTCTCTTTGCGGCTCAGTAACTTAAACAAGGCTTCTTTCCTCATGGCTGCACTTCGGTCTTTTGCTCGCCACTTTCTAATCAGTCGTACCGGCAACCGGCTCCGGGTGTATTTTCCCCCCTTGCCCGATTGATGGGATTTCAGCCTCTTGGCCAAATCATTCGTCCATCCCGTGTAATACGATCCATCCCCGCACTCCAACACATAGACCCAGCACGCTCTGCGTCTCTTCATCCTCACGCCAATTTTAATTCAAATCCGCCTTCCAATTCCCTCTTCCCTTTTTGATTACGGCCCTCCTCCGCTTTCCTGCCGCCATTTCCATTTTGGTAAGCCGACTCCTCTTGGCCTTCCGGCTCCGCTCTTTCGACCGCTCCGCCTCCGCCCGCATTCTCGCCCTTCTCTCCCGCAACGCCAATGCCTCCACCAATCTCTCCCTTGCTCTCAAGCGGTTCGCCTCCCTCGTCCTCTCCTCCTGCGCCACCACCCGGATCCCCGTCGGCACATGCCGCAACACCACCCTCGTCTCCACCTTCTGCACATTCTGCCCACCCCGCCCCCCGGCTCTCGAAAACTCCTCGACCAAATCCTTTTCTTCAACCTTCAAAGGGCCGTCCTCCGAATTGAGATTTCTCGTTCACGATTACGTTTACCTTTACGAAACCTGGTATCCTAAAAACCCATCCGTAAACGTAAACCTAAACGTAAGCGAATAAATCTAAGCCCGCGGCTGGTTTGGAGCCTTATTTTGTCTCGATCAAACTTGCTTAATCTTAATCCAAGAGAACCTACGCGCGCCCCGCCTGCTCCTTATCACTTTCCGCCACCAACCCCCTATTCCCTATTTTCTAACTTCTATCTCCTACCGAAGTCATGGCCTTGGATTTTTTTTTGTTTTTAGTCGAAAGGTCAGAATCGACGCCACGAATAGGCATGCCGCCCCGAACAAAACCGCACTCATGCGGTTGACCCCGGGAAAATGCTCCATCACCCGGCTTAAGATCACGGCAATCAGAATTTGGGGGATCACGATAAAAAAGTTAAAGATCCCCATATAGACTCCCACCCGGTGTGCCGGCAGGACACCGGCAATCATGGCGTAAGGCATGGAGACGATGCTGGCAGAAGCGATTCCGATCCCGGTGAAGGAAAGAATCAACATCGAAGGCTCCCTCAGCCAATTCACGGAAAAAA
>Ga0214923_10004430_pt1 | contig 16948 bp, 14 predicted proteins | sample LL1510_MetaG_FD_177993 | JGI IMG/M metagenome (GOLD analysis project Ga0214923, IMG submission 177993) | Freshwater microbial communities from Lake Lanier, Atlanta, Georgia, United States - LL-1510 | ecosystem: Environmental > Aquatic > Freshwater > Lake | place: USA: Georgia | collected... | reverse complement strand
ATAATATTTGCTGATTTTTCTTCTGTTCCTCTACATAATTCATCAGCAATAACAAGTGTATTAGAACTATTCCTTTTTAATATAGCAATTAATTCCATCATTTCAACCATAAAAGAACTCAATCCTTTGAATATATTATCATTTCCATTTATTCTGGTAAATATTGATTTATATGGTTGATATTCAAATTTTTCACTTGCTACCCAAAAACCTATTTGAGACATTACTATATTAATACCAATTGATTTCATTAATGTTGATTTACCAGATGAATTTATACCATATAATATTATACCTTTTTCACCTAATTCTATATCATGTGGTATATATTCAGTTGATTTATCTAATGATTCAACGATTGGATGACGTAATTTCTTTGCTTTAATAAATGATTTTTCATTATTAATTATAATAGGTTTTGTATAATGATTTTTAATAGCAACTTTAGCCCCGCAATTAATAAAATCAATAAAAGCAATTTTACTAGCCCAATATAACAATATATTGTAATATTTTTTTGAAAATATTTTCATATCATTTTTAAAAGTTTCTATTAATAATTGTGCTAATTTTTGTTTATCAGTTTCCATTGATTTTGATAGATCATTAATTTTATCACAAGTTATATTAACATTTGTCCCTTTTGGTAATTTATTTGATTTTAGATCATCTTTTTTTAATGTCGACCCAGATATTTTAATAATATTTGGTAAAACTTTCATTAAATTATCATATCTTTTCGATGTCATTTGTAGATAATGTCCTGATTTTTTATTAAATTTTATTTTAATAAAACCTTTACCAATTATTATATCTTCTGCTTCTGGACTATCTTGTTCGCATTCTATTTTATTTTGAGATTCTTGTTCATCACAATCACTTTCAACATCTTTTTTTATTTTTCTTTTCATTGGTTTTTCTGTAATATATTTATCTAATTCTAAAACTAGATCAATAATAAAAGTATCATTTTTTGAAATATTTGAAACCAATATATCTATTTCTTCATTTTGCCCTGTTAAATAAAATGATTTATTTGTTTCAGTATAATTTCTAAAATTAATACCTTCAATTATATTAACATCAAATTTATTATTAATATATTCTATACATTCTTGTAATTCATTTCTTTGTTTTTTATCTATATTAAATAATTCACCAACTAAATCAGAAACTAGAACAATTTGTGATAAACTTAGATAAATTTGATAAATATCATTAGGAGTTATTGTTAACATTGTTAATTTTCTAATTAATCTATCTAAATCATAAATATTTTCCATTTTACTATCAATAGAATTTGTATATTTATTTTTGATAATATTTTGTATTAAATCATATCTATTATTTAATTCAACACTTGATATTATAGGGCTAGTTAATTGTGATAATAAAAATCTAGAACCCAATGTTGTATTTGTTTTATCAATAATATTAAATAAACTATTACTATTTTTATAAATATCCAATTGTTCTAGAGCATGATTTCCCAAATGTAAAAAATTATTAGAAATATATTGTTTTGGTAATTCAATATTATTTAATAAATTTGGTTGATGTTTTGTAATATATAATATTAAATGATATAAACAACTAGTAGCAAATGTATAACAACTCATTCCTAAAGCTTCTAAAGTATCTATATTAGAAGCAATATTAAAAGTTTTATCTAATATTTCAGTATTAACCATGTTTTTATTAATTTTTTCAAAAGGAGTATTAGTATCTAATCCAATATATTTAATTAGATCATTAATAGTCATATTATTAAATTCCAAATTAAAATCATTAGAAACAATAAAAAATTCTTTTGCTGGATATTTTTGTAAAAAACAACAAATTTCATCTAATCCACTTAATGTATCTGTTTTTTCTGTATGACTTTCTACCCAATTTAAATTACCAATAGATAAATCAACAGCAATACAAGCAATACATAAACTATTACTATTTTTAGATTTCAATAATTCAAATTGTATTCCAACTAAATTATTTGGTTTTATACCAATAGCATTTTCTACATTCATAGCAGGAGATAATATATCAACTATTTTTCTTAAAAAATTATCATCACTATCTTTACCAACTTGGTCTATTCTAATAATAGTCCATCCTAATGAATTCATTTTATCTATATAAAAATGGGCTGTGTTAATATGAACTCCCGCCATTCTTGGATTTTTCTTTTTTGTCATATTAATTCCCATTAATTGTGATATTTTATTTAATGGAACTTTTTCTTCATCAAATGAATACATTTCATAAAATGTACCATTTTGCATTAATAAAACTATTGGATTTGAAAATAATTTCGAAAAATATTTATATATATTTTCATATTCTTCGTGAATTGTTGACTTAAAATTAATAATATCACCGATTTTATACATTGTATAATCAGTTAAGATTATATATTTCTAAATAAAAAAAATTGATAAAAAAAATAATAGAAAACAAAAGTTATATTATTATTAACAATGTCTAAAGCAACAAAACAAGCAGATAAAGAAATGAAAGAAGCAATTTTGAAAGATTATTTTGATATTCAAACTAAAACAGCAAGACTAGCAAAGAATAAAGAAAGTGAAAAAATCATAAATGAATACAATGCTAAAAAAATGGAAAAAGCTCGTCAAGCTCGTACAGTAAATAAGAAAGGTTAATTTAATAAATGTCTATATTTTTTTTCTAAATTATCCAAATCATCCAAATCAACTGGTTCTTCAATAGGAATGGAAATATATTTATTATTATAAATTAGTTTTAATTTTGCTTTATCTTTTTTAGTAGGTTTAACAAGCTTACTATATAATTCTTTCCATTCTTTGAAATGACTAAAAAATAAAATTTTATTACCATCTCTAGTTAAATATGGTTTAATTTTGATAGTAGCAGTTTTAATAGAATTTTTCAAAATAATATCAGAAAATATTGAAGTAACATCAATTAAATTATTTTCACAATTAATAAAATTACAACAATTAGAACAATTATTACAATTTGTAAAATCGCATTTTTCTTCAAAATATTCAAGAATATATTTTCTTTTACAAAATGGACTATATATTAGTTTTGTTAAAGCATCAATTTGTTCTATTTTCTTTTCATCTTTTAAACCTGCTTTATTTTTCATCATTTGACAATAATCATAATAAAATATAGAAAAACTAGGTTTATTGTCTCTACCTGCTCTTCCAATTTGTTGATAATATTCTTCAATAGATGAAGGATAACCAAATATTAAAACACCTCTAACAATTTGATCAATACCCATACCAAAAGCAATTGTACAAATAATTACATTGAATATACCAGTTGAAAATTCTTTTTGAATTGTTTCTCGTTTTTCTTTACTTAATCCAGCATTATAAGATTTTGAAACATTAGGACATATTTCATTTAATTTAATAGATAACTCATCACATTCAGAACGTGAATTAATATAAACTATAATTTTTTCATTTGGATAAGAATCTATCCAAGATTTAATTATAATATGTTTTGGAATTTTAGCATCTACTATTCTTTTTAAAGTTTTCCCTCTATTTTTATAACTTTTTTCTTGTTTACTTGTTGCTATTTCTTCTATACCAAAAAAAATATTATTTCTATCAAAACTAGTTTTTATAACAACTGTATCAGTTAGTCCTAAAGAATTTTTAATTTCTTCACACATAGCACTTCTAGCAGTTGCTGTTAAAGCTAATATTGGTATTTGTGGAAATTTTTGTCTAAATTGAATAATCTTTGTATATTCTTTTCTAAAATCAAATCCCCATGAACAAATACAATGTGCTTCATCAATAGCTAAAAATCCCATTTTATCTTCTTTAATTAATATTTCAGCAATATCTAAACCTTCTCCTTCGATTAAAAATTCTGGACTCATAAAAACAATATCAATATCACCATCTTTTACAGAATTTAATTCTTGATTTTTATTAGCATTATTACTATGTAAAGTTGCACAAATTATTTTATTTTTTGTTAATTTTTCTTTTTGATCATCCATTAAAGCAATTAAAGGACTTATAATAAAAGTAGTTTTTTTAGTTAATAAACTTGGTAAAATATAACATAAAGATTTTCCATAACCAGTAGGAAGTAATCCAATTACATCATTACCATTTAATAAACTATCAATTATTTCATATTGTTTTGGTTTAAGTTCATCAATATTAAAATATTCATTAAGAATTTTATTAGCTTTTTTTTCCCATTTTGACATTAAATATAATAATATATATTCTATTTTTTGAAGGAATAATTATCAATTTTTTTAATTAAAAAAATTGATAAAAAAACTATTAAAAACCATATGGATATAAATATATTAATAATGCCTCCTAAAAAAATTGTTAAATCTGAAGATAATAGTGAAACTAAAAAAACAGTTAAAAGGACTACTAAAAAACCTATTGAACTACCAATTGAACAACCAATTGAACAACCTATAGTTGAACAACCAATTGAACCAGTTAAAAAAACAGCCAAGAGAACAAAAAAAACTGTAGAGAAACCAGTTGAAGAAGCAGTTCCAATTGAAGAACCAGTTAAAAAAACAGCAAAGAGAACAAAAAAAACTGTTGAAGAGCAAGTTGAAAAAACTGTAAAAAAAACTAAGAAAACTATAGAAAAACCAGTTGATTATTCAAATGATGATAATCAAGAGGAAGTAGAAAAAAAAGTAGAAACAGTTCTACCTGTAATAGTAGTACAAGCAACAGAAGAAGTTGCTAAATATAAAAGTGAATGGCTTAAATATAGTGAACAAGCAAAAAAATTAGAATCAGAATTGAAAGAAATTTGTTCAAAAATGGATGAATTGAAAACAAAAATTCATAAAGAATTGACTAAGGTATCAAAAGAAGATGATTTTGATTTGACAAAACCAACAGCATCTTTAAAAACTAATTTGGGACCATTACCACAACAGAAAAAGAAACAAAAATCAATTATGAATAATGATATTGAATCTGGATCTGAACAAGAAAATGTAGATGAAGAGGATGATGATGATGAACCAAAAATGGCTATGAAAGGGAAAGCAAAACCCAAACCAAAAACAAAAAAGATTATTGCTCTAGATGAAGAAGAAGAAGATGAAGATTAATTAAATAATTTTTTTAATGCTAAATATTTTAATTTATATTTGAGATATTTTTTATGTTTTTTATCAGGACATTTAGTTTTCCAAAATAACAAGTTGAATGAATTATTATAATCATTTATATAACTTTTATATAAAGGATTTTTTCTCTCTGGTTGTACTATTAAATTTATTAATTCTTTATTAATAGGTGTAGGAATTTCAGTATATTTATTTACAAGAATTTTTTGAAATAGTGCTGAAAAAAATCCAACTATCATAACTGTATTTTTCATATCATTATCACATCTTTTCATAATCTCATTAAATTCTAAATGATTTTTTATTTTAATAGAACTTTTATTAAATTCTACTTGTTCTATTTGTACTATTTTATTTTCTAATATAAATTTTTTATGTTGAATAGTTTTTTCGATCATTGATTCTATATAAATATATCTAAAATAATCAGTATAATTAAAAGTTTCTTTGCTATATTCCATATTATATTTATTATAATCATTTTCATTACCGAATCTAATACCAGTTGGAAAATAACAATTTATTGGTATATCTTCAGATAGATTAGCTAAAAATAATAAATAATTTATTGGATTATCTAATCTATATATAAAAGAATTTATATCAATATTATTATTATTACTTAATAAATATAATATATTTTCAATATCAATATTTTTTTTATCTATTATATCATGTACTTTCATATCTATAGCATCTATTATTTTTTGACATTCTACTTTATTAAATGGTTCTTGGTCACATATTTTTGCACTAGATGATTGATTATATGTAACATCAAATAAAGTATTTTTAATAGATATAATTTCACGTTTACTATTTATATAATTACCATTAATAATACTATTAACTACAGATTTTAATTTATATAGATTTGGATCTTTTTTTTTTAATATATTTATTATATATTTGTGTAATTTATCAGTATCCATATAATTCCAAAATTTATATTTTATTAATACACCTTTTTTTTGATAGTCATTTCTAGTTTTAGGACAATTTGGATCATTAGCTAAATTAGAAAAACACATAAATGGTAATAAAACATTACCTCTAAATTTATTAGTATATCCATCTGATAAATAATAAGGTACTGTTGTAATTAATGGCTCTTTTCCTTTTGCTAAATAAGTAAATTTATAAATAACCACTCTTATATAATCTATATTTTTTATATCCAAATTTACTGAATCATAAACATCAATTGGTTCTATTATAATTATATTATCTTCTATTGTTAGTGTTATTTTATTAAATTTATTTGGAATATTTATATAATTGTTAACAATTATATCATATATATTATGTTTAGGCTGAGGTGGTTGCATTTCACTAATATATGCATGAATTGGTCTATTTGAAGGTATTGGGTTTGCGGTTATATTTAAAGTTTCATCTATCTTATCTACAGCAGATGGTAATAATAATTCATCTTGCATTAATATATTTTAGAATATTTTATAAACCTAATAATTTTTTCAATTCTAAATATTTGGCTTTATACTTGAGATATTTTCTTTCACATTTAGTACCCCATTTTACTAAATTATAAGAATTATAATCATCAAGATATCCTTGATATTCTTCATTAAATTCTTCTCCTCCTTTAACATCATATATATATCTCATTAATTCATTACGCATTGGAGTTTCTGGTTTTCTTTTTATAATATTTTTAAACATATCTGCAAATTTATCAAATATTTGTAATGTATCTTTCATATTATATTTACATCTATTTACAATTTTATTATAATCAGTATAACTTTTAACTAGTATAGAAGCTTTATCAAATTCTACATCTTCTACTGTTATAATATTATTTGCTAATATATATTCTTTGTGTGGTTTTAATTTTTCAAGCATAGCTTCTATGTAACACAATCTAAAATCATCAGTATATGTTTTAGTTTTTAAAGGAGCTTCCATATTATATTTATTATAATCATTATTATCACCAAATCTAATACCATGTGGAAGAAAATGATCAATAGGTTTATCTACTAATCTTGTTAATACTAATATATAATCTATTAAATTATCTATTCTATTGATAAAACTATAAACATCATAACTTCCTCCTCCACTTAAATAATATAATAATCCAAATGATCCATTTGAATCTCCTAAATTAACATTGATACCTTTCTTAATTACTTCCTCAATCCTTTGTTTAGTTACAGCTTGTTCAACATTATTTAACATTTTTTCTATACTTCTATAAATATATTTTTTTTCTGTTTTACTTTTTGTATGTTCATATGAATCATCTTCTGTCATTTGCATCATACTTGAAAGATTTTTTACTATATTTTCTATATTATATATAGTTTTATCTTTTTCATTAACCTTACTCATAATATCTTCTTGAATTTTTGATGTATTTATTGTTTGCCAGTATTTGTATTTAATCAACATACCCGTACTATCATTTTTTAAAGGATTTTTTTGATTAGTACGTGGACAAAATTTATCCTGAGGTAGATTAGAGAAACACATAAATGGTAATAAACTATTTCCTCTAAAACTATTTGTATGACCATCAGATAAATAATAAGGCACAATACCTTCTAAAATTATTTTACTAGTTCCTTCTATACCTTCATTATACATTTCTTCTGTTTTTGTACCTTCAACTGATATACTTTCATATAAAGAAAATTTATACATAACAACTCTATAATAAGTCAAATTCATATTATCAAATACATCAAAAACTTTAATAGGTTTAACTATAATACTATTATTCTCATAGCTAATTGAAATTTTTTTAAATTTATTTGGAACATTTACATATTTTTCTTTTATATCTTTTTCTATAAATTGTAATGCGACTTTGCCCATTATTTCATATTCTGTCCCTTCATCATCTGAATCAGATTTATGTTCTATAGGAATAACTGCAGAGGCACTTATTTTACTCATTTATATATAATAATATAAGAATATATAAATGAAAATTATTTTATAATAAAAATATTTTATAAACCTAATAATTTTTTCAATGCTAAATATTTGGCTTTATACTTGATATATTTTCTTTGACATATAGTATGCCATTTTATTAAATTATATGAATTATTATAATCATTTATGTATTTATTATGTTCATCAGGAAAGTTCTCAACTTGTTTAACATTAGTTATACAATTTATTAATTCATCACGTATTGGTTTATCTGGTTTTGTATTTATAATAGTTTTAAACATACTTGCAAAATCATTAAATATATTTAATATTTCTTTCATTTTTGTATATTTACATCTGTTTACATATTCATTAAATTCAGTATAACTTTTAATTTCTATAGTAGATGCATTAAATTCTACATCTTCTACTGATATAATATTATTTGACAATATATATTCTTTCTGTTCTTTAAATTTTTCAAGCATAGTTTTTATATATGGAATTCTAAATTTATCTGTATAAATACGTGTTTTAGGTTTTTCCATATTATATTTATCAAAATTATCAGCATCACCAAATCTAATACCATGTGGAAAAAAATAATCAACTGGGTCTACACTAAGTAATTGTTCATGAACAGCAGATTGAGCACTTGGTTGAAGTTCTTGAGGAATAGATTTATCTACTAAATTCACTAACATTATTATATAATCAATTAAATTATCTATCCTATCAATAAAACTATAAATATCTTTTCTCCCTTGACTACTTAAATAATATAATACTCCATGTATTATTGATTTATCTCCTATTATTGATCTATCTATTTCATGTTTAACACTTGCTATTGGTTCATCTCCTATTTTAACATATAATAGACCTTCATTAATTTTACTTATAATATCTGATCTAGTTAGTTCTTTTTGCTTTCGAATAGGTAATAATTTATTGTTATCATCTAATATTTTTAATAGACTAAAGTAAATATGATTTATTTCAGATTGACTTTTATTATAATCATATGAATTCTTTACTGCTCTCTTTTTTATACTTTTAAGATCTTCAACTATATTATGTATATTATATACATTTCCATCTATTTCATTAACCTTACTCATAATATTCTCTTGAATTTTTAATGTATCAATAGTAGGCCAAAATTTGTATTTAATTAACATACCTGGAATATCATTTTTAGTAGGATTTTTATAATTAGTATGTGGACAAAATTTATCATTAGGCATATTAGAAAAACACATAAATGGTAACAAAATATTTCCTCTAAAATTATTTGTATGACCATCAGATAAATAATAAGGCACAATACCTTCTGCTAAAATTATTATATGTTTCTCTTGACTACCTTCAATTTGTTCTTTTATAAATTTAGTAAATTTATAAATAACTACTCTATAATAAGAATTATTAATGGTATCATTATCATTATATATATTATAAATTTCAAAAGGTTCAATTACAATACTAATATTTTCATGACTAATTGTAATTTTTTTAAATTTTGTTGGAACATTTCTATATAATTGCATTTTTTCTCTAATAGCAGATAGTTTGGCTTGAGTATCAAATTGTTCAGCTTGAGTATCAAATTGTTCAGCTTGAGTATCAAATTGTTCAGCTTGAGTATCAAATTGTTCAGCTTGAACAGCGGATGCTCTTCCTAGATCAGAAAATGGTATTTTTTTAGGAGGATTAAATCCATGTACACTTTTCATTTATATATAATAATATAAGAATATATAAATAAAAATTATTTTATCTTAATCTATATTATTATATTTTTCACTCATATCAATAAACCCATCCTCCAAATCTTTAATAAATTTTAAACTATTTGCTAAAGGTGTTTTTAACATTTCTGTTCTTAATGTTGAATGTAATATTTTTAATCTATTTGTATCATTTGCTAATTCAACAGTTTTATTAACATATTGTTCAATATTTTCACATATTAAATCTTGTAAATTTAAACAAGTTAATAAACTAGCACCAACTCTAGAAACATAATTTTCACCAATCAATGTAATTAATGGTGTTCCCATATATATACATTCACTACTAATAGTTCCTCCATTATATGGGAATGGATCTAATGCTATATGCATAGAATTATATAATTCTAAACCTTCTTTTAATAAACAATAACCTATATTTAATCTTTCTTTATTTATACCTCGTTTTTCAAACATTGTATAAATATAGTTTTTATAATATGATGATAAATATGTATAATATCTCATATAAAATATTGCTTTTGGTATTCTTTTTAATATTTCAGCAAAACAATCAAAACATTTTGGAGAAAATTTAGATGGATTATTAAAACAACATATATTAATTTCATCATAATTTCTCATTTTAATTTCCATTTCAAATGGTGGTGTATAACATTGTATTCCAATTGGTAAATAATATAATTTTTCTACCCAATATTTTTGAACAGTTTCTGGTGTTAATATTTTATCTGTCAACCGCCAATCATATGAAGATAATCCACTTGTAGATGGGTAAGCAAAATAACTACATAATATTTTACATGGTTTATATTTTAATATATTTAATCTATTATTTCTAGTATGACCCATCATATCTATTAAAATATCTATATCATGACTATTTATTAAATCATAACAATTACTATCATCTAATATTGAAATATCATACCATTGAATCCCTGTATAAGAATGTAATCTATTACTAATATAATCATTTCTAGGTTTATTATCATAACAATAATATTCAAAGTTATTTCTATTGAATGATTTAAAAATACTTTCAATCATATATCCAACAGGGTGTGTTATAAAATCTGAACTAATTATACCAATTTTAATTTTATTTAGATTAATCTTGTTATTATTTTTAACAATATTTAATTCAGAACATTGAGATACTTTTTCAAATTCTACAGCACTATCATATATATTTTTTTCTGATTTTGTCCAATCATATAAATTATTCATAACAATATTTGAAAATGTTTTATTATTATTTTTTAATATATATGATTTATGAAACATATTAAATACTATATCAGTATTTTCATAATTACCTATTGTATTTATTAATATATTACCTAAATTATTTAATGCTATTGAATTATTTGGATCTATTTTTAAAATACTTTCATATAATCCTATTGCTAAATGAACTTTATTTATTTTTGAATAAAACCCTGCAACTTCTAATACTAAATCTATATTAAAATCTATATCAATTGCTATATTAGAATATTTAATAAAATCTTCTGTATTTTCCATTTTCATTGCTATTATTGTTAAATTTCTGTAGATTAAAAAAATATTATTTACTTCACAAATTTCTAGTAACAATTTTTTACCAATATCTAATTTATTATTATTTATAAAACTTACTGCTAAATTATATTTAATCAATACCATATCATCAATACTTTTAAATTTTGAAAATTTAGTATAATATTCTATTTGTTTATTATAATCACCCATTTTAATATAATTCCTAAAATCTGATAAATATGTTTTATAATTTATCCAATATAATTTATTAGTTGTAAATTTTTTCAAAAAATCTGAAACAATATTATCCCATAAATAATATTTTTTTACTATTTCTCTATTTTCTTGTCTTTTTTTCATTTTTGTTTCATTATCTAATTTAATAAATTCTTTGTAAACTTGTACAAAATCATTTACATAATCATTTGTTAAATTTATTAATTTAACACCTCCTGATAAATGACTAATTTCACTTAATGCTCCTAAATTTGAACTAATTACATAACAACCACATGCCATTGCTTGTATTAAACTAATACAAAAAGTTTCTGGAAATGTATTTGGATAACTAAATATTTCTATTCTATTAATTTCATTTGATAATTCTTCTTGACCTATTCCAAAAGAACATTTAATATTATAATATTTTGCAAATTTATCAAATATTGTTGGATCATCTTTTTGAGAATAAATATTCATACCTGAAAATATTTTTAAAAATGGTTCATTTTCTAATTTTTCATATATGTTTGGTAATAAATCTAATCCACGAAATGGTGTTGATGAATATATTAAACTATCTGGAATTTTATAATTATCAGTATTTAAATATTTTTCAAAAGGTTTTGGTAAACCATATGGCATAATTATATAATTATTTATTCCATATTCTTCTTGAAATCTACGAGCTTGATAATTAGAAATAAATATATAACAATCTATTATATTTTTCCAATGTTGTTTATATAATATTTTTGAACATGGTTGGTCAATATCATGACCAGTCCAACCAATAATCACAATTATATGTTTTCTTGTTTATTGTTGGATTACAACTTATAATAATTAAATCAAAATCAATATCTAAATTATCAAAATATTTAATATCATAATGTATGGTATTATTTATCATAATATTATTTAAATTTGATTGGGTAAATAAATATGTTTTAATATTATAATTATTTAATGAATTTATAAAATAAACAATTGAAGATTGTGTTCCACCTAATGGTTTAATATAGGGTGTTTCAACAGTATAATTAAAACCACAGTCATAAAAACCTATTTTCATATAATAAATAATAATAATTTATTTTTATTATATAATATCTAATTTTATTATTTCTGAAAAAAAAATATCTAATTCATTATTCATTTGCGATCTTTCATTATCTGGTAAACAATTCCATTCATACCAAGAAATATAAAAACTTGGTAAATATTCTTGTTTTATAAAATTACTATTTAATAATTGAGCTATTATTTTTAATTTTGATAATGTTAATCTTTTATTATTTACCATTAAATTTAATCTAATATTATTATAAAAATATATTGTAGGAATTTTAACAAAATTATTTTTTTCATAAAATTTTATCAATCTATTTTCACATTCTAATACTAATGCATTATAATTAGTTATTTTATAATACATTTCTGTTAATTCTTTTAGATATATTGAACCAATTCCACTACCTTGAGCTGATTTATCTAATGATACATAATCTAAATGCAATAATTTAATTTTATCAAACCAATTAAATAAAGCAAATCCAATTATTTCATTTTCTTTACATAAAATATTTATGTAATCATATTTTCTTATACTTTTCCTAAATTTATTTAATGGTTCTCTTAATTCTAATGGAAAATTTTTTGAATAAAATTCTATAATCTTATCTATATATTGGTTAGATATTTCACCTCTAACATCAATATAATTTAATTGAGAATTTACCATACTTTATTATAGAAAATAAAACTAATATATTTTAATCATATTTGAACTAATATTATTATCCAATACCATTTTAAACGTATTTTCTAATAAACTAGATTTAACAGCTCCATCTCTTTTATCTTTACTATCTAAATCGGGTCCTTTATTTATTTCTATTAATTTTGCTTTTAAATTTTCATCTGGTTGTACATCACATCCATATATTTGAAATCTAGTATGTTGATTTAAATTATTATTTCCTCCTAATTTACTCATAAATATATTAGCAACATTACTAAATAATTTCTTAACATTACTATCCCATAATGTAGATTTATCACCAATGTGTTTTCTAAAATCATATTGTGTTAATGGATTTTCTTCATATACTTTCCTATCTATATAACCAGTGGTTACATGTTTATCAAAATCCATTGAATTTGGGTCATATAATTGAGGTGTATAATACATAAAACCATCATCAAATATATATGCAGATTTAACACCATTTTTAACCATAACAATTAAATAATATCTCAAATTTACTTTTCTACCAGAAATAATATAAGGATTTAACCAATATTCTTGAACTAGATAAAATCCATTATTTTTAGCATTTATAATTTCATTATAATCACGTGTTAATTTTAATCCTTCTTGTCTTTGAGCATAATTTTTTAAAATATACATTTTATTATTATTATAATCATGTGTAAAATTATTCATATCATCTTCATTATGTAATAACCAAGATTGAGGCATCAAATCTGGATTTCTTAAAATATCCCATAAAGCCATTTTTGAAGCAATTATATCACTACCTTCAACAATACCAATATATTTATGTTCTTTAATATTTTCAAATTTAATTACATCTTCTTCACAATTATCATAAGAACATGGAACCCATATATCATAATTACTAGATTTATTTATATTTCTATTTTTTAAAACTTTCTCTAATAATCCATATACACTACCACAATCTGAATTCCAAGTAAGACCTTTGGTAAATTTTTCAAATGTTTTTTGGATACATTTTAAAATCATAAATAAAATAATACCTATTATAAATCCTAATAATAATAATTTTAATTCATTCATATAAAATAAAAATTGAAAAAAAAATATTTAAATACACATTCCTTTTATTGTTATTATATGTCCACCTTAAGACACCGTAATATAATGCGCCCTTTGGAATATGATTTTAATACTGATAATCAACAAATAGATGTTGAAAGTCAAGAAGTAAAACCCAATGCTAAAATAGAGCAAAAATCTAATTTTAGTAAATTCTATGAATTTTCATGCAAACTACTTGTTGTCATGGGAATTGGTGATGTGATATATAATTTCTGTGCTCATATGAGAGAATATATGAGACCAGAAGAAACAATCCAAACATTTAACTCAATGGTCTAAAAATGACATTGATTCTTTAATGGTATATGAATATTTTTTTATTAGGTATAATATTATAGAAAATATAAGAGTTCTTATTATTAAATTAATTAAAAAATGACTATGAGGATTTAATTCTAAAACATTCAAAGAATAAACTAATTGTATCATAAATTTAGTATTTAATAATAAAAAAAATATAATTATAATAATCATTTCAAATAAACTAATTTTATTTTTTGTTATAACAATTGTTTCTTTTTTAATAGAAGGTTTTTCAGTAACTGGTGCAGAAACATCTTCAAAAAATTCTTTAGAATCTATATTAGGTAATGATTTATTTTTACTATTAATAATATCAGTATCGATATCTCTACTTAATTTAATACTTTCCATATTATATTTAATTAGGAAAATAATCGTTATAAATGCTATCTAAAATTTTAAACCTGTTATTTATAATTTTTCTTCCAAGAACATCTTTTAGTTCTTCATTAAATTTAGCAGGAACCTTGAAATTATCAAGTTTTTCAGAAAGTTTTAATATTTTATTAAATTCTTTTAATGATAATGAATGTCTAATATTATCAGCATAAATAGAAAAAATTATACATTTTTCAACAGGGCTATTTAATAATTTACCACATGTATTTTTTACACTACATGAGTTATATTCATCTTTCAACCAATAAATATTTAAATTATGTTTTAAAAATCCAATTTCAGTTTTATTAAATCTTTCTCCTTCAAAAAACTTTTGTGCATATCCTTCAATATCTCCTCCAAATTCAACTTCTTTCCAAACTTCATTATCATCCCATATAATAATTTGTGTATTATGTCTTTTATGTAAAATTCTTTTAATATCTTCAATAGATATATCGCATATATTCATAGAATTTGTTAAAGAAGGAATATAATTTTTAATAACAATAGCAGGACTATATACTTTATCACCATTAATATTTAATAGATCAGCTAATTCATTCTTTTTATTTTCATCTTTTAGTTCTTTATAAACATCCCAATCAATATACATTATTTCATATAAATAATCTGGTTCTTCTCCAATAACTTCTGTTTTAATACAAATACCACTCTTATTATAAGATTGAATTTCTAAAGAATCATCAATTAGTTTTATAAATGTATCCTTATCAGCTTTTTGAATAGAAATAGCATCAATTGATAATACATCATTTAAATAACTTGGAGAACGCCAATCATATTGAGAAATAGTATTAGGTTTAATAATCATAGAATTCCAAGAAATATCTGTTTCAAGAACAACTTTACTCATTTCCTCCTCTGTTTTACCAAATTCATTTAATTCCATTACTATATTAATATTATTTTTTTTTAATTATTTATTATAAAATAATTTTAATTAAGGAGATTAAATATTTTAATCATTTTTTTCTCCTCTATAATTAAGATAATTTTTACCTATTATATATGAGTTATTATGAAATTGTAGAAACCACCAAGAAAAATAATTTAGATATTTCTAAATATTTGCATTCAGAACCAACCCCTTTACAAACACCTTATGTTTTTGAAATTAAATTAGAAAAAACAGATGGAAATATAAATACTTTAAGAATTATTAAAAAATCTATAAAAGATAATTTAATAAATCAAAATGAAATGATATTATATAATTCCGTTGTAAAATGTTATATAAATATAATACCAGTTGAAACAATGGAAGTTATTAAAATAGAATTACAATTAGATTCTAGATATAAATGTAATTATATTTCAGAACAAATATATATGGAAGCAATTAATATAAATGATTTTTTACACATTAATTATAGATTAAATTAATTATCTTCTAGATACCAAAAGTAAAAGTATAAATATTACACTTCCTCCTATTAATAATAATTGTTCATTTGTTAATGCATTTGATGGTGGGGGAGGGGGAGGTGGTGGTGCTGCTACTTCTGGTTTTATTTCGGGTTTTATTTCGGGTTTTGCTTCTTGTTTCATTACAGGTTTAGCTTCTGGTATAGTTTCAGGTATAGTTTCTGGTATGATTTCTGCTCTTATAGGTTCAGGTGGGAGTTTTGCTTCTGGTAATACACCTGCAACTAGTGCTAATTTTTCAACACTTGCAGCAGCCCAAGTATCTAATAAATCGGGATTAGAACAAAAAGAACCTTTATCTTCACTTTTAGTTTCTCCACAATTTCTACCAGCATTTTTATAAACTTGATTATATTGTGATTTTAATGCATTAGTAATTTGTGTTGTTATATTACTAGTATTTTTCTGATCAAA
>Ga0214923_10004429_pt1 | contig 16950 bp, 14 predicted proteins | sample LL1510_MetaG_FD_177993 | JGI IMG/M metagenome (GOLD analysis project Ga0214923, IMG submission 177993) | Freshwater microbial communities from Lake Lanier, Atlanta, Georgia, United States - LL-1510 | ecosystem: Environmental > Aquatic > Freshwater > Lake | place: USA: Georgia | collected... | reverse complement strand
CTACCTTGGCAAACATGCCACATTGGATACATTAATGATATACAATGGCTTAGGATCTAAAGGAAGTGCGCTATGCAGCTGGCTATCGCCGATGATGGCAAATTATATTGTGAATAACGGTACTTTGAATGAGGAGGTAAACATCGCAAATTATAAAAACTAGCTGCCGAAATTAAAACCCCGATTCACGGGCGAATAATTAAGAAATTTTAATTGTTCTCAAGGAATCTTAAAAAACTCATCGGATCATTCATAACCACACAGTTCGAAGGAATTTTCAAATCACGTCTTTTCACAATTTGCGGACCGGTAACTAGAATTTGAGTATTGGGCCAACTTCTTGACAGTGTATTAAGATATACCTGCACTGGCATCGCGGCATTGGAATTTGTGAGTGCGCAGAACACGAAATCCGGATTGTGTAGCTTGTGAATTTTGTTCAAATCATCCAAGGGCGTAGATGTCCCCAAGTAAATGACATTTTTTCCATTGGCACGCAACAAATAGGAAGCAAACAATAAACTCAATTCGTGATTTTCACCATTTGGAAGAAACAACAAATACTTCTTTGCGTCTTTGCTCGGTAAAATATTGAGTTGATCAATGGCAACAAACATTCGTTGCTTGATTAAATTGGTAATGAAATGTTCGTGGGCAATATGAATACTACCACTCAACCACAAAACTCCCACATGTTGTAAAAAGGGGAAGATAATGTTGGTAGTGGTTTGCTCCATTCCGAGCTGAAGGATGTTGATGGATAAAATCTTATTGAATTCACGCTCATCAAAATCAAACATTGCAGAAGAAAGAGCCGAGATTTGGGACTGATGTCCTGAATTGTTTTCCGAAATGCTCAAGGTTTTTTGCTGAACCTCTTCTCTATCCATTTGGGCGATCCTACTAATCTTTATCCCGTTGGCGTTGAGAATGGCGATGTTCATCATGTATTTCAGATCATCCTCCTCATAGTAACGAATGTTGGTTTCGGTGCGCTTGGGCACCAGCATCCCATATCGTTGTTCCCAAATTCTTAATGTGTAGGCCTTAATTCCCGTTATATTCTCGATATCTTTGATAAAATACTTATCTCGGTAGTCTTTTTTTGACTTTTTCGAATCACGTTTGTTATCTATCAATCTCTTTTCTACCAAATTCGACATACTAATGAAAATTATACTCACAGGCGCTTCAGGACTCATCGGAAATCAACTCTGCAACCAATTGAAGCAGAAGGGTTTTGATGTAGATTTCTTGAAACGACATCACTATAACAACACAACCAATCAAAAAGATTGGTCATCGAGAAAAAATATTTTTTGGTCGAATCCAGAAATCCTCGAAAATGCAGACGCCGTGGTCCACTTGGCAGGCGCAAATGTTGCAAATCGATGGACAAAATCCATAAAGGCAGAGATTATCAATAGCAGAAGAGAAGGGACACGGGCACTGATCGACGCCTGTTCAAAATGTCAAACCCCACCCAAACACATTATTTCAGCCAGTGGCATTGGCATTTACCCCGAGGGCACCGGACAGGTCATGACAGAGGTAAGTGAACACGGGGAAGGATTTTTGGCTACTGTTTGTAAGGTCTGGGAAAATGAAATCCTAAACAACACCCTTCAAGGAACATCTGTCAGCTGTTTAAGAACGGGGATTGTTTTATCCAACAGGAGCAAAATCATCGGAATTACAAAATTGCAATTTCAGTTTTTTGGAATGGTCGGCACCGTTGGAAGTCCAGAAAATAGGTGGAGTTGGATTCATATCAATGATTTATGTTCGATGTATATCGCTTTGATTGAAGGCAAGATGTCGCCCGGCATTTACAATGCCGTGGCGCCCAACCCCTGCACCCAAAAAGACTTTGCACTTGCCTATGAGAAATTTGCACCGCTGAGAAATCACAACAACACTTTTCCAGCCCCCCTGTTTTGGAGAATTCCGTGTAAAATCAACCAAATTATAAGGTCCTTTGGAATATCAATGAGACCCAACCTCCCCGCCCCTCTGATCAAATTGGCCTGGGGTGAACGATCCGTCATCGCCCTAACAAATCAAAATGTGAGCGCTGTAAAAACAATCGATACAGGATTTTGTTACCAATACCCAACCATCGAATCCGCGTTGGAAAACTTACATAACAACCCAAATTCTTAATGTGGAATAGTATTTATTTTTGGTTCAGACGCGACCTTCGCCTCAACGACAACCACGGACTGTTTGAAGCCTTGCAATTTGCCAAAGCAAATGCACTGACAGTTCAGTGTGTTTTCATATTCGACACCAACATTTTGGATCGATTAACCAATAAAAAGGATGCGAGGGTTCAATTCTTACACCAAGAACTATCGTCATTAAAACTTCAACTTCAACAGCAAGGCAGTGATTTGGACATTTGGCATGGCAACCCAATATCCATTTGGAAAGAAATTATCGATCAAAAAAAGCCCAAAGCCGTATTTTGCAATGCAGATTACGAGCCAACTGCAATCCTAAGAGATCAAACGGTTTCAGAATTTTGCAAGCATGCCGGCGCCTCATTCCAATCCTTTAAAGACCACTGTATTTTCGAAAAATCAGAAGTCGTTAAGGACGATGGCAAACCCTACACCGTATTCACACCATACAGCAGGAAATGGAAAGCCCATTTGGCCTTAAATCCCATCATAAATTTCCCTTCTGAAGACAATCTTTCTCAACTAACGCCCCGAACGATAACTTCAATCTCATCAACGCCGTCTATGAAGGATTTGGGTTTTGAGCCCATTGATTTCCATTATCCAGAAAAGACCGTTTCATCTGGTTTAATAAAAAATTATACAAACCATCGCAATTTCCCGTCGATTCCCGGAACCAGTAAACTAGGTATTCATTTCCGTTTTGGAACCATTAGCATCCGAGAAAAATTGCAAAAAGCACTTCACATGAACGAGACCTTTGTAAATGAGCTGATTTGGAGAGACTTTTATCTCCAAATTTTGTGGCATTTCCCTCATGTGGTTGAGCAATCATTCAAACCCCAATACGACAGGATTCAATGGCGAAACGAGGAATCTGAATTTGAAAAATGGAAAACGGGCAACACGGGCTATCCCATTGTGGATGCGGGAATGCGAGAATTGAACACCACGGGATTCATGCACAACCGCGTGCGAATGATTGTGTCGAGTTTCCTAACGAAACACCTCCTTATTGATTGGCGATGGGGCGCGGCATATTTCGCCGAAAAGCTCCTCGATTTCGAATTGGCCAGTAACAATGGCGGGTGGCAATGGGCGGCAGGTTCAGGAGTGGATGCGGCTCCATATTTTCGGGTTTTCAATCCCACATTGCAGACCGAAAAGTTTGATAAAAACTTCGAGTACATAAAAAAATGGGTCCCAGAATTTGGAACCCAACAATATGTAAAACCCATGGTTGACCATGCTTTTGCAAGAAATAGATGTTTAGAAACCTACAAGGCTGCTTTATCTGAGTAATCAACGCTTCAGTTCACCACCGCTGGCGGCCAACAAATAACTTTTGATAAATGGCCATATATCACCGTCCATCACATTGTTAACGTTGCTCGTTTCTTCCCCGGTACGAACGTCTTTCACCAATTTATATGGATGAAAAACATAGTTTCGAATCTGAGAACCCCACTCAATTTTCATTTTGCCGTCTTCAATTTCAGCCCTAGCCGCATTTCTCTTGGCAATTTCCAATTCGTATAGACGAGACTTCAACATTTGCATCGCACGTTCGCGGTTACCGAGCTGACTTCTATCTACCTGACAAACGACAACAATTCCTGTGGGTGTGTGGGTCAACCGAACTTTGGTTTCTACCTTGTTTACGTTCTGACCACCTGCTCCACCGGATCTGCTGGTATGCAATTCCACATCTTGAGGCCTAATTTCAATTTCAATGGTATCATCCACCAACGGATAAACATAGATACTTACAAAAGACGTATGTCTGCGCGCATTGGAATCAAAAGGAGAAATTCGCACCATTCGATGAACCCCATTCTCACCTTTCAAATATCCAAAAGCAAAATCGCCTTTGATCTCTAATGAAACACTTTTCACGCCGGCAACATCACCGTCTTGTCTATCGAGTTCAGTAACCGAAAAGCCATTCTTTTCAGCCCACATCAAATACATACGCATCAACATTTGAGCCCAATCACAGCTCTCTGTCCCACCCGCGCCGGCGTTGATTTCAAGTACACAACCTAAGTGATCTTCTTCACTTTGAAGCATGTTTTTGAATTCCAAGTCCTCAACCATTTGCATGAGCTCGAGGTACTGGGCGTGCACCTCATCTGAAGTAGCCTCACCGATTTCTTGAAATTCTATCAAAACCTCAAGATCGCCAATTGTCCCTACGATTTTTCCATAGGCATCGGTCCAAATCTTTTTGTCCTTGATTTTTTTGAGATGTAATTCCGCTTTTTTTGAATCATCCCAAAACTTTGGGTCTAACGTCTGTTCTTCTTCATCGGCGATTTCCGCAAGCTTTCTATCGACGTCAAAGATACCTCCTCAAAGCCTCTGCACGGCCTTTTAAATCCTTAAATTGCTCTGTATTCACAATGGCAAAGATAAGGGCAAATTACAAGACCCGCGTAAATTCTACAACAATTCCGTTGGGTACAAATTGATGATGATTGGGGATTTGCGCACCCAAGCTAAAGATCCAATTTTTGTGAAAATAGCGAGTAAATCCAAGGGTTGACATGGAAATTGGGGTACTGCCCGAAATATGATCAAAAACGAGAGTCTTTTTATGACCCAAGTGCAATTCACCACCCAATTGGAAACCCAATGGACTTTGGGAACCCAATCTCGACATCCGATCTCCCACGCCAATAAAATGATTGTTGCCACCCCAAAAACCTGCAGTAAACTTCAAAAACTTATTATGGAATTGGTAATTACTAAAAACCATCATCGAGCCACTTTTCAGAAAGTCAATGGCAAATGGATCAAATCCTGCCACTGAAGCGATTGAAAATTGGCTGTGTTGCGACAACTTCATAAATCTCTGTGCATTCAAAGTAACAAGAGGAAAAAAGGCCTGATTTTCTCCATTATTATTTTGAACAACTCGCAGACCATTTTTGGGTATTGCATTCAATTGCAACAAGTTAAACCCTACTTCCCATTTGTGATTAATCCCATAATCAAAAGTATAATTGCTAGTAAACTCTCCTGCTGAATAATTGGTTTGCTGCTGAAAAAACCATGTTTTTTCTTTGGTTCTATCAGAGGAAGGCACATTAAAATAACTCTGTTGGCCGGTCAAATGACCGACCCACAGAATTAATAAAGTAATCGTAAAAAATGACTTGAATTGCATTCCCCTCAGTCTCTCCGTTAAGAATTCAAAACAATCATTAAGAAGATCGGTAGGCGATCTCATGGTAGGTTTTTGCATGTGGCCCTAGGAATACCCGCGAATAAATTCGAATCATCGCAAGACCATCTACTATAAAACTCACTGAAACGCATGTCGCCAAAAACCACTGATTTTCATGAATATGACTAAAAATCAAATCTTCACCCACAAACGACGGAGTGATTGGGAATCCACTTATCGCCAAACCACAAATGAGAAAAGCCAATGCCAGACCCTTGTGCTCATATACATGCCCTTGAAAAAACTGTAAATGCAAATTGCCTTCTTGCTTCTTCAACAAAGAAATCACGTAATGACCTAAGAATGCAGAAACAACAACACCACTCAAATAAAGCAATACATGACTGTAGGTAAAATGCTCATTGAAAGACACAGCCAAGGCTATAAAAGCATGATTGAATGCGATTAACCACCAAGCCAATCGGACATTCTTTTTCTCAGCAAAGGCCCGTAAAACCATTACCAATCCTACAAGAGCAAAGAAAATTGAAGTGACAGTGCTTGAAGTGTGTTGCAATTGATCAAAATAATACAACAGCGCAAATCCAATCAGCATCAAAGGAATAAAGAAATGCCAAATATGTCGCTCCCGAATAAAAGAAAACAACCTTCCACCCTTTTTCAACGGAGACCAAAAAATATGAAAATTCAATTTCTCCAAGTTAAACTCCTTGATGCTGAGAACGTAAAGCGAGTTAACAAACGACTTCGGCAACCACTGGATTCTTGAATGCGGCTGTTGCTTGAAATTGTAGAATTGCTCACGGATTAAATAGCTCACAACGGAAGGGGAAACAAGTAGTTGATAGGTTCTTAGGAACGCATTCCCACAAAAATGGAACAACGCCAAATCAACCCAACCCAAACTTATTTCGGTAAAAATCAATCCTATTTGCGCGATGGATGCATATGCAATCTGACTCTTTACCGAAGATTGGACACGGGCGATATTGGTTGCAATAAATGCGGTAACTACGCCCATGATTCCCATGAAAATTCGAACACTGGTTTGAAATTCCAAAAAGGGATATGTCCTTAACATCAAAAATACACCCAAGTGAACGCTCAGTGATCCATAGAAAATGGCTGATGAAGGCGTTGGTCCTTCCATAGCTCTTGGCAACCAAGAAGAAAATGGAAGTTGTGCCGATTTTGCATAAGCCGAAATCAATAAGAGCAAGGCAATCATTGCTCCAATCAAATTGTGTGTTTGAATGTGCTCATGAACCAATTCCAAATTCACCAATTTGGCAAATGTGATGTTCTCATGCCATAAATGGTGCATCAACCACATCGCCAAAATCAATCCTACATCGCCAATGCGATAAATCGAAAAAACACGAACCGCATTTTTTACCGGCAGGTATCTTTCTCGATAAAAAGAGATTAGCAGGAACGACGAAATTCCAAGGATTTCCCAACCAATGAACAAAGTCTCCAAATTTCCTGAAAATATGGCAAGATTATATCCCAAATTGAAAAACCAAACCGTGTTAAAAAATCGCTTATACCCCTTTTCACGATGCAAATAGTATCTCGAATACACGGTGATCAAAAAGGTCAAAAAACCGCCAACCAACGCGTATACCGCTGTCACTTTATCGAAGTAAAAATCAAGAAAAAACTCGTATCCCTTCGTTTGAAACAGCATCCAATCTCTCACATTGATCGATGGGAAACCATGAAGCAACCAATACACGGTAAAAATCAATAGAATAACCAGATTGAATCCAATCATGCCGAAGGTCCATCGCGACATTGCATTTTCCTTGGCCTCGGGAATAAATAAACTCACGATGAATCCCAAAATTGGGATTAGCAGTAAAATATGAATGATTGATTCCATCATGACTCGATTAACATTACAGGTAAATTATCACTAACAGTGGTAAACAAGGTGTCCAGATTCGATGTTACCGATACAGGTTTTTGTGAAATTGATTGCGCAACAAACTGTCCTGATTCGAAGCGATAAAATTGCTTTGAACTCGGACTAATTGCCACCAGTTGAATCCAATCGTTCACAAACCATTCATAGGTTTCGGCGGCTCTTTGGATGACCGATAAAACCTTGTCGGGTTCCTGCTCTACAACAATTAACAATCTCAGTGGATCATGTACTTCTATCATCTGACTGGGTAAGCCAGGTCTCAAATCACCGTCGATTCCGTTAGCCACACCAATCAAACCCATTACGTTGTGTGGCAACTTAGACCCGGCGCCCAATCTTTGGTTATCTACCCGGGAGAAAAAATACTCTAGGTTGATTCCACCGCAAACTGGCGCAGCAGCTTTCAATATTCCATAGAGCAAATCCCCATTGGTATCAATGGAAGCGTCGTACGAATTCAAAAATGCCCTTCGATCCAAAAACAAACCCTTGGTTAATTTTCTGGACCCAACAATACACAATGTATTGGTGGCATGATTCAATTCGGGACGCGGTTCAAACAAGGATACACTTCTGTTTCGTACACTCTGAAACACTTTCTCCTTGGGCAATTTTTTATCTAACAATACAAATCGTCTTGAACGTTCAACCGCATTTGCTTTCAACGATTCAGCAAAAATTTGACTATTCTTGGCATGATGTAGTTTTTGTGCTTCGCTCAATAAGTTCTCATCGTAATACACGATTTCGTCCCTTGATGTATCATGCAATGCCCCAACAAATCGAGTTTCTGAAGGAATGGAAATACCCCTTTCGTTCAACATGGATCTGACTTCGGAATCATTTGCCATATGACAAATAACACGTGCATTCACAGACCCCGGTCTTCCGCAACAAGCGCCACAATCGTAGGCAGAAAAGTGAGGATTATTTACACTGCTACTGCCGTGAGAAACTACATAAACAAGGGAGGCAAAATCCTTAACAAAGCCCATACTTTTGAGCAACGCCTCAACCCTATCTGCCATCTCAAGTTTTGTAAATCCTATCTGTAAATTCCCATCAAAATCTCCATTATGTTCAATAGAAAGTTGGCTTTCCTTGTGCATATGTTGCAGTGACGTTGAGGTCGCAGGACTCATGGTTGGTTTAAAGATCTGACCAAATAATTTGAGGGCCGACCAAAAACCCAACGTTTGAGAGATTAAAAAACCCGGGAGAAGTGAATGCGTTTGATGGCTAAAATGGGCATCTGTCTTTCTCTTTGAATTGGCTCCAACGGCCTTGATCAAATGAGATGGAGTAACTGGTGCTGGACAAAGTTTTGTTTTGAATTTTCCGTCTTCTGGTTGATAGTAAAACGCCACACCAAAAAAACCTGGCGTACCAAAGGTTTCACAGGTTGGGTCCAAATCTTCCAAATGACGGCGCAAACTACATTCTCTATCGTCGATACAAAACAACGTCTGAAAACTCTTTGTAGATTCCTTTTTGGTTTGATGAATATTCTGCTCCAACCCTTTTAAGACTTGATCGTAAAAGGACTTTTCCATTGCCAATTGCCACAGTTTAACAATTTCGGAAGCAGGCGAAGGTGTAAGTGGATCAAACAAACCAACCATTTCTGGCAATAAGAAAATACTCAGCGGTGAAAAATTCCCCCCTTTCTTCATGGTCATAATGTCCAACTCAAGGAGTAACTCAAACACGATTAAATCTTCAAGGGAAATTTTCCTTGTATCCAATAAACTCTCGGGCTGAAGCTCAACACTTACAACAATACCTGACCAACCTTGATGGGCAAATTGTTGATCAAAAAGATATTGTTCATACAGCGATTCATCGCCAACAATTCTTTTCAGTAAGGAGGAGATACTGCAATCGCCATGTAGGAACCAATCCCTTGCTTCTTTGGTGGTAAAAAAACTACTGTGTGTAGAGGATTCAATGGATCTCAAAGCATCAAGAAACCCAATATTCTTCTCGGGAAATCTCCAGGTAGAAATACCTTGATCTAAATAGCTACAAAGGATCCTAAATAGTATGGGGTGAACCATAGAATCCAGGTCAATTCCGGTGTGTTTTACCCATTCTCTTCGGAGTTTCCCAACACGCTCGTCGAGCTCCTCAGAAATTTCTGCATAAAGCATCAAATGAACCCATTTGTCTTGGTCTTCATTCGGCTTTTGTTTAGATATTACCTCCTTTACTGTATCAATTGAAATGTCTCCTTTGATAAAACGAGACCGATACTCCGCCAAAGGCAACAAGGTCTTGTATCCAAAGATGGTAGAGGCCTTTTGAAGACCTTCAAAGAAATTGCTTGATTGAAATCCATGCAACGTATTGTGATGGATAAAATCCTTCAACGGTGCCTGTGCTGGCAAATAGTGCTTTAGATCATGTAAGACGTGATCTAGTTGATTTGAATGGCTCATAACAAGTTAATTACCGTTTCCTTGCTGACAGTGGATGATGGTGCCTAGAGCTCATAATCATATTATCCGCCCCCGTAACCGTAAGTGATCCACCATTATTTTTGAAATCTCTCTCCAAATTATGAAGATTCTCCATCACAGTATGATCCACAACCTTGCATTGGGAAACATCAATTGTGAAGTTTGAATTGAGTTCGATTTTTTTCATCGCAGACTGAATTCCCAGCCAGTTTGAAAACACGGCTGCTTTCTTAATTGTCATAGTATCACCGTCGATAGAAAAATCTGCTTTAAAAATAGAACCCACTGGAACACCATTGCGATTTTCAATGATAATCTTCACCAAAATTCCGAACCCAATACCTACCAACAAATCGGTAGCCAAGGTAGCTAAAATGGTTGCGCAGAAAATCACCAATTGTTCCCAACCGATGTGAAGCATATGAGCAAATTCCTTTGGGTTGGCCAATTTGTAACCCACACCAATTAACATTGCCGCCAATGCAGCGTTTGGAATCAAATCACTGAACTGCAATGTGAAACACAAGAAAATCAGGATAAAAACTCCGTGGAAAAAGTTCGCCCAACGCGTTTTCGCACCGTTATTCACGTTTGCACTTGAACGAGCTACTTCAGAAATCATCGGCAATCCACCAAGCAATGCACTCAAAGAGTTACCAATACCCACGGCGATAAGATCCTTATTTGCATTACTTTTCCTCTTGAAAGGATCCAACATATCAATGGCTTTCACGGTAAGCAAGCTTTCTAAACTACCCACCAAGGCAAACATCAAAACATATTTGATAAACGTCCCAGTCTGACTCATCCCGTCGAAACTTACATTCAAAGCCAAAGAATCAACAAAACCTTTATCGAAATGAATAAACTTCTTTTGGTCCAGTCCCAATTTTTGAGCGAGCGGTATGGCAACGGCCAAAACTAAAACCGGTGCAGGAATTTTCTTCAATGTAGCATGTTTCACTTTTGGCCAAAGAAAAACAATCAAAAGACTAATGATTCCAACGATCGTTGCCGATTGATTGATGTTCATGAAGGTATGAGGCAACTCAGAAATCAACTCCAGAGGCTCTACCATGGGCTTACCCAAATGATTCATTGGATTTATTCCTACCAATACATGCAATTGTTTCGACATAATAATCACGCCAATTGCTGCCAACATTCCGTGTACTGCACTCAATGGGAAAAAGTCGATCAAAGAACCCATTTTGGCTAATCCAAATACAATTTGAATTAATCCTGCGATTAAAATTGCACCCAAAGCCAGATGCCAACCCAAAACAGAATCACCCCCACCCAATTCTGCAACAGACCCAGCGATAATTACTATCAATCCAGCAGCAGGGCCTTTTATAGTTAACGGCGATCCCGCAAAGATCGACACCACAATACCACCGATCATTGCCGTCATTAATCCCATAATTGCAGGGAAGTCACTTGCTTTGGCAATACCAATACTCAAAGGCAAAGCAAGTAAAAAAACCAAAAATCCAGACAATGCATCACTGGAGAAATTTTCTTTTAACCCATGGATCCCATCCTTGGGAATATGATTTGTATTTTTCATAATTCTTTTTTTTTAAATATTAATTTGATATTGAACTGTAATCGTATTTTTTCTTTCAATCGAGAAGTTTCCTGCTGCAGACAATGCAACAGCCGCTCTGTTTGTGAAATCTAAAGTGATTTTTGAACGATTTCCTGGCATCAACCAATTCACTCCCAAACTTGCATTCGTGAGTGATTGATTGTTTAATCTCGTGTATCTGGAAGATGTTGCCGTAGTGTACAATTGTAGTTTACCCGATACACCATCCTTACCTAACAAATCCTTAGGTAAAACATACGCAAATTGGCCGTGAATCACATTTCCAGTTCCAAACATAGGATAAGCATTACCATATTGACCACCCACATCCGTTGCCAAACCTGTTGCAGCAGTTCCAGTAGCAGGATTCATAATTCCATTGTATCGGATATAATTGTGTCCGTAATTGGTAGAAAAATAGCCTAAATACGCATGTATCGCCGTGACCTTGTCCTTATTCATTGGCATATCCAAAAACGACTCAGCACACAACAAGATCATGTTGTTGTAATTGGTATCTTTCAAACCGGTTACAGCGTTTTTCGATGTATTCCATGTCGCTCCTTTCTGATAAATACCTCCCACCGACACATTAAACACCTTCTTGCTCCCCAAATAAGTTCCTGGCATGTAAGGCGTTTGATTTTGCTCATGCTCGAAAAACTGATAAGCCAACATCGCTTGATACTGCCAGTGATGACCTTTCAATGCAAATGTTGCGTTGTCACCTAATGTAGGTTGCGCGGCCCCATTGGATTGAATTGGAAATGGATCCGAAAATACAAATCGATAATCCACTTTTCCCACCTGACCTCTAGAATACACGCTCAATTTCCTACTAAATTGGTCCGTTTGGTCTACCGTTGCTTGCGCAAATACAGGAACATCCAAGCTCACAATAGAGGAAATACTTGGCTGAGAAAATCTACTAAGTCCATTGGTAATAGTTAATCCACCACCAATTTTTTGCTGTGACTTACCAATCCTGTATTCACACAATGCATCGTGAATAAAGAATGTATTTTTTCGATTGCCATTCATTGCAACAACTCGGTTGAAATTATTTTGGCCAAATTGAAAATAGACGAAAGTCTTTGGTGCAATTTCACCAAATAACTGAAATCGAGTTCTACGCAGTCCTAGGTCTACCGTATTTTTTTGTAAATCACCCAGCACCGTTGTAGAGGCATTGCTTTCGTTGGCCCTGAGCCACACTTGATTCAATAAAGTAAACTGAAGAAATTGTTTTTCGTCTTTCGACAATGGAATTCTTAGCGGCTGTGGTACTGGATCAGCACCAAAAACACTACCCGCATAAACAAGGCTCAAAGCCCAAGTAAATATTTTATTTTTTTTCATTTTTGTTTTTTTTGTTGATGTTTGATACGACCTCTAATTAATAGGCCAATCTGCAAATGCAAAAACTTCCAGCGATGGAAGTTAAAGCCATTTTACATCAACAAAAAACTTTCAAACTATGGAACGCGATGTAGCGTTTCGACATAGCGAAAGGGAGAGACTGCTGTTTTTGTTCGTTGGTGAGAAAAGTGAATGGGATTTCGGCACTGTATTCAATGAAACCGAAACCTGCCAGATTGAAATCTAAAGGAAAATGTCCATCCAACTTAGAATCGTCAAACTCATTCAAATCTGCATCTATCTCACAAGTACTAGTGGTACAATGAGACTGCTCAAAAAAAGTGTAACTCGTCAAACTCGTTAACATCGCAATCAAAAGCGCAGCCACCACGATTATACGAGAGAGACCAGACCAGCGATGTAAAATGAATTTCACGACACAAATATAATGACAAATATCACGAAACTCGTAAAATTATTGTCAGAATCCATCTGCATCCCCAAGGAAAGGGAATCGTTCGCGAAACAGATTCAAGGGATTTTTTTCCAAAACCAAATGCGCAATTGCTTCTCGCTGATGCGGCTCCAACATGTATTCACCGTCGAATTTTATTGCTTGTGTATGTCCATTGTGCGCAATTCCTTTTTCGTCGTTCCCAATCCGATTCACACCAATTACATAGGCCTGATTTTCGATGGCTCTGGCTTTGAGAAGGACATTCCAAGCGGCAATTCGAACACTTGGCCAATTGGCAACAAACAATAAAATATCTGGATATCCCATCGGACTTCCGATTACAGTTTTTCGTATCCAAGCAGGAAAACGAAGGTCGTAACAAACGAATGGCGCAATTTTAAAGCCCTGATATTCAAAAACGCAATTCTGACCTCCCGCTGAATACACCTCATGCTCTCCCCCATATGAAAAAAGATGCCGCTTGTCGTATTGAGCCACCAATTCACCTTTATAAAACGCCAAAAAACGATTGAAATAGGAATCATTTTCTTTGATCGACAAACTACCGCAAACCATCCTATCGAAACTCATTTCAGACATCCATTGAACCGTTTCACCATCCATAGTCTCTGCCACTTTTTCGGGATTCATCGAAAAGCCGGTGGAGAACATTTCAGGAAAAACCACCAAGGAATGGGGCATAGTTTGCGACAAATGCCATTGAAGTCGCGCTCGATTGGCGATTGGATTTTCCCATACGATGGGTGTTTGAATTAAAAAGACGTTCAAAGACGACATAAGATATCCAAACTTTTTTGAAGGGTTATATCGTTTTTGGCGAAACAGAATCGAAGCAATCGCTGATTACGATCGGGGATTTCATAGAATGCACTCACAGGAATGCCCGCAACCTTATGTTCTATGGTTAACCAATTGGCAAAATCCATATCCAATTGGTCAGAAATTTCGGAATAATCTACGATTTGAAAATAGGCACCTTCGCAGGGCAGCAATTTAAAACGTGAATGACTCAATCCATTGGCAAAATAATTGCGTTTGGCTTGCATGATTTGAGAGACACTCTTCTCGTAATCTGGATTTTGAAGTAAAAATTCCGCCGCGGCAAATTGCATCGGTGTGTTGGCGGCAAATGCCAGAAACTGATACACCTTTCTGATTTCAGCACTTAACGATGCGTTGCTGGTTACATAACCCAACTTCCAACCGGTGGCATGAAAAGTTTTACCGAACGATGAAATGGCAATGGCTTGATTGGCTAGTTCAGGGATTTGGAGAACTGAAACGTGATTTTTATCGTCAAAAACCATATGCTCGTATACCTCATCACTCAAAACAAGTATTTCCGTGTTTTGAACCAACGAGGCCATCATATTCCAATCCTCTTGTGAAAATACCAATCCCAATGGATTGTGAGGCGTATTAACCACAATCATTCTTGTCTGATTGTTGATACGTGATTTCAAAAGCTCCCAAGGCATTGAGAAGTCTTGATTTAACGGGATTCGGACGGGTATTCCTCCCGCCAAGATGATGGAAGGCGCATAACTGTCGTACGATGGATCAAAAAGAATAACTTCTTCACCGCGGTTTACCAGAGCTTGAAAGGTTGCAAACAAACCCGCGGTTGCCCCGGGCACAATGGTAATATCGGTATCCGGGTTCACTGTAAAACTCCTACCCCACGAATTCTGTCGTTCAGCAATCACCTCTCGAAGGCTCTGTTGTCCCGACATTGGCGAATATTGATTTTTGCCATTCAGTAGGGATTCATTGACTTTTTGCACCAATTCTTCGGGCGGATTAAATTCTGGAAATCCTTGGGAAAGATTGATAGCATTGTGTTTGGCAGCCAGTGCCGACATCACTGTAAAAATCGACAGACCTTGGTTGGGTAATTTAGAGGCTCGCACATTGCGAAAATACACATCGTGAAGGAACTAAAGGAAACCAAACCCAAATTATATTTGATGTGCAGTTGTGAGCGCTCGAGAAAATTTGCTAAATTTGCAACCCACAAAATCCTAGCAAAATTGGGATTTGGGCCCTTAGCTCAGCTGGTTAGTAGCACCTGACTCATAATCAGGGGGTCGCTGGTTCGAACCCAGCAGGGCCCACAAAAAGCCCCCTCGTTTTAAACGAGGGGGCTTTTTTTAAAATCAATTTACTCACCAATTTTTTATCTAAGATATATTCATATAAAGAGGTTCGTTTATACTAAACACAAATAAACCCGATTCATATAGTTTCGTATCTTCGCTTCCGTGGAACCCAATACGGGAATATCGGTAGTAATTATCGCCTACAATGAGGCCAACAACATTGGCAATTGTATAGATTCGGTGATTGAAATCGCCAATGAAATCCTTGTTGTTGATAGTTTTAGCACAGACAATACCGTTTCGATTGCATTGAATAAAGGCGCCCGGGTTCTTCAACACCATTTTGAAGGACATATTCAACAAAAAAATTGGGCCAAGGATCAGGCGGCCTTTGATTGGGTGCTGAGTTTGGATGCCGATGAATGCCTATCTCAAGAATTGGTGGCAAATTTAAAAACCGCCATCCAAAACGGAATCCTACATGGAAAAACAAAGGGCTATTCCTTTTCTAGACTCAATCACTTGGGGTCTAGTCCCATTCGCGGCTGCGGTTGGTATCCCGACATCAAATTGCGTTTGTGGGATAAACATTGTGGTGTTTGGGCTGGTAGAAATCCACACGATAAGTTTATGCTGAACGATGCGTATTCTTTAGGGACGCTTCCGGGCGATATTTTGCACTATACCTACCCTGATTTGAATGCGGTGAAGCAACAAGCGATTAAATTTGGTAAAATTGGTGGCCTGGCCCTGAAAAAAGAATACCTGGAACATCCTGGATTGCATCGAGGTGTGATTTTCTATTTGATAGTCAAACTTTTAACCGCAGGGCTCGCTCGCTTTCTTAGAAATTACGTGCTCAAAGGGGGCTGGAAATACGGTTTCAACGGGTTATCGATCTGCTTCTGGCAAACCGTAGAAGTCAGTTACAAATATGGCTTTGCTTTATTTGGAAAAAACTCAATTCACAGTACTACATAAGCCTCCGCGCAATGCTGTTGCCTAAAATCCATCCCCATTTGATTGAAGTTGGCTGCGACGAGGCAGGCAGGGGATGTTTGGCCGGTCCAGTGGTGGCAGCGGCTGTTATTCTTCCCAACGATTTTCATCACCCTTGGCTGAACGATTCCAAACAGGTAGGCAAATCACATCGAAATGCCCTTAGAGAGATAATTGAGAAACAGGCCCTGTTTTGGGGAATTGGCGTATGCAGTCCAGAAGAAATCGATCAAATAAATATTCTGAATGCCAGTATTTTGGCGATGCACAGAGCCATCGAACAATTGGGTACCATTCCCGAATTCATCGCCGTTGATGGCAATCGGTTTAAGCCTTTCCCGAACATCCCTCATCAAACAGAAATCAAAGGAGACGGTCGTTTTTTACACATCGCCGCGGCGAGTATCCTAGCCAAAACCCATCGTGACGAAATTATGGAAGGACTTCATGAAGAGTTCCCTGAATACGGATGGAATGGCAACGCCGGCTACCCTACTTTGGCACATCGAAATGCCATTCGCTTGCATGGAATCACACCCCACCACCGCAAATCCTTTCGATTATTGCCCGAGCAACTAAAATTGTTTTAAGTTTTTCTTGTTGGATTGATTTTTTTGACTAAATTATTGACGAAAATTTGTCAATTTTTTAATCACAAAACA
>Ga0214923_10004428_pt1 | contig 16951 bp, 17 predicted proteins | sample LL1510_MetaG_FD_177993 | JGI IMG/M metagenome (GOLD analysis project Ga0214923, IMG submission 177993) | Freshwater microbial communities from Lake Lanier, Atlanta, Georgia, United States - LL-1510 | ecosystem: Environmental > Aquatic > Freshwater > Lake | place: USA: Georgia | collected... | reverse complement strand
ACTTATGGCACGCTGTTGAGTTCTCAAGGTACGGATGCGCACTGCTTCCAGGAATTTCTTCCTATTTTCAGGGCAGACCGCCAAACCTAGTGCATGGGCTCAGAACCGGTCAAACCGGCTAGAGCCATCTAGGTTTGGGGATCAGCTGTTCGGCCTAATTCGTCCGTTTCACAGCAGGAGGGAAACTATAGGGGTGGCCGGCACGGGGGTCAAATTGGGACATTCAGTCCATCCGGATTCGGGGAGCCAAGGTCCAAAAGCCATCCCCGCATGCGTTTTAGGGTATTTACATTAAAACTAAATTAGCTCAACAGCAGCTAAATCTCGCTTGCCTTTACGCAAAAGGGCATATTTACCGCATAAAAAGTCCGATTTTTGGAGTTTGAAATCCTCTGATTCAACCTTTGCGTTATTCAAATATGCGCCTCCCTCTTTAACAATACGTCGGGCGGCAGATTTTGAGTCAACTACTCCCGTAGCGGATAAGAGATCAACCCAAGAAGGTATCTCATCTCCTGATTTAACACTGACTCGAGGTAACTCCGATAACGCTCCTGAAAGAGTTGCTTCATCCAACGCCGCAAGATCTCCTTGTCCAAACAGTGCCTTCGCCGCTTCTTCTACACGTTCGGAGATTTCTGGTGAATGAACGAGTGACGTAAGTTCTCTTGCGAGTGCGCGATGCGCTTCTCGCAAACCAGGATTAGCTTCGTGTGCTCTCTCTAACTCTGCTATCTCTTCATGAGATTTGAAAGAAAACACCTTCAGGAATTTAACAACATCTTTATCATCAGTATTTAACCAATATTGGAAGAATGCATACGGTGAAGTCATAGAAGCGTCTAGCCAAATACTTCCACTAGCTGTTTTGCCAAACTTTGAACCATCGGATTTAGTTAACAATGGAATTGTTAACGCATGACCACTGCCACCTTCAACACGGCGAATTAAATCTAAACCAGCGACGATATTTCCCCATTGGTCCGAACCACCCAACTGCAAAGTACATTCGTAGCGACGATATAGTTCTAGAAAATCTAAGGATTGAAGAACTTGATATGAAAATTCTGTGTAGGAAATACCGCCAGCTTCCAGGCGGGAAGATACAGAATCTTTGGCGAGCATCTGATTGACGGAAAAATGTTTTCCGATATCGCGCAGAAATTCGATAGCAGAAAGAGGTGAAGTCCAATCTAGGTTGTTTACAACCTGTGCTTTATTCGGCCCCTTTTCAAAATCTAGGAAAGTTGAAACCTGGGTACGAATTTTGGCAACCCACTCTGCGACGGTATCTCCACTATTTAAAGTACGCTCCTCATTGCGTCCAGATGGATCACCAACTAGACCCGTCGCTCCCCCAACAAGTGCAATTGGATTGTGGCCCGCTAATTGGAAACGACGCAGAACCAAAAGAACTACCAAGTTACCGACGTGCAGTGATGGAGCAGTTGGATCAAAACCTATGTACAACGTGATTGGCTTCTTGAGAGCTTCTTGTAAAGCCGTCTCATCGGTGGATTGGGAAAGCAGTCCACGCCAACGAAGATCTTCTAGAAGATTCATGCACCCATCATCTCGGAAAAAGCCTTCATTTTGCTGGCAATTTCCTTGCGTTGGTCGAGCGTTTTTTTCATTGCGGCACTGATTTGAACTACAACCTGGGATGGCGCGGTACCGCCAGCCGTTGTTCGAGAAGCTATGGCACCTTCGACAGTTAAAACATCACGAACGGATGACTCAAGCGCGGGATGGATGTCTAGAAACTGCTGGTCTGTTAATTCATGCAATTGACAAGAGTGCTTCTCGCACAACGCAACACATGCACCCGCAGCTTCATGAGCTTCGGCGAAAGGAACATTTTTGCGAACTAAATAATCCGCTATTTCGGTAGCCAATGAGAAACCAGTGGGAGCTGACATTTTCATTTTCTCCCGATCAAAATCAGTGGTTGCAATCATTCCCGAAATCGCCGGAATAACTAAAGCCAATGTATCCAAGCTATCGAAGAGAGGTTCTTTATCTTCTTGCAAATCACGGTTGTAAGCGAATGGCAATCCTTTGAGCATCGTGAGGACTGATACGAGATTTCCTACTAATCGACCAGTTTTTCCGCGGGCTAGTTCGGCCATATCTGGATTCTTTTTCTGAGGCATGATCGATGATCCAGTTGAATATTCATCCGCTATTGTGGCCCATGAAAATTCAGTGGAGCCCAAAAGAGTCCATTCTTCTCCGATGCGAGATAAATGAACACCTATTAAGGAAGTTATAAACAAAGCTTCTGCTACATAATCACGATCACTTACGGCATCAATACTATTTTCGAAACTTCTTTCAAAACCTAAATTCTTTGCAGCAAAAACAGGGTCCAATTTCAAGGAAGATCCAGATAAAGCGCCTGCTCCTAAAGAACTTACTGATGATCGGAGCAACCAATCATCAATGCGATCAACATCTCGAGCGAAAGCGTGTGCGTGTTTTGCTATTTCATGACCGAAGGAAATCGGTTGGGCATGCTGAATATGTGTAAAACCCGGAGCTGCATCATTAACGTATTCCGAAGCTTTATTGAGTATTACCTCAATCAACTCAGTCAATTGATGAGCCAAAATCATCATATGATCGATTGTAAATAAACGCAGATCTGTTGTAACTTGATCATTTCTCGATCGGCCCGCTCTCAGCGAACCTCCTAAAGATCCTAGTTTCTCCGTCAAACCTCTTTCAAGAGCGCTATGTACATCTTCATCTTCAATTACTGGAAGAAACTTTCCTGAAGAAACATCAGCCATCAATTCCTTGAGGGCTTTTCTAATTTTTTGAGCATCGTCTTTGGAGAGCAATTCAGCATTTTCCAAAACAACAAGATGCGTAAGCGATGATCTCAAGTCGTAAGGAGCAAGACGCCAATCAAAAGAAATGCTTTGGGATAGCGCAAAAACGGCGTCTGTGGGTTTATTTGAAAAACGTCCGCCCCATAAAGCCATTTATTTTCTCCCTGATTTCTGAGATCGCGAGTTCTTTGCATTGGCAAAAACCAGCAACTCTTTTGCCAATTGAGCGCCACCTGCTGATTTCTTCGACACAAGGATAATCGTGTCATCTCCTGCAAGGGTTCCAATGACACCTGTGAGATTGGCATGATCCAACGAACTTGCCACAAATTGAGCAGCGCCGGGTGGTGTATGAACAACAGCAAGATTGGCACTGTGATCTACTGAAAGTATCAGCTTCGAAGGAACAGGGTTTACTCGAGATAAAGCCTCATCTGAACTTCCGCGAATCTGATAGATGGATTCACCTTGAACATCTCGCCCTCGCACCGCCCCGATCTCTTCTAAATCGCGGCTAGCTGTTGTTTGAGTAACTCGGAATCCACTCTTCTTCAAATGAGTAACAAGATCTGTCTGTGAATGAATTAACCCTGCTTGGATGAGGGATATTGCTTTTGCTCTTCGAGCCGATACGTTCTGTGAATTAGCCGACATGAGACATAACCTCCTTGAATGCTTTGGCAAATTGTTCGAGTTCTTTCCTAGATATATTCAAAGCCGGTGCAATTCTGATTGTGTTGGGATTGGCCGCATTAACAAGAAAACCTTTTGCCTGTAAAGCAGAAGATACATCTGAAGAAATTTTCCTCACAAGAACGATTCCAATCAATAAACCAGCCCCGCGAACTTCAGAAACACCGGAAATTGAACTGATTTTCGAAGCAAGATATTTGAAATCTACTTTGCATTTAGGCAATGTCTTATTATTCTCAATCCATTTAATTGCTGCGATTGAGGCCGCCGTAGTAACAGGATTACCGCCAAATGTTGAACCATGATCACCTGGTTCGAAGAGTTGAGAATTCTTGCCAACCGCAATCATTGCTGCGAGGGGCAGTCCCGCTCCTAAACCCTTTGCAACCGTGATTACATCAGGTTTTATCCCTGAGTACTCATAACCAAACCATTGGCCTGTGCGACCGATACCGGTTTGGACGGCGTCGATAACCAAGAGCGCACCGTACTTTGTACATGCGGCACGAAGTTCCTGTAAATAATTGTCAGGCGGAACAATGACTCCCGCTTCTCCCATAATTGGTTCGACAATGACCATAGCAGTTTTGGAATTAATTGCCCTCTTAGCCTTTTTAATATCGCCAAATGGAACATGTTTTACGCTCTTTAATAGCGGTTGAAAAGCAATTCTTTTAGCAATCTGACCAGTAAGAGAAAGTGATCCCATCGTGCGGCCATGGAAAGATCCTGTCATGGCAACTATTCGAGTGCGACCGGTTTTTCTGGAGAGTTTGATTGCAGCTTCATTAACTTCGGCGCCAGATTGTGCAAAAAATACTCGAGACTGCTTATCCCCTGTCAAACGAACCAATATTTGAGCAAGCTCGATTGCATTGGGGTGGGAATAAAAATTACTGACATGAGAAAGTGTTTTTATCTGCCGGTTAACTGCATTTACAACAGCAGGATGCGAATGACCGAGAATATTTGTAGCTATTCCTCCCAGCATATCGATATATTTTTTGCCATCGGCGTCAAAAACGATTGAACCTTTACCTTTAACTAACGTTATTGATGGTAGGGCGTAGTTAGCCATCAAATTCTCTGACCACAAATTCGCAAAATCTTTGTTTTTCATGCGTGCACCAGAGTTCCGCCATAACCTAATAGCGCTTCTTCGAAACTCTTCTCGTTGGTGCCATCAATTATTCGCACTGTGCGGGCGCCCGCGTCAACAGCTTCCAGCGCAGCCTCCACTTTAGGAAGCATTCCATCTGAAAAACTTGACTTTAACTTAGTGAGCTCTCTTGACGAAATTTCTCTTATAAGGGAGTTCTCATCTGGCCAATTGCGATAAATACCCGCAACATCAGTCATGATAATAAGAGTTGAATTATCATAGGCTGCAGAGATAGCAGCCGCGGCTAAATCGGCATTTACGTTCAAACCAGAACCTCCTGAATCATCAACAGCAATTGGTGCGATAACTGGAACAATCTGGAGATCCAAAAGATCTTGTATGGGTTTTATATCTACTTTAGAGATCTTGCCAACCTTGCCTAAACCTTCAATTGGAAAACCTGAGAAAATTCTAGAATCCTTACCGGAAATTGATTGCGCCTTTATGCCATTTGAAACAAGATTAGAAGCTACTTCGGGTCCGACAACTTTCGTAAGAACTTGGTCTACAACTGCAAATATTTCTTCTGTTGTGTAACGAAATCCGTTCACAAAAGTGCTCTCGATATTCAAGCGTGACAACTCAGAATTTATCTGAGGGCCACCACCGTGAACAACAATTACTTTTTCACCTTTGGAAAGAGCTAAACCGATCGAATGGGCGAACAGACCAGCTTCATCCTTTATAGCATGACCGCCGAATTTAACAATCATCATGTTGAATACGCAGAATTCTCGTGGACGTAATCATGGGATAGATCATTGGTCATCACAGTTGCCGAACTGGAGCCGACATTTAAATTGATGTCAATCAAAACATTTCTATCCTGAAAATTGACTGAAGATTTATCCGCTCCTGGCGCACTCGAGATGCAAACAGGAACACCATTTAGGGTCACATCAATAGTGTTTGGATCCATAAACACTTTCGCTGTCCCAACTGCGGCTAAAACGCGCCCCCAATTCGGGTCTCCCCCGAAAATTGCAGCCTTCAAAAGGTTATTTCTGGCACACACTCGTGCCACCTCAACTGCATCTAACTCGGAAACAGCATTCTTAACATTAATGTGAATAGTTTTGGTGGAACCTTCAGCGTCAGCAATTAATTGGGCAGACAAGGACGTACACACTTCTTCAATCATTGAAGTACATTGTTCGTGAGTTATCTCGACACCACTTGCACCTGAAGACATGAACAAAATCGTGTCATTCGTGGAAGTGCAACCATCTGAATCAATTCGATTGAACGTTCTCTCCACAACGCCCTTGAAAATTGCATCAGCATCCTTGGGTAAAACAGCATCGGTCATAATTACGCAGAGCATTGTGGCCAAAGCTGGGGCTAGCATTCCAGCACCTTTAGCAATGCCGCTCAGCTGAACTCCAGAATCATTTACAGTTGCAATCTTGTGAGTTGAGTCTGTGGTCATAATCGCTTCGGCACAATCCACTAATGAGTCATTTGATAAACCCGAAACGATGACATCTAAACCTTTTATGATTTTGTCCACCGGCAAAAATTCACCGATCATTCCAGTGGAACAGACAAATATTTCTGAAGAAGAATGATTGAGAAGTGATGCAACATGCTCTGCAGTCTTGTGGGTATCTTGGAAACCCTGTGGACCTGTGCAGGCATTTGCCCCGCCCGAATTAAGCACAACCGCTCTAACCGCAGACCCCTTGATAACTTCTTTACTCCACATAACAGGAGCTGCAATAACCTGATTGGTAGTAAATACTGCAGATGCCCAGTTCAGAGGACCGTGGTTAACAATCAATGTTAAATCTTTAGCACCCGAACTCTTTATTCCCGCCGCCGTTGCTGCCCCAACGAATCCTTGTGGCAATTTCATACGCCTAACCCATCCGTTGATAATCCTGCCCCTTCATGAAATCCGCACATGAGGTTTGCATTTTGTATCGCTTGACTTGCAGCTCCTTTACCCAAATTATCAATGGCAACACTTATAACTAGGCGATTCGTGTGTTCGTCAACAGCAACCTGCATTTGGATTTTATTTGATCCAGTTAATGAACCTGTTTTAGGCATTTGGCTAGTTGGCAATACATCAACAAAGAATTCATTCTTGTAGAACTCACTAAAAATAAAATGGGCTTTTTCTGTGTTAATTTCTTCAGATAAACGAGCCGTGATTGTCGAAAGGATACCTCTAGGCATGGGCGCTAAAATTGGTGTAAAAGATATCTTCACCTCTTTTCCTGACGCCTGACTTAAAGCTTGTTCCACTTCAGGAGTGTGTTGATGAACGCCACCAAATTTATATGAAGTCAGCGAACCCATAACTTCACTCGCAATCAAAGAAATCTTTGCATTACGACCCGCACCGGTTGTACCCGACGCTGCAACGACGACAATGTCTGATGAATCAATGACATCTAGCGCTGGTAAAACTCCAGTGATAATCGAAGTTGCGTAGCAACCAGGATTTGCAACCTTTGATGATTCCGATATTTTCGTTCTGTTTCCAGGTATCTCAGGTAAGCCATAGGTCCATGCCCCAGCGTGTATTCCGTCGTAATATCTGGACCACTGGGCAGCATCAGTTAATCTGAAATCAGCACCCAAATCAACGATCTTTGTATTTTTGGCAAATTTCTCAACAACTCCCGCGGACTGTCCGTGTGGCAAAGCGATAAACGCAATCTCTATTTCTTCGTATTTAAGTGAATCAAAACTCAAGAATCTTTCACCATTATGTGTAGTTAGGTGAGGATGAATGCTTGTAATCAATTCTCCAGCATTACTGTGAGCGCTCACTTGGGTCACTTGTAAATGTGGATGAGTTGAGAGTAAGCGAATTAGTTCGCCTCCCGCATACCCGCTGGCTCCTATGACGGCAGTCTTCATGCCAGAAGGGTATTGGTCTATGCGTATTTATGCAAATGATTGCATAATTATGCGGTACGTACTATAGCCCCGCAACGTTTGGCAGCCAGTTTGGTCGCCGCTTCCCTCATTGCTGAGACTTCTTCACCCGTTAATGTTCGGTCCTCAGCTCTGAAAGTGAGCGTAAAAGCCAATGAAACTTTTCCATCGCCAATTTTGTCGTAACGATCAAAAAGATTGATTGATTCAAGTAATTGACCAGCTCCCTCAATCAAAGCTTGCTGAACTTCTAGAGCGGTAACAGATGAATCAACAATCAAGGCCACATCTTGAACCGCTGCTGGCATCACGCCGACTCGATGAGGACGAACCATCGGCGATTCTGGTAAAGCTCCAAGATTTATTGCAAAAGCACTCGAACGTGGTGGCAGGTTATATTGACTAAGAATTCGAGGATGAATTTCTCCTGCATGGGCAACAACTTTTCCATCGGTCAAGATTTCTGCACAACGACCTGGGTGCCACGGGGCAAGATCTGAGCGTTTGACTTCGAAATCTAAGTGACATAAATCCAAAATCTCTTGTGCAAACGCAATCGCATCACTCCATGCAAAAGCAGATGATTTACCTTGCCAGTTTTCAGATTCCTTTTTTCCAACCAGTAGTCCTGAAACCATTTCAGTTTGCTCAGGAACCGATGCAAAGATCTGAGAAATCACCGAGTCTTTTGGACGGATGCCTGTATCAGGGCTGATAAAAGTTTCTAGTCTCTTTGAACTTCTAAAAATAGAACCCATTTCAAAAATAGCAAAATCCTGTGCACCACGGCTTATATTACGAGCGGCAACTTCAATTAAACCCGGAATTAAATGCACACGAAGTAAAGGATTCTCATCCGACATTGGATTTGCTAGCGCATAGGAAGAAGCACGGGAACCAACAAAACCCATGTCGTTGATAGTTTTCTGATTCGTAAATGGAAACGTGAGAACTTCCGCAAAACCACGATTTGCTAAAAATTGAGAGATAAAACGTCTGCGTTTTTGGATTGAAGTCAGAGATGCGTGAATAGGCCGATCGGGCAGGACTGACGGAATACTGTCATAGCCGATGATTCGCGCAACTTCTTCTGCGATATCTGAAACGTTGGATAAATCAGGCCGCCATGAAGGAGGATCAATCTTCCAACTTTTCTCATCAATATCGCATCCCACGGTTTGTAAAGCTTTAATTATTTGAGTATTTGATACTTCGAAACCTAAAATATTTGAAATATGTTTGGGATTTATGGTGAAAGTTGCTTGGAACTTAGGTTCACCGACGCTTATTGATTCGACATGCTGCGCCGAGCTATGTTCTGAAAGCAACTGAACAAATCTAGCTGAAGCAAATTCAGCCAAAGAAGGATCTACGCCTCGCTCCAACCTTCTCGATGCTTCCGAAGAAAGTTTATGACGGCGTGAATTCTGTGCAATAGCTATTGGATTGAATCTAACGGCTTCGAGTGCGATTTCAGTCGTTTCTTCAGTGATCTCTGAATACAAACCACCCATAGTTCCTGCTAAAGCAAGAGCTCGTTCGTCATCACTCACCATCAAATCCTGAGGATCCAAAATTCTTTCTTGACCATCTAATGTTATGAATTTCTCGGATTTGCCTGCACGCACAACTCTCAATTTTCCTTTAATTTTCTTTCGATCAAAAGCGTGAAGTGGTTGACCAAGTTCGAGCATCACGTAATTTGTTACGTCGACAACTAAAGATATTGATCGCATACCCATCTTTTCAATTCGTCGGCGCATCCACATAGGTGTTGCCGCTTTGGGATCGAATTGAGACATAGTTCGAAGATAAAAAACAGATGCTGCTTCCTTATCTTCAATCTTTGGCTGTACACCTTCTCCAGTTTTCTCAAAAGTTAAACTTCTAAGTTTTTCCACAGGATCGGTAAATTTCAGCCCAAAAGCACCGGCGATTTCACGAGCCACTCCCCTTATGCTTAACGCATATCCCCGATCAGGATTAACGGCGATATCAAAAATTACGTCATCAATCTGAAGCTTTTCTCGTACGTCATCCTTAATTGATATTTGCTCTTTATCGAAGACCATAATTCCAGCGTGATCATCACTAAGCGCCAACTCTTTGGCAGAGCAGATCATTCCATTGGATGTTTTTCCATACGTTTCACGAGCTGCGATGGCAAAATCTCCCGGTAATACGGCGCCCGGTAAAGCAGCCAGCACAATGTCGCCAACTTTGAAATTTATGGCACCACAGATTACGTAGCGCGTTTGTTTTTCGCCACAATTTAAACCGACATATCGAATTGGTTTCTTAAACTCGGTTATCTCCTCAATTGAGAGTACTTCAGCGAAAGACAGAGGGCCTTTTATGTCGGAACCTTGATAAATAATATTTTCAACCTCAAAACCAACACGAACTAAACCTTTACTTATTTCTTCAGCAGAGAGAGAAGCCGGAATCTCAACGAAATCCTTGATCCATGACAAAGGCGCGCGCATTACAGACCAACTCCAAATTGGCGAGTAAATCTCAAATCACCTTCGACGATGTCATGCATATCAGTAATCCCATGTCGAACCATAAGAGTGCGCTCGAGTCCCATCCCGAAAGCGAAGCCACTGAATTCGTCGGTATCAATTCCACATGTTTTTAAGACTCGCGGATTAACCATTCCGCATCCGCCCCACTCGATCCATTTTCCGTTGAAGAAGACATCAACTTCGGCACTTGGTTCCGTAAACGGAAAGAAAGAAGGACGTAAACGAGTTGTTACATCGGAACCGAACATATATCTTGCAAAATTATCTAAAGTTCCTTTTAAGTGAGACATGTTGATCCCGCGATCAATGACAAGGCCTTCAACTTGATGAAAGACAGGACTGTGTGTGGCATCTAATTCATCAGCTCTAAAGGTTCGCCCAGGGCAGATGACATAGATAGGAGGTTCCTTCGTCAGCATTGTTCTGATTTGAACTGGTGATGTATGAGTTCGTAGAACCATTCCAGATTCGAGGGGTTCTATAAAGAATGTATCTTGCATGGTGCGAGCTGGATGATCTGCTGGAATATTTAAAGCATCAAAATTGAGCCAACCCGATTCCAATTCTGGACCTTCTTCAACGAAATAACCCTGTTCAATGAAGAAGTCCGCAATGTCATTCTTAATAATGCTAATGGGATGCAACCCGCCACGATGAGCTCTGCGTACAGGTAAAGTTATATCAACGATTTCTTCGGCCAACATTCTTTGATCACGTTCATTTTCTAATCGTTGTGTTGCTTCAGTGAGAGCTTGTGCAATTGCATTTTTAGCATCTCCAATGATTTTTCCATACGACGCTTTTTCTTCGGGAGCAAGGGAGCCGAGATTTCGTGAGGCCCCGGCTATTGAAGATTTATCGCCGGAATGAAGTAATCGTGCATTCTTAAGGTCATCAAGATCTTTTGCAGATTTGAAGGCTGCTTGAGCAGCGTCAACCCAACCTTGAATCTCTTGCGCATTCATGCCCGAAAGTCTAATGCCTGGCACTTTAAGAAGTCGGGATATTAGCCAATTGATACATAACGATGCTTGCAGCCGCAGAAAGATTGAGGCTTTCAGCATTACCCGGCATAGGAATTTTCACAAAGATTATTGAATTCTTGGAATCAGAAATATCTTGTTCGGTATTCAAACCCCTGGCTTCATTTCCAAAGATTGCAACTATGGAGCGATCAGCTCGTACCTTTGAAATAGGTAGATCTGCCGATGCATCTAGTGCAATAAACTGACAGTTCCAACTTACAATCTCTTTGAGAGAAATGCCTTGATATACAGGAATATGCCACAACGATCCAACTGTGCTGCGAACAACTTTCGGAGAGTAAATATCAACACTGTTTGGCGAGATTAAGACCGCGTCAAAGCCAAAAGCATCCGCTGATCGGATGATTGTTCCAGCATTTCCGGGATCTTGAATTTCACTAAGATAAACAAATTTTTTCATTGATGAAGACGAAATAATAGGCAGCTCTGGTCGAGGGATAGTGCACACGGCGATAATTCCCTGCGGTGTCACAGTGTCTGACATAGCTCGTGCCACATCATCGGAAATGCTCAAAATCTCACACGTCGCTTGGTTGATTACATCTGCAAACTTATCAAGCGCAGAATTCGTGATGTAGATGGTTTGTAACTGAGGACCAGTACGAGAGTGCAACGCTTCTTTAATGCATTGGATACCTTCAGCAATAAATGATCCAGTTTGGCTGCGCTCCTTAGCACCTCTGGAACTGATAAGAGCCTTAACTCTCCCAACGTGCGGAGAATTAAGGCTCTCGATCATTGTTAAAAATTACGCAGATGCAAGACTCTTACGAGCCACATCAACGAGAGCTTTGAATGTCGCAGGATCATTCGTGGCTAAGTCAGAAAGAATACGACGGTCAATTTCTACCCCAGCATTTTTCAGACCTTGAATCAAACGGTTGTACGTAAGACCGTTTTCACGACTCGCAGCGTTAATTCGCTGAATCCAAAGTTGACGGAAATCGCCCTTCTTATCTTTACGGTCATTAAACGCATAAACCATTGAGTGGGTAACTTGTTCTTTTGCCTTAGTGAAAAGACGTGAACGTTGTCCGCGATAACCACTTGCGCGCTCAAGAGTCGTACGACGTTTCTTTGCCGCGTGAACTCCACGTTTTACTCTAGCCATTTAATTCACGCTCCTTACTTCAAACCAAGCATGCGCTTGGCTGTAAATGTTGTTGACGGCTTAGCTGCTGACTCTGTGCTCAAGCGACGTGTTACACGTGAGGACTTGTGCTCAAGGAGGTGGCGCTTGCCAGCACGTTCGTGCATAACTTTTCCAGTTCCTGTGATGCGAAAAGTCTTCTTCGCTCCACTGTGAGTTTTCATCTTTGGCATTGTGCTCTCCTTAGTTCGTTTCTCTTTATGCTTCGTCTTTCGCAGCGGCTTGTTCTTTAGCCTTGCGTGCTGCGCGTTGTTCAGCTACAGCTTCTGTCTTCTTCTTAGTCGGCCCTAATACCATTGTCATATTTCGCCCCTCTTGCTTAGGGGCGAACTCGACAAAGGCAACCTGTGCAACATCTTCTGCAAGACGTTGGAGCAACTTAAAACCAAGTTCTGGTCTGGTCTGCTCTCTTCCTCGGAACTGCATCGTCACCTTTACCTTGTCGCCACCTTTAAGGAATTTCTCGATATGAGCACGCTTAGTCTCGTAATCATGATTTTCAATCTTTGGTCGCATGCGCACTTCCTTAACCACAATGTGGGTTTGGTTCTGACGCGCTTCCCGTGCTTTTTGTGCGATTTCGTATTTGTACTTTCCGAAATCCATAATCTTGCATACGGGAGGATTGGCATCTGGAGCAATCTCAACTAGGTCAAGACCAACTTCATCGGCCATTTTTAGCGCGGTATCGATATCTACAACTCCAACTTGATCACCGGTGTAACCGATAAGTCGAATCTGAGGTGTGCGAATGCGATCGTTGATGCGCGGTTCAGTGCTGATGTGGGCTCCTTTGGGTTAATCACGGGTCGTACGCTTTGTGTGTTGCAAGCGCTACAAGAAAAACACCGCGAGGCAAATTGGAATAAACCAATCCTTAACCCTGACAAACCAACTCGCCGCAGCGATGGAGGTGGGAGCGGTACTCCTCTTGCAGTAACTATGCAGTCACTGGTCTGAGGGCAAGATTACCCGAGCCTGGCAAAAAGGGGAAATTTACGCCTACGCACCCATGGCATGAACGCCACCATCAACGTGAATGATTTCACCGGTTGTTTTGCTGAACCAATCCGACAGAAGGGCAACTGCACCTTGGGCTGCAGGAACTGGATCGCTGATATCCCATTGAAGCGGAGCCCTTTCGTTCCAAACTTTTTCAAACTCCTCGAAACCAGGTATTGATTTGGCAGCCATAGTTCTAATCGGTCCCGCCGCGATTAAGTTAACGCGAATATTCTTTGGACCGAGATCTCGAGCCAGGTAACGAGATGTAGATTCAAGGGCAGCTTTTGCAACGCCCATCCAATCGTACTTAGGCCATGCGACGGTTGCGTCAAAATCCAAACCAACTATTGATGCGCTCTCTTTGAAAAGAGGTACACACGCCATGGATAACGATTTGAGGGAATAAGCAGAAACGTGCATTGCTGTCGCAACGTCTTCCCAAGAAGTGTTAAGGAAATTACCACCCAACGCATTCTCGGGAGCAAAACCGATGGAATGAACCACTCCGTCTAGATGTGGCACGTGTTCGCGAATCCTAGACTCTAAAAGGTTTAGATTTTCCTGATTCGTCACATCCAATTCGATAACTGGGGCAGTAACTGGAAGTCGTCCAGATATTCGCGTTGTGAGACTGAAAACTCGTCCATAAGAAGAAAGCACGACTGTTGCTCCTTCTTCTTGTGCCAAACGAGCAATATGAAAAGCTATCGAAGCATCTGTTAAAACACCCGTGACCAAAATGTTTTTACCTTGCAATATGCCCATTTAGTGCCCCATTCCTAATCCGCCATCAACAGGAATAACAGCACCTGTGATGTATCCAGCTTTGTTTGAAGCAATAAATGAGACGACATCTGCAATTTCCTGTGGGTTTGAAAAACGAGCCAGAGGAATTGAATCTGCAATTTCTGAACGACGTTTTTCATCTAATCCGGCAGTCATATCGGTTTCTACAAATCCTGGTGCAATTACATTTGCAGTGATTCCGCGGCTACCTAACTCGCGAGCAAAAGAACGTGCCATTCCAACAAGCCCAGATTTACTCGCTGCGTAATTGACCTGTCCAGCGGAACCCAACAAGGCAACTACGGATCCGATAAAAATCAATCGCCCTTTTTTCAATTTTAGTAATCCTTTGGTTGCTCGCTTAGCCACGCGAAATGCACCCGTTAAATTTGTATCAAGAACGTCAGCAAAATCCTCATCTAACATTCGCATGACAAGGGTGTCTTTGGTTTTTCCCGCGTTGCAGACAATTACCTCAGGAATCCCCCACTTACTTTCGATTAAGACAAATGCATCATCAACACTTTGTGAAGAAGTTACGTCCATTTGAACGTTATCAAATCCTTTGATTGACTCACCAGAACGTGAAGCAATAACAACGTGAAAACCGTCGTTGGCCAAAGTCGTAGCAATTGATAAACCAATTCCTCGATTTGCTCCCGTAACGAGGGCAATTGATTTAGATGACATACGCGAAATCTACTGGCTACTGTGGCGTAAGGTGAATTTCATCGAGCAACGTGTCCTGTTCTCGCCTAGAATCTTCGCATGGCCAAAGATGAAGATGATGTCTATGACATTACGAGTGCTCAGAAATCTCTGAGCACAGATCAACCTGCTCGTCAACGCCGATATTTTATTTCCATGATGGTTCGAACTGCTTGCTTTATTTTGACCGTAATTCTCCCAAGTCCTTTTCGCTGGTTCGCATTAACCGGTGCAGTATTCCTGCCCTACATCGCAGTCGTAGTTGCAAATGCAGGTCGAGAAACAATCGTTCCTGGTGCTGCAATACTAAAAAAGAAACCACGATCTCTTTCGTAAAATTAAGTTAAGGTAATGCTGTGGAGAAAGAGCAATACGCATTCCTAAAAACTCTGGTAGCTATCTCCTTGGTTCTCTTATGTCTCTGGGCAGCGCAATGGCAGTACCAGCGTGGAGTTGATCGCCATGCTCGAAACGTTTTGATTGCTGAGCAGTCACAGTTACCGCCAATTGAGTTTAAAAATTTGTTGGGAAATATTGCAGACTACGAATGGCGCAAAATATCTTTGAAGGGTTCTTTTGATGATAAAAATCAAATTTTGCTCAGGAATCGATATCACGATGGCATGTATGGCTTTGAACAATTGACCTTGTTTGTTTTTGATGAAAGAAAAATCTGGGTGGATCGTGGTTGGGTAAAAGCAGGATCTGATGCAACGGTGCCACCGCAGCTTCAGCCTACAAATCAAGGTCTCATTTCTATAGATGGTCGCTTGCGCTTGGATTCGTCTTTGCCACGTGGAAAATTCTTCGCCGTCGCGAATGATTCCGAGCGAAATCTCGTTTCTCAATTAGATGCGAGAAGAGGGATACAAACTGAAAAATTTTATATTGATCTAATTTCGGCCAGTGATGATTCGATGAATCCTGATGTTCCAGTAGAACTACCTGAATTAAGCGATGGACCCCACATGGCATACGCTCTACAGTGGCTTTTTTTCGCAGGACTAGTTATCTACGGAAGACGACTCATTCGTAAAAGCGCCTAAATCTTGTCGAACGTACAGCTCTGAATACAACCCTCCAGCATTAACAAGTTCTTCATGCGTACCGCATTCAACGATATTGCCGTGCTCTAAAACAATAATCTGATCGGCATCTTTAACCGTACTCAAACGGTGTGCAATAACGATGCTGGTCCTTCCCTTAAGCGCTGATTTCAGAGCTTGCTGAACTAGTGCTTCATTTTCAGAGTCCAAATGCGCAGTTGCTTCATCTAAAATTACAACAGAAGGAGATTTAAGCAACAATCGGGCGATTGCCAATCTTTGCTTTTCTCCCCCGGATAATCTGTGACCACGTTCGCCGACCAATGTATTTAACTTGTTGGGAAGAGAATCAACTAGATCCCAAATTTGTGCCGCTCGACAAGCTTCTTGCATTTCTTTCTCAGTAGCATCGTGCTTTGCATATCGAAGATTATCGGCAATGCTTTCATGAAACAGGTGAGCATCTTGAGTTACAACACCAATACTTGATCGCAAGGAATCTAAGGTTAAATCTCTAATATCGATACCATCAACTTCAATGCTTCCGCTCGTTACGTCATAAAGTCTAGGAACTAGAGCGCTTATTGTGGTCTTACCAGCACCAGATGGTCCAACAATTGCCGTAAATGTTCCTGAAGGAACGCTAAAAGACACTCCTTTCAGTATTTCGCCACTTTCCATCTTTTCTTCTTTGGCAGCAGACTCCAGAGAAGCAAGTGATATTTCTTCTGGCTTTGGGTAAGAAAAATACACATTCTTAAACTCTACTGACGGAATCTTCTTGGCTAATACTCTGGCATTCGCCTTATCGGTAACCATTGGTTGAAGATCAAGTACTTCAAATACTCTTTCAAAAGAGACCAATGCAGTCATCACATCTATTCGAACATTAGATAAAGCGGTGAGTGGTCCGTACAATCGGGCCAAAAGTGCAGTTATCGCCAAAAGTGTTCCCACCGTTACAGCGCCACTGATTGCCAAATGGCCACCGATGCCATAAGCGAAAGCAGTTGCAACTGCTGCAACACTTGTTAATGCGATGAAGAAGATTCGATTGAGCATTGCCATGGATATTCCAATATCGGCAACACGTCGAGCTCTTGA
>Ga0214923_10004427_pt1 | contig 16951 bp, 13 predicted proteins | sample LL1510_MetaG_FD_177993 | JGI IMG/M metagenome (GOLD analysis project Ga0214923, IMG submission 177993) | Freshwater microbial communities from Lake Lanier, Atlanta, Georgia, United States - LL-1510 | ecosystem: Environmental > Aquatic > Freshwater > Lake | place: USA: Georgia | collected... | reverse complement strand
CGGGATGGCACCTACGTCACGGACTTCGGGTGACGGATTGGTGCGCGGTCACGGTGCCGCGCGGGTGGAGGTGGGGCAGACCGGTTTGGCCCGCGGGCGGGCGGCGATCCAGGTGGCGATGGACCGCCTGTTCGGGGTGCGCGAACATGCGGACGACCCGGACGTCGCGGCGGTCCGGTCGGCAGGGGTGCGACCGCCGCGTTGGCTTGGCCTGCGTGAGGCATACGTGCAGGTGACGGGTGACGCCGGGGTGACCGGGACGATCCACCCGGGCCTCTCGATTGCCCGCGAGGCGAACGAGGTCACCACCGGCATCCTGAACCAGGCCCTGCTGAACAGCATGACCAAGCGACTGGTGCAGGACTATGACGGACAGCCGCAGGACTGGCGCAAGTTCGTCTCCATCAGGGCGCTACGCGACTTCAAGACGCAGGACCGCATCCGGCTGCACGACTTCGGCACGCTTTCGACGGTGGCCGAAGGTGGCGCGTATACCAATCTGGCGTGGGACGACACCCGCGAGACGTACGCGCCGGTGAAGAAGGGGAACCTTGTGGTGGTGACCCGCGAGGCGATCCTGAACGACGACCTCGACGCCATCCGCAAGATCCCATCGAAACTGGCAATCGCGGCGGGCATCACGATCAACGAGTTCGTCTACGGGCTGTTCACGGGCAATCCGACGATGGCCGACGCGACCAAGATCTTTGACGACGGTACGCAGACGGCACACGGCAACCGCCTGACCAGCGCGCTTTCGGCGACGGCCTTGCAGTCGGCGATGACGCTGATGATGAAGCAGACGAACACCGCGGGGAAGCGCCTGAACCTGCGTCCGGCCTACCTGCTGGTACCGCCGGACCTGCTGTTCACGTCGATGACGCTGGTGAGCAGCACGTTGGTGCCGGGGTCGATGAACAACGACGCAAATGTGCTGAAGGGGGCCGTGGAGCCGCTTTCGGTGGCGCAGTTCACCGACGTGACGGACTGGTACGTGATTGCCGACCCGCGCCAGATCGAGACCCTGGAGATCGGGTTCGTGGGTGGTCGCGAGACCCCCGACCTGCTGATGCAGGATGCGCCGCTGGAGGGCCAGGTCTTCACGAACGACCAGATCAGCTTCAAGGTGCGCTGGGAGTTCGGCGGTGGCTGGCTGGACTACCGTGGCGCGGTGTGGTCGCAGGTGGCCGGGTAAGGGGAGAGGCCCTGACCCACCATTCGAGGTGACGGGCCTGACCCCCCGGCCCCCGGTCCGCGTCGGGACGGGGGTTGTGGGGTCAGGCCCAGTTTCCCAGCACCCAGGAAAGGACCAACCACCCATGTCCACGCTAACCACTCTCCGGGCAGCATTGCGGCTTGACCTGAATGATCCGGTTGGGACGTCAGCGCGGTGGACAGATGCCGACCTTGACCGGGCGATCGGCCGCGCAGTTTCCGCCTATGCCGAAATCCTGCCACGCGTGCAGTCGGTCGTGCTGACCACCACAGCCGGTAGCCGCATCGTGCCCGTCACTTCACTTGGCACCATCACCACCATCCTTTCCGTCGAGTGGCCGGTCCCGCTCGCGGGCGTCACTGGCGAGGCACCGCGTCCGCCGTGGCGCCACGACGAGGAGGCCGGTTCGGTCACAATCGTCGGACCGGAAGTGCCCGCCGGCGAACCAGTGCGGATCCGGTGGTCTGGCCCGCATGTCGTCGACGGGTCGGGAAGCACCATTCCCGAGGGTGACGAGGCGCTGGTCATCCTGGGCGCTGCCGGCCACGCGTGCCTGGCATATGGCACACCGGCATCGGACAACTTCCGGTACACCGACGGTGAGGCCGGTGCCGCCGTCGACGATACCGCCATCGGGCCGGAATGGCGGAACCGGGCCGATGAGTTGCTCGCACGGTTCGACCGTGACCTGCGTCGTCTCGGCGGATTGCGTTCGCGAAGCGTGCGGGCCCGCGTCAAGTAGCCATTCGGCCTCGGCACAACAGGGGGAGGTCGTCATGCCACTTGACGCGCGCAAGGTGGCGCACATCTCTGCAAACCGGACACGCATCCGTGCGGGCCGTTCCGAGACGGTCGTCCTGATCGCCGCGGGCAACGGCACGACTGGCACGCAAGTGGTGACCGACGCCGTCTGGCATGACCGGCACGACGGCGGACCAGTCGCCGTTCCCTACGGGGGTCCAACCGGCACGGGCCATGCAAACCGCGGATCGGTCGCGTGGGACGCAACGGTGGAGTTGCCGGGTTCGGTCTCGCTGCCGACCGACCTCCGGTACGTCGCCCGGACCGCGAGCGTCGCCGGGATCAGCAGCGCCCCGAGGTATGCGGTGATCGACGCGATGCGTGCCGGTCTTGGAACGGTGGCATCGGCCGGGTTGACCGCCATGACCGCGTCGGGCAACCGGTGGCGCCTGCACCTGCGCCGCCTGCCGTGACGGACCATCGGCCGTGACCCAGGGGCGGGCCACACCGGACAGATCGAGGAGAAGGGACCGATGAGTGACCTGCGTGCAGCTGAGGTTCCGGGCGGGACCGGATCGGCCCCCAACGGTCCCGGGGCGACCGGGTACGGCATCGACCTGCCGGCCGAGGTCGAGCGCCTGCGGGCCACGGTGATGGCCTTGGCCGTGGTGGTGACCGAGATCCAGTCGCGACTGAACGCACACACCCACGGTGGAACCACACCGGTGCTGCCGGCCGGGGAGCGTGCGACGACTCCATTCATCCCGGGGTGAGTTCTCAACTTGGGGACTGTCGAAGGCCCCAGCAAACCAGACAACGGAGGTGAGGCATGGCGACCGACGGGCCACCATGGGTGGTGGGCCAGAACTGCACCATGACCCTGACGCACCCGATGGTGAACGCCGGCACCGCGCGTGGCTTCTACCTCAAACCGGACACCTGGCGGATGCTGCTTCCCCGGGTCTGGTACCGCGGGACAAATGTGGCGCCGGTGATCGCATCCTCGCCGATCGGCGTCGGCATACGCGTGTTCGAGGGGGTGGTGACCTCTCGCGACGGTTTCCTGCATGTTGACGGCACACCGTCGATGCAGACGGCATCCTCGTGGCACACCGCGCTCCTGGCGTTCGTGGCACAGGCCGGGACGGTGATGACCTTGACCGACCCGGCCGGAACCTCGTGGACGGTCGCCATCGAGGAGGTGGAGGATCGGGTGTCGACGGGAGGCACGACATTCGGCCGGGCGTGGGAGACCCGCCTCGTGTGGGTGGAAGTGCCGGCGTGACAGGGCTTTCAGGCAGCTACGGATCGGCCTTGGACAGCACAACGGAGTACGAGGGAGGGTTTGCATGGCACAACCGGATTTTTTCGGGATCGTGGCAGCGGTGCTTGCGGTGGTGCTGCTGGTGGATATCTCGGTGCTGTGGATCTCTGGCAAGCAGGTCCCCGAGCTGCTGGGACAACTGGTCTTCGCGGTGTTCGGGTTCTACTTCGGCCGTGCCCCCCTCGCTCCCCGCGGTGACGAACCGAAGGGGAAGGAGGGTGGCGGGGCGACGGGGTAAACGCACCTACTCACAAAACGATACACTACTAGGCAACCTTTGACACTTACGAGTACCGATTCGCAATATTGCCACTTTTCTTACTATAAGTATCATGACATGTCTACTTATTGATTGATCTGCGAAAACCGTACTCAACAGCATCTTTGAGCGGAGTCTTAGAGTTTTTTTTGTGATTTACAATCATCGTATTTTTCGCACCCGAAGGCTATCTAATTACATTTTAGTAATCTTCGGAACTAGTTGAAACTCATCACCCCGTGGAGTCGGGATAGTTCGGTATCGCACAGGCATAAAGTGCAACAACCACCGCTGCAGGTTCTCCCACATGGCTTCCGGAGTATTGTTTAATATATCCTTGCCGTAAATATCAGAGACGAATTGTATCATTTCTCGCCAACTCCTAGAATTCCCAGTAACGAAATTATCCACCCTCGCTACAATCGGCATTAACATAAAAGCGGCCCGGGCACACAAAATGAACTCGTGTTTGTCAAGATGACGCACGATGCCTAGGTCGTCTATATCCTGGACAGCATCAGCATAGTTCGCAGCACTCATTGTTTTTTCATTACAAATATACGCGTCATACAGCCGATCCGGCAGCGCACACTTGGGATACCAGTTCAATACCCCATCCTCAAAGTCTTCGGCATTGTCTGAAGCTCTGATAACCACATTCTCCGCCCCGATGTCATCTGCGACTCGACGTTCCCACCTACCAGTTCGTCGGAGCGCATCAACGATCGTCTGCACGTCACCTCGAACCTGTGCTGTAGCCAAACTGGAAGAAGACAACACTGCCTGTTCAAACTTGACGATAGTTGGGTCGAAACCATCAAAGGGCATGAGAAGCTCCAAGTTCGCTTGCTGAGTCCAGCCAAGAGCCTTCAATGTCAAGTTCGCAGAACCAATCAGCGAATGAGAACCTGACCGATAGAGCTTGGCATGCAGCCTCGGTTGGAGCAACAGCTTTGATCGGCCACGGGATTGAAGCACATCCCAAACCTCAAGGTCAGACACACCGTGAACAATCTCTAGTGGGTCCCAGCGAGTGACACAAGTAATCGAAGCGCTTACTGGACAAGCCTCAATCACCCGTCTTACAGCAGAAGCGCGCATGAAGGGAGCAATCAAAATGAGCTCTTCAGTTGCGCTCCGCGCCAAGTCCAGAATCCGGTCACCGATGAACATGAGTGCCCACCCTATGAAAGATCGGCGAGAAACAGCTTCGCCATCTTTCCCCATTCTTTCCGAACAAGAGCTACTTGTTCGCGCCTCTCGCCGGCTCGCTCTTCGAGTTCGTAGCGGACCCACGATAGTAATAATAATTGAATAACATCTGATGTCTTCTTAATAATTTCTTGCAGTTTTGTTACATCTTCAATGTTTTCTTCTGGCTCGAATGCTTTAAATAATTTATCAAACAGAGGATGATTTACATTCAACTGATTAATGTGCATACCAGTTGACGCCTTAGGAATAAAGAACGCGTCAGACTCTTGATCAGTTCTTAATGTAAAAAATCGCAGGTTCTGGCGAATCACGACTTCTATATCATCTTGAATTGTCGCGGGAGACATACCCTCACTCGTCAAAACAGATGTGAGCCCGTCTATTATGGCCCGCTCATCATCCGCTTCATCAACCAACTCCGCAGTGTCTCTGCCGTCTTGCACCAACTGCTCGATGCGCCGGATTGTTTCCCGCGTTGCAATCTTCTCAGGCGTCACACCTTCATGCCGCTCGCGCCTGGTACCAGAACCAATTGTCTGCTTGGTTGTCAATCTCCTCAATTCTCTGATTAAAGTTCGTACACGATTAACGACTTCAAACAGAATCAAACGCGTGTCATTTTCCCACTCCTCCTTAAGCACATTCCAATCATCGTCTCTTTTATCGTCTTTGAGCTGCGAGCATACGGAGCGAAAAGCGGTAGCATCTTGCTTATTATTGGTTACGCCGAAGAGTTCGTCTAGCTCTGCAGGAAAGTCAATCTCCACGCCCCACCAACGTTCAGTGGGGTCAGCGTTAACAAGTGTTTCATCGAGCACAAGTTCGCGTCCAGCCCTCACCAAAGACACCCCGACGTTTTTGGATGCGTGTTTACCGTAATCCTGCGCACCCGCAACACCTCCGTTTCCGCCAGTCCTGGCCTCATCTTTCGCGTAGCTGGTCCGAATCACGATACGATGGATCACATCACCAATTTTTGCATCTATTACCTCTGATCCTTCACCGTAACTCTGAAACATAGGGTTCACGTCATAGGGCCTCGGAGTCGATGTATTGGTCATCAAGTACATAGGGTCGTTCGCACGCGCATCAAGCGTGAAACTTTCTTTATCATCATCAATCGACCAAGCAGACATGCGAATTATTAATCCATCTTGACTTATCTTTTTTCTGTATATTCTCCCCAAAAGAAATTCCGAATTTCGCAATGTGGCTTCGGCACTACTCCACTTCACACGATCAAGTTCTGACCAGACAACTACAGTTCCACGCTGGGAAAGCCCCGTTCCCCAGGCTTTTCTCCACTCCTCTGGAACTGGCTGTGGCTGTGGCGCTGGGACAATTGTTAGTGTCCTCTCTTCTATCTCCGACAGAGACAAGTACGAGTGAATTGCGTTATCGGGACCCGATTGCCAAGACCACACATCAACTCGACGGCACTGTGAGAAACTGGAAGTAGGAAGACCCATCCCGAACCTACCGATCCCGGATCGGTCATCTAAATAGTTGCCGTTCCCAAACTGCAAAGCCTTCCGCAAGGTCGCTTCATCCATACCTTTACCATCATCAATAACGGCTATTTTGTAAACTCTTGTTCGCCTCCTCTGTTGCACCACTTCAAACTTTTCCGCACATACCAATCTTACTATATTTGCACCCGCTTGAACGCTATTATCAATAAGTTCGGCAATGGCATGCTCAGTGCCTTTGTATCCATTGTCGCGCATGGCTCGCACAGCCAAAAATGCAGGGATGATTTCGTGTACATTCGCGCCTTCGTTCATATCCAAACGTCCTCCCAGTTGAAGAATGCTTCAGCGATATCTGCAAAACCTGGCAGACCAGGATCAACTACCGTCACTATTTCGGCTACTTCATTTCCACCTGCCCTCACGCCTCTAACCGCCCGCCCCACCATCTGGCTATACAACACCAACGATTTTGTTGGCCTGCATATTATGGCTGCAGACGTTGCTGGCGCGTCAAACCCTGTGGTCAAAACTCCAAAGTTCACGAGCACCATTGGGTTAACGTCGGCAGACTTGAACCGCTGAATCGCGCGGTCTCGTTCCATTTGTGGTGTCACACCCGTGACTGCGGCAGCAGCCCTACCACGCGCCACAAGAATCGCTGCGATTTGCATAGCATGAGACACCGTCGTGGCAAATACAATCGTGCGCCGGTGACGGCGCATCATCACTTCGGCGCGCCGGACAATGGCAAGGGTGCGCTGCTCATCAACTGCCAGGCGCATCAAAATGGACTCGGGTATTTCTAATGCTTGTGATAATTGTTTATGATCTTCTTGAGAGAGAATTAAGCCTGCGTGTATGTTTAATGTATGGAAGTCAGGCTTTGCAAGATATTTCTCAGCGATTAAATATTTAACTGGATTGTCGTATCCCTCAATTTGGAGAACAACCTTCTGTCGATTAAAAAACTCTGAAAGACGTTCATCCTCGGAAATGTTCGACCAAGTTCTGCCCGGTGTGGCAGTCAATCCTAGCAGTTTAGCTCTATGTTTTTTTGTTGCCAGCAATGATAATAATTCATTATATGTTGGCGCTATAGATTGGTGCGCTTCATCGATAACTGAAAGAGAAACAAGATCACAAAACTTCAGAAATAAATTGATATCCTTCCGATACAATCCGTGGAGCTTTGCTAGGCCTGCAACGATGAACCGGTCACCGGTTTCCGAGAGGTCAGCAACGGCACTTCCCCACATCCGCACCACTTTTATCGGACGATCACCAAGGTGCTCCCATGCCCGTTCGAACTCGCTTGCTGCTTGTTCGAGCAGTTCCTTGCTGTGAGCAAGCCAAACGACAACGGCAGACTTCTCACGCAAGAAGTGGCGTGAAACAAGATGCATCGCACTCCTTGTCTTGCCGGAACCCGTTGGCATGTGGAGGATGGCTCGCCCGTTCTGCCCAGCGAGCGCTTCCTCGGTCCGGATAATCGCGTCACGTTGGTGCGCGAACAGGCCGTAGGATACGTGGACGGTAGCCGACGCACCGGAAGGCCTCTGCGACGCCCGAGTGTCACTTACTGAGGTGGCGCCGAAAAATGCAAAAAGCCTTTTTTCCCGTAGTGAGCCGGAAGCCAAATCGGCAGTTGCTACGCCAACCGGCGTGCGATCATCAATCTCTAGCTTGTCTGCAAGTTCAAGGATCTTATGGGGAGGTAGCCTGACAAGAAGCCATCGCCGGACGTTCGGGTCAGCAAGGATGGTGCGCCCCTCGGCCTGCGCCAGGATCATTTTGGCCAGTCGGCCTGCGTCAAGCGGTTGACCCTCCAAAAGCTCTGCAATCGTTGCACTTGCGCCAGCGAGTGCTCTCAAGTGGCCAACTGGAGCTGCGGAGAGGAGGTCGTCAAGCGGATATCCAGGGGCTCCAAGCGCCATGTAAGTCATTGTCCCCTCGAGATTTTCAACATTAAAATGCCACCCAACAATGGCTTTTTGATCAAAACCAGTGATTTAATAGATTTGATATATTCACTATTTTTGTCTATTGCCATCAGCATAACGCACATTTTTTTGCGAGTTTAGACTCGGTTTACATGCACAGATTACCAAAACTTCGGCGGAGATGGCGTGAAACTTCACTCGAACCGGATTCGGTGCCTGGGTGCGATTTGTAGAATTTTAGTTCTAGATGGTGTACGATTGCCCCGAGAGTGCTCACCAGACACTAATTTATGTATCGCATCCTTCCCCAATTAGGGTTGACACTCTTTGAGGCCAACCGAACGCGGCATACACCACGAACTGACCCAAGCAGCGCAGAGGATTTGGCAGTGGCCCGCGACTTAGCTCAAACAGGCGTTTCCACATACCTCGATTTCAATTCCTCCACGCCGGTGGATCCAGCTGTCATTGAGGCCGTGGTCAAGTCGATGCGTGATGTGGTTGCGAACACGAGCAGCACGCATCCGCCAGGGGTCCTGGCATTCGAGGAAATCCAGCAGGGACGCGATGAAGTCGGCACGTTGATTGGATGCCCTCCAGCATGGCTCACATTCACATCAGGTGCTACGGAAGCCAACAACCTCGCTATAAAGGGACTGTGGGATGGCATGCAAAGCGGCGCACGAACGCGTGACACTATCGTCGTTGGAGCCACGGAGCACTCCGCAGTCCTTCAGGCAGCGCGCTCGCTTGAGGCACGCGGAGCGCGTATTCTTGTTGCTCCGGTTGATGAATATGGAATCATTCTCGAAGATGCCTTAAAATCTCTGGTTGACGAACGGACACTACTGGTGTCTGTGATGGCAGCAAACAATGAAACTGGCTCAATAACAGATCTTTCCAAGGTGAGCGCAATAGCAAAGGCGTCGGGGGCCTACATCCACTCTGATGCCACCCAATACGTTGGCAAGCTTCCGTTCGACATGCTTTCCGCCGATGCTGACCTCGTTTCGATCAGCGCGCACAAGTTGTATGGCCCAAAGGGTGTCGGCGCGCTGGCTGTGGCTCGAGGCACTCCGGTTGCTCCTCTGTTTCATGGTGGCGGTCATGAGAAGGGCCTCCGCGCGGGGACGCTGAACACCCCGGGAATAGTTGGCCTTGGAGTCGCTGCACGGCTTGCCTTAGCACGGTTTCATGAGGCAGACCCAATCCGTGTCCTGCGTGACCGGCTACATTCCGGTCTCAAGGCGCGCATCGACGGAATGACGCTCAACGGGCATCCGTCAGAGAGATTGCCAAACACACTGAATGTGCGTTTCGCTGGGGTTGATGCAGACGCGCTGGTAGCCTCTTTGGACTGCGTGCACTGCTCGACGGGCAGCGCCTGCCACTCTGGTTCACCGGAACCGTCGCACGTGCTCCTGGCAATGGGGTTGGGTCGCATCGAGGCACACGAGAGCATCCGGCTCAGTCTCGGGAGGACGACTACGGTCCTAGAAGTTGACGCGGCGATTGAGGATTTGGTTCGCGCCGTCAGACGATTGCGGGAAATGACAGGGTCTCCTGTCTCCCGAGACCGCATTTCGGCTTGACCGCAACGTGTGGAGAACAAATGAGCGGGTTATACGAGGCAGCGTTACCCTATTTTGCCCGGCACGAAACATTCCACCCGCGCTATGGGTGGTTTGGAAAGGGAGTGACCGCCGCTAACCGCAATCCCGCAGTCTTCTCAAGTGATGAAGCGACGGTTGATCTTGGTGTCGGGAAGAACATGGTCCTGGCGATCAGGTTCTGGTGTAGAGCCGCAAAGCTGTTCGTTGACGTACCCAAGCCAGAGACATCGCGCACTTCACACGCCACTGTCACCGAACGGGGGCGAGTCCTGTTTGACAGGGAACGCGGGCTCGATCCATATCTTGAACTTCCAGGGTCGCTTTGGCTCCTTCACTGGTGGATGCTTTCACCACGCTGCCTGCTGCCCGCGTGGTGGATCGCGTTCAACCAGTTTACCGCGCTCGAATTCTCAGACGATGAGCTCATAAGTTCAATATGTGGAATTGTTGAGGAAGTAGAGAATTGGAGTAATCCGGCCCGGTCAAGCATAGTTAAAGATGTTGATTGCCTGATCAGGATGTATAGCTCAAGGCGAGCGGCGCCTTCGGGCCTCGAAGATTCCTTGGACTGTCCGTTCCGTGACCTTGGCCTTATGGCGCCTGTGTGGAATGAAAATAGGAAGTTCCGCTTCCTGCTTGGCCCAAAAGCCACTCTGCCACCTGCAGTACTTGCATACGCGTGCATCGAATTTATTGGCCGCCACCAAGACGGGGCCAGAACAGCCACAATTGGCCGCCTTACGTCGGCGCCTGGCAGCCCTGGACGGGCTTTCAAGCTGACAGAAGACGCGTTGACAACATCACTCGCTCAATACGAGGCGACGGCCACAGGCATTCAGTTGGTCTCAAGTGCTGGGGCTACTCAAGTGGCATTGAGAGGCGGTCCGGATGAGCTCGCCTTGGCTGCGCTCACCAGCTATTACGGCGAGTTCAGAACTCAAGTCGTACACCCGCTGCCAACGGATGTCCGGCCGGCACATAGCGATGGTAGTCACCTAAGCGACCGGGACGGCGCAAATGGCTTGGTAGGAGTGTACTCGTGACACCCCGGCTTCTGGACTTTGTGGACATTCCGCACCGGTTCGCCCGCTCAACAAATGTCGAAAGAGATAGCGATCGCGTTGACCTAGGGGGGTACGTACTCACCTCTCGGGCTCTGGACGTCATAGAGCGGGTAATTAATGCAATCCGCACCCCGTCCGCCGGCCGTGCGCTATCTCTGACAGGCCCTTACGGGACAGGAAAATCTTCCCTAGCCCTCTTTATCGACGCTCTTCTTGGTAACCCGTCTCATCCAGTAACCAAAGCGGCTCACGCTCTTCTTGCTGAGGCAAGCCAACCATTAGCAGCCAAAGCAGCCAGCGCTCTCGCGCTGGTGGGGTCAAACGGTGATGGTTTTATACGGGCAGTGGTTACGGCACAGCGCGAACCAGTCTTGGCCACCCTGATACGTGCGCTTGAGTGTGGCGTTCGAAGGTATTGCGACAGTCATCCGCATGTCACCGACGAACCAGTGCTGCAGCGTGTGCTTTCACTAGGGGCGGCGGAGCAACTAACAGTTGCAGAACTCCGACATCTTGTCATGCGGGTCTGTGACGTTGCTCCAGTCCTGATCGTGATAGACGAGTTCGGCAAATGTCTGGAGTACGCACTTCGAGCACCTGAAAGCACGAGCGCAGACCTGTTCGTTCTTCAGGACTTGGCAGAGTGGGCTGCTGGAGCCACGGCAATGCCCGCAGTGATCATCACGCTGCAGCACCTTGCTGTGCAGGACTATTCAGCCCACGTAAGTAGCCTGGTTCGCAGGGAATGGTCAAAGGTTCTCGGCAGGTTCGTTGACATTCCCTTTGTGGAAGAACCAGCGCAGGCGCAGGCGCTCATTCGCGCAGTGCTCACGCCTAAAAACGATTCTGATCGCTACTTACTTTCATGGGCCAAGTCAATGCGAGCCGCAGCTTTGAAAGGCGGATTCGCGTCTTCGATACACGGCGACGCTGGTTCATGCTTCCCTTTGCATCCGGTTGTGCTCTCAACGCTTCCGGACTTGTGTGCCAGGTACGGGCAGCATGAGCGCACACTGTTTTCATTTCTTGCGGGAGCCGAGCCATTCGGTGTGCGTGCATTTCTTGATGCCCCCACTCCGGTCGACCCAGCGCGCGCGACCGTAAGACTTCATCACGTCTACGACTACTTTGTCGACGCGGCGGCGACACTAATTGGAGCCTCCCCAGCCTCATCAAGGTGGCTGGAAATTGAGACGCGCATCAGGGATGCCAACGGGCTAAGTGCAGCGGAGCGGCGGGTAATCAAAGCTATTGGCGTTCTAAACCTTGTGGCCGCTGGTGGTCCTTTGCGCGCATCGCGCGCGGTCCTATCAGCTTCTTGCGAAGACACACTTCCCGGCACAAAAGATTCCCAAGAAGTTGAATCTGTCTTGGAATCGCTCAGTGCCAAAGGTTTGATCACGTATCGAGACTTTGCAGACGAGTTTCGTATCTGGCACGGCAGCGATTTCGACTTGGGAGGTGCTGTCGAGCGAGCGCACCAGCGCCTAAAGGCGGAATCTGTAGCTGCCATCCTGATGCGCGTGAAAGCCCCAGCACCTATCGTTGCTGCCCGTCACAGTCAGGAGACCGGGACGTTGCGCATTTTTGAGCGCCGGTTCATCGATCGCGCTACCCCGCAACCACTCACCAATCTATTTGGTTCACAAACATCGGGGATTGTGCTTCTTGCGCTCGACGACGCGGACTTCCCCGAGCTGCCTGCCGGCGCCGCAAGCATGCCAATAGTTGTCGGCCGCCTCACCAACGCTACCCAATTGGTAACGGCAGCACTTGTGTTCGCGTCGCATCTCGAAGTGCTCAACGCGATTGATGGTGTAGAAAGTGATTGGGTAGCTCGACGAGAGCTTCGTGAGCGTGTCTCAGTGGCGATGCAGCAACTCGACCATGCGATTGAACAAGCATATGGCTCCACTAGCCCGAACGTTACCTGGTACGACATTTCGCAGGGCAGAAGGCATATTGAGGCGCGCAACCTAAGCGGTGTGCTCTCAGACCTGTGTGACAAGCACTATGGGTCCGCACCTATTCTCCGCAACGAGATGGTCGCCAGAAACGACCTCACTTCACAAGGCGCTAAGGCCCGTAAAGATCTCCTTGAAGCGATGGTCCAGAGTGGAAGCAAGCATCGGCTAGGCCTTCAGGGTTTTGGTCCCGAGTGCGCAATCTACGAGGCTCTGCTTAGCAGCTCCGGCATCCATCGCGAACGCGGAGGATTGTGGACCTTTGGAGCCCCCTGCGAGCCTGACCCCATGAAGTTCGCTCCCGCATGGCACGCGATGATTGACGAGTTGAATAAAGCCGCTCAAGAAGCGCTTCCAGTTTCCAACATGGTCTCACGGTTACAGGCGCCTCCCTTCGGACTAAAATCCGGCCCCATCCCCATCTTGATTACAGCTGTCCTAATTTCAGAATCCGATGATGTCGCTCTCTATGAGGAAGGCACCTTCATCACTCATCTCACTGCCGAAGTCATTGAGCGATTAGCAAAAAATCCGACACGTTTCCGCGTAAAGCGTTACTCCTCTCGCGGGCCACGAGCAGTCGCGATCGAAGCCCTTTCCGAAAGTCTAGGAGCGACCCGTCGTAGTGGACGTGGCCGAGTTAGCAGCGTTGTCAGCGTTGTCGCACCGCTCTTCTCGCGCGCACGAGGCCTCTCACCGTACGCGCGCAGCACCAAGCGCATCTCCGGACCAGCGCAAAAAGTCAGACGCGCGCTTCTGGAAGCTCGCGAACCTGACACCCTGATATTTCAGGCGCTGCCGGACGCACTCGGTCTCCCCATTTTTAGTGACACCGCAACCGCCGACGTGACAAGCCTGCACATCGAAGCTCAACGCTACGTTGACATGCTTTCACATGCTCTGGCAGAAATTGTGAACGTTGATCGCGTGCTTCTAAGCGATATAGAGCGTGCGGTCGCTTCAGCCATCAGGGAGGATCCACAGAACGGGGAGCAGGCTCGGACTAACCTTGGACGTCGCGCAGCGCTGCTGGCTGAAAGCGTTCGAGACCCGAAATTACGGGCGTTCGTAATGGCGTTACAAGATACTCGACTTGATCACATCGAATGGCTAGCCTACGTTGGGATGGTGACTGCCAACAAACCTTGCATCAACTGGACTGACGATGATGCCTCTCGATTTGAGCAGAACCTGTACGAGTTGGCCGGAGCTTTCAGGAGGCTCGAGGCACTCCATCACGAGCAAGCCGTCGAGCGCCGGAGCACGGACGAAGCGGTTCGCCTTACCCTAACAAGGCAAGATGGGACGGATATCCCTCGGCTAATTTGGATGGATCCTGAGCTAAATGATCAAATTGAACACCTTGTGGATCAAACCTTGACGAGCGTTTCGAGGGTGGTTGGGTCAAAAGGCGCCGAGATGTTTCTGGTATCTCTTGTTAAGCGAATACTGGATGATCAAACGCATATTACGACACCATCCCAATTCAACGGAGGGACTGAAACCAGTGGATAGAGACGGTGTTCGTCACGTAATGGGGTTGTCCGGAGGTAAGGATAGTGCTGCACTGTCAATTTACCTTCGGGATCAGTACCCGACTATGGAGTACTTCTTCTGCGATACCGGAGCCGAACTTCCGGAGACATACGAGTATCTTGATCGACTTGAAGGACGACTTGGCAAACGGATCGCTCGCCTCAACTCCGGAAAGGACTTCGACCATTGGCTCGCAGTGTATCGGGGCGCGCTTCCCTCCCCTCAAATGCGGTGGTGTACTCGCCGAATGAAGATTGAGCCGATGGAAGATTGGCTTGGTGATAGTCCTGCGGTCAGCTACGTTGCCATTCGAGCCGATGAGCCAACTCGCCAAGGCTACGTGTCTTCGAAGCCGAACATAACCACCCGTTACCCATTCCGCGATGACGGTATTGACAAAGAGGGCGTGATGCGGATCCTCGCAGATGCCGGTGTTGGTTTGCCCGAGTACTACTCATGGAGAACGCGATCCGGTTGCTATTTCTGCTTTTTTCAACGCAAGGGAGAGTGGGTAGGCTTAGCTGAGAAGCACCCAGACCTCTTTGAGCGAGCAGTCGCCTATGAGGAGAAGCATGCATGGCAAGAAACCGCTATGCAGGGGCGCACCTACACTTGGTCACAAGGCGAAACCTTACGCGCCCTCGTTGAGCGAAAAGAAGACGTTATGCAGCGCCACGCTAATGCTATGGCAAACGCGCGTGCAAAGCGCAAGAATCTACCGCTAATTGATGTTCTGACCGATGCATTTGATGATGAGGATGACACAACTCCGTGTGTTGTGTGTAACACGTAAGCCTGTTCTTTCGTCAGCGCTCGGTAGATATGAACGAAGGCTACGCAACCCAAGGGCGATATGGTCTCACAGCTATTGCACGCGCTAAACTTTCACGGCCGGTGACACAAGCAATCGAAGATTCGTTAATTGGTCCTGGCACCACAGTTTTTGATTACGGATGCGGACGCGGAGGAGATATCGCGCGCCTGAACGATCTGGGCGTAAAAGCGGAAGGATGGGACCCAGTCCACAGGCCCGCATCTCCCTGCGTGCCGGCAGACGTGGTGAATATCGGGTACGTGGTCAACGTTATTGAAAATCCAGATGTCCGAGCCCAGGCACTCCAAGCTGCCTGGACGCTTACGCATCGGCTCTTGATCGTGTCTGCGCGCCTGGACTGGGACGTAGCTCCAACTGCGACCTTCCACGGTGACGGCGTCTTGACAGCAAAGGGAACCTTCCAAAAGTTCTACCGGCAAGAGGAGTTGCGGTCCTGGGTGGAAGAGGTGCTATCAACACACAGTGTCGCGGCCTCTCCCGGGATCATCTACGTCTTTAAGGACAAGGGTCTCGAACAGTCTTTCCTATTAAGCCGTGTCCGCCAGCGCAGCAGGTTGGGGTCTCGGCAGAACTTCCTGCAACGTGAGCAATTGCTGGAGACGAACCGCAACTTACTCGAACCACTTGCGATTTTTCTCGAATCCCGAGGACGCTTACCGGAAGTTGAGGAGATCCCAGATAGCGCCGAGCTTGTTTCGCGCTTTGGTAGCCTCCGCTCAGCCTTGGCCATGGCCGAGCGAATTGCAGATGCGACTACTTGGCAGCAATCCCGCCAGTCGCTAGGCGACGACCTGCTCGTTTACCTCGCCCTAGCGACGTTTGGAGGAAGGCCTCGATACAGCGAACTCTCACTTGAGACCCAAAATGATGTCAAGGCTCTTTTCGGCTCCCATAAAGAGGCATGTCAAAAGGCCGATGGACTGCTCATGGCACTCGGGGATTCGGAGAGACGCTCCCGTGCGTGCACCGAACGGACAACCGGAAAGATCACTCCCGACGCCCTGTATGTCCATGTGACGGCGCTGCCGTCACTTCCGCCCTTGCTTCGAGTTTATGAAGGATGTGCTCGTGCGTTAACCGGGACGATTACGAACGCCACCCTAGTCAAACTCCACCGTGACACGCCGAAGGTGTCGTATCTCATTTATCCCTATTTTGACAAGGAACCACATCCAGCTTTGCACGTGTCAATCCGGGCTAATCTTAAGACACTAGATGTAAAGTATCGGGATTTTCGCAACTTTAACAATCCACCGATACTGCATCGAAAGGAAACGTTTGTCGGCGCCGACTATCCAAATAGATCAAAATTCGATCGGTTGACGTTGCAAGAAGAGCGTCATGGCCTTCTCGACAATCCCGCAAGCATTGGGACGAAGCTCACGTGGGATGCTCGCGTCAAAGCGGCGGGCTGGCGCATTTCAGGACACCGCCTAGTACGAATACAAGCATAAATGCGGATGCAAATTTTCAAATTCTGACAAATAAGTAAGTTTATTTATGATAGTAGTGTTTTATATTTATTTTTAATACAAACATTTCACACGTGCACGGTGAACTCTCGGCAAACGATCCATCAGTTGCCCCAACGGGATTAGTTCACCGCTCCTTCGGCTTGTTCTTGCTGCCCTTGGGTCGGCCCCGGCCTCGGCGGACGGGTTCCGTGCCGTCTGCTGGTCGAGCCGAGTCAGACGAATGGCTGGTCGTGGTGCGACGGGGGCGGCCGGGACCGCGTGTGCTTCCTGGACCCCGGACCACGGCGTTGTCAAAAT
>Ga0214923_10004426_pt1 | contig 16951 bp, 13 predicted proteins | sample LL1510_MetaG_FD_177993 | JGI IMG/M metagenome (GOLD analysis project Ga0214923, IMG submission 177993) | Freshwater microbial communities from Lake Lanier, Atlanta, Georgia, United States - LL-1510 | ecosystem: Environmental > Aquatic > Freshwater > Lake | place: USA: Georgia | collected... | reverse complement strand
CCTAATATATAACGATTACCTATTAAATAATAATCCCTTTGTAGCTAAAGGAATATATTTTTTTTTTGTTCGTGTTTTAATTTTGATTAGTCTGTGCTGGTTAGTTTTTATTATTTTTTTTTTTTTATTTTTCAAAAATAAAATCATAAATGAATATAATTATTTTGACATGTTTGAATTTAGATTTAATAAATATATATGACTTCGTTCAGCAATTTTTACCAGATTCTCAAGTACAGGAAAATAAAAATACACAAACTAATATACCGTTCACACTGAATTCTAAGCCCACCCCTGGTGGGCGGAGAATTGGTGTAACGTCGAGGACGGGCGGAGCCAGTCCGCCCTTGTCAGTGCCTAGAGACTGGGCTAAAGACCCAGTGTCTACGGTATATTTGATAGATCATTTAGGTGCAAATAAAGATCCGTCTATAGAAGTAGAACCAGAATTGCATAGTAACACAAAAATAATCAGGTACAATATAAATGCCTCCATAAATGCTTTCATAGATGGATTAAATCAAAAAATTGATGACACATATACTAATACAAAACAATATAATATGACAACTGCTAATTTGTATAATGAATATCTGACATATCTCCAACGTACAACTGCAATAAATAGACAGTTAATTGAAAATATTTTTTATCGCAAACCTGAACTTATACAATTTCTACAAACTTACTTATATGGTATTATACAATTAATTGGTATCCTAGATGAAAATATAAAACTTGCAGATACGAATGCGAATGCGAATGCGAATGCTAAAACTCGAATAATAACCTGTGACCCGATATTCCACCTGTTACTAGGTGAACTAAAACATATACGGCCACGAGCATATGATTTATTTTATGAACAATTTCAATCGAGATTAGAAATATATATGCCACCTGCAGGGTTTCCAATACTAAATACACAGATTCTTCCAGGATCCAAGCAACATGTATTTACAATTCCTTACATACAGATAATGAAATCAACTGTAACACCTGAAATAATAGTAAGTATGCAACCAACAAATGATATACATAACCTAGACCTACTTATTGACTCAAAACTAAAACCCGATAAATTCATAGGACAAATAAATGGCGTAACAAGTATAAATGATATAATTACGGGTCTACAAAAGATATTTGAGCCAATAATAATAAAACAACTCCGTGCACCACGTCAGCATATACCACTAGATACGCCGGCAATTGAAATTATTATAAACCCATGTTATATACCAACACCCAAACCAATTTATGTTATCGCTGATCTAGCACAACATCTAGACCCAGATATTTGCACGAGGCATAAAGAATTGATAAAACGTACTTTAATTATGCAGAAAGATGATATTGTCAATTTAGCATTAGAGTGGGAATTGCGTATACAACGGTATATAAAAATTGCGATTAGTATAAAATTACAAACTGAATAAATGACGGTACTTGACGATACTACAAGTATTAGTTTGAAAATATATTATAATATACCCACCAATTAATAATAAATAATTAGTATTTGTGACAAAATGTCCGAACAATGCGACCCGGATACCAGTTCTTCAAACAAAAATAAAACAAATAAAAAGATATTGTTTATGGGTATGTGGAAAAAATATAAAACTGATACAGAACTCAAAAAATTTTTATGCCCGGATGGGGTAATTAATTATAAAGAAATTAGCCTGCATGACGTTATTATAAAAAGACAAAAACCAGATTTATTTATATGTGGTACTATGCAGACTAATAAAATATATGTTTTTCTGAAGAAATATAAAAAATATTTTGCAGCAGTACCTAAATTATTACTAAATTGGGAAAACCCAGATAATCATCTCCGACGTACTTACTTAATGCTATGTATGGGCCTTGTCAATTATGTTGTAGACTTTGTTAAACATGCTGATTTGCCACAAAATATTGTTTCTATACAGTTTCCCATGTGGTTATGGTTTAATCCAGATGGTTTTGAGTGGACGCCAGATAATAATCCGGTTGCACGTGTATTAAAAGGATGGACTAATTATAACCAGAACACCACTTTTCTAGGATCATGTGTAGCAAGTCATGATAGATTTAATACACGATTGCCTGTAATTAGTGAATTGCAAAAATATGGTGTTGTTAAATGCCCGGGTAAATTAATCGGTAATTCTCCTGAAATAGCACCGGGATATGAATCCAAAATTAATTTTATTTCACAAGGCCGATTCAATATTTGTACCGAAAATTCGTCAGGCAAGGGTTATTTCACAGAAAAAATATATAATGCATTAGAAGCAGGATGTACCCCGATTTATTGGTGTGGTGGCAACCAACGACCCATTTGGGTCAATCCAGAAGCATATGTGTATTTGCCTGATTTAACACCAGATGTAATTAAAACTAATATATCACATGCAATGAATGCATCTCGGCCACAAAATATATTGTCAAATCCATTTACACCAACCGCTGAATGGGAAATTGCAGACTGTTTTTATCAATTGGATTTTCTATTCAGGCGGCCAATTTTATTTGACAAACCACTACCCGAAATAATACACATTACATCACCGCGAGACTTATTAACCGAATTTAATAAATATCCACTAGGAACTCAGTTTGAATGGTCGGCATTAGAAGAATCTCATCACAAATTATCGGAATGGCGGTATCTCGGTTGGCGTGGAATTGAAGTGCTAGGTATCGACATATCTACTATCCCTATTACAGATCTTTTTTCTGAGATTTGTAAATGTACGAATGGTATAATACATAAAAATTATTTTATGATATATTTATTAGAAACATATAACCTAACTATAAAAAATGAGTGAATTGCCTAGCAATTTACATATAATTAGTTATGTATCGCGTGCATTTATTAATCGTGGTAATAGTCTGAGCGCAACATTATCTCGTATTCCAGGCATTAAATACAGGATATATAGTGAAGATGACATTCCACATGAATTTATTGATAGGATAGGGGCCGAAATTTGGGGTGCAACAAAAGGCGCGGGATACTATTCATGGAAACCATGGATAATAAATGATTATCTAAAGACGCTATCCGAGGGAGATTTGGTAATTTATGTAGATGCAGGATGTATTACTAATCTTGATAAACCATATGGCAGGCGGAAACTAAATGAATATTTGGATATGGTCCGGGATCCAACTAAATGTGGATTACTTAGATATGAATTAGTTGGGCTTCCTGAAAACAAATATACTAACCAATATTTCTGGGATTATATGTGTGCGCGTTTCCCTGGAACTGTAGATACAAATTATTATCATACATCACAATTAGTCGCTGGAATTTTATTCATGCGTAAATGTCAATGGGTATGCGATTTATTTTCAGAAGCCGTGTCAATAATTATTGACAACCCTGAATTGATATCCGAAATTCATACTAAACCCGGCGAAATACACCGGCACGACCAAAGTATATTAAGTTTGTTATATAAAATTCGAGGTGGTGATTTAGTTATTCCTGTTAAATTGTACCCTAGATATCTGACAATTAAAGAGCGAATGATAACACCATTTTTAGTGGCTCACAAACGTAGGTAATTCAAAATAATTCAATAATTAGTTTCATATTGACAGGATTAATTTGGTTTTCAATGCATAAATCTTGGAGTATTTGCCACTCTAGGTCCTGATTGCCTATATTTTCACTTTGTGCTAATCGAGACATAAGTTGTTGACTATTATGTTGGTTTCCTATGAATGTATCCGCAGCATTTGGCACAGGCTGTGTTAGTAATGCGCTTATTGGTGCTTTAATATACTCAGCACGTATATGATGACCCATCATTTTATGAAATTGGCGTATTTTTGCCGGGAAAAAAGATTTACTATTGAGTTGTGTTGCAAATTCATTTTTAATAGCACTAGAATTAGTATTGGTAATAGAATCACTTGTATGTTGGTACGTATTAATTAATTTCCGGAATGCATCAGGGTCTTTTATTTTTTTATTATCACGTAATTTGGTTACCAGACATTTTGTAACGGCATTTGCCAATGAGCGAGTATTTAAATGAACTATGAATCCGTCCTTTACCATCGAGCCATTTCGTGGGAAATATCGTGGATTGCTATTATTAACGCCATTAAACCCACCATCTAGTAAATTATAATTACGACCATTAATAGGTGTTGGGAAGAAAAAATGTGCGTTTATTTTTCCCAGTGTATTAGCCCATTTAGTATTGGATATTGATTTGATATATTTATATAGTTCAAGTTTATGAGTTATTATATATCCCATAAATGATCTAGGATTTATTGTTTCGAGGTCATGTTGTTGTAATTTTGAATCCATGAATAATTTAGTATCGGCAATCTTACTAATATCTAGTTGTTCCGGCCATCTGGTATTCATTTTGTTTATGCACAACCACCGAAATTTAATTTGTTGAATATAATCAGCATTATTTACTTTACCTTCACTAACTATGCGATTTGTAACTTTATAAATAAATTCTTTAATTCCATGTGGGTATATGGATAGGTCAAACATTAGAAATTCATCGGCATCAATATTTAATATCCAATTATATTCACTATCTGCATAGTAGTTATAATTTTTTACAATAATTTCATTGCCATCATTTTGTACCGGGATAACCTCAATTTTTGGCACATATGGTTGTTTGAATAATGCAGGGTCTAGGACCGGTGGTGTATAAGTAAATTTATTTGTATCGGCCTTTAGAATAGTAATTGTATCAAAACCCAGTGCCGCATAATATTTAATAAAGAAATCCAGGTAAGCATCCTCATAAAAAGCACGGCTGATAACTCGGGTTTTTAGACCATCCCACGGGTTAGAAAACATGGATGTTATGGGTTGATTTTGTTGATTAGTGCAATCGTCGACTTCATTTAAAACCAGCGAATCTTTGGCAACATCAACTCTCAAACTATCTACTTCGGTTTTATTATCCAATAATTGGGATTGTAAAGTATTCATATAAAGTAGGTATAATATTTATTTACAAAATAGAATATTATACAAAATTAAAAACGCATATAATTAAATAAATTATAGAGAAATTGTGTAATGGCAACAAATACATATAAAAAAACTAAGCTTCCAGAATGGACTAACACATCATTCAGTAACGAACGAATACAAAATTTGTATGTAAAAATTCGAGAAAGTAAAACACACATAACCAACACCACACATAATTATAATAAAGTAATACAAAAAATAGTAAATGAAATATTGGAATCAATGCAGTCTAATGCTGAAATAGTAAACCCTACCGGTGACTATAAATTAGACATAAAATATAAAGATGTGAATTATAATCAGATAAATGCTAGTCTTGAATTAACTGCAATGCCGCCAATATATTACTTAGATTTTGCATATAGTAGTAAAGACTCCACTATAAATGATAAGGTATTTGATATAATTAGGACTACTATAAATAGGCATGCGCACAAATTTGTCAATTCAGATTTCGCACAACCATTATGTTATTTCTTTGAAAAATGTGGGTCACAACCGAAATCCGGATGTAAAATACACAGACTTATGAGTACACCGCCTACTAAAATTACAACAGACCCTCATAAAATCGAGCTGAATTTTAAGATTGGAAATTTATACAAATTATTATCACAAAAAAGCATTGACTTTAATGCAGAAATAAATCAATCTGCAAGTCAATTCATTACGGATAATATCACTCGTAATGGTGCCGCAGAATATATTAGGCAAAATATTAATGCAAATAGTAGTGACATCGATAAATCTTTATATGTAGTACAGACTGATGATGTACTTACAGCACTGAATAAAGCAGGAGTAACAAATCAACATTCCAAAGACGATATATACAAATTTATTGAAAATACCTATAAATTGCCACCATGGGGAACTGTTGCACAACCTGATAATTTGAAAATACTATATTTTATGTTTACATTTCTATCAACACAAACTTTTTTTGCTGAAATGAGTGATTTATTCTCAAATATATATTCATATTACTGTTATAAATTAACTAATAATATTCAAAATCAAGTACAATTCAATGAATTAATAACAAAAAATCCACTGCAAATAATTACTACAAAACCAGCCAATAATACAGCTAATAATACAGCTAATAATGCAACAAAAACAACAATCAAAAAAGGGCGACAACTTACATCAAAATTTGTAATTCATGGGTTACCCACACAGAATAAAGCTCAAACAATTTCAAAAAAACAACAAAGAATAATATATGATCCTGTAAATAACCTAATTATATTACAAACGAACAATGAAATTGGATCAAATCAGACAAAAATAAGTAGTAATAATACAAGATCGCTAACAAGTCAGAAATGCATACTAGAATTAAAAGTAATATATGAACTTGATACAGATACAGCATATATCAATGCAACTATTCATACTGAAGGCTCGGGGTATATAATTGATACAGATCGGCTTCTGTTCGATAGTCCCAAAATAATATTTATTGATACAGTCTAGCATCTAGTGCAACCTAGTGCAACCTATTGCAACCTAGTGCAACCTAGTGCAACCTAGTGCAACCTAGTGCAACCTAGTGCATCATATAACTAATATTTAATAATAGACGATGACTGAGTCCCAAAAATTGTTTAATTAATATATTTATGTTTCTTTTTACTATTATTAGCAGTATTAGTAGTATTAGTAGTATTAGTAGTATTAGTAGTATTAGTAGTATTAGTAGTATTAGTACTAGGATAACAAATATCCACTAACATAGCAATCACGAATAAATACCGAATTGAATAATAAATATGTCTGGTAAAACAGATAATTCTATAGACCAATCAGCTCCCGTCGTAAGAAAACTAGGTGAGGGTACATATGGACTAATTATTGCCAATCCTAGAATTCCATCAGAAGGCGAATCATATACTAAACTATCCGGGTCAATAAGTGCAACTAATCAAGTGAGTAAAATAATAAAGGACAAAGATGACATCCATAAACTTAATGGAATTATTGATATTATCACTACCAGGTTTAGCCCCAGCAACCTAGCACAACTTCAGACATATATAGTCATACCAACACGCCCGCAACTTATTAATTGGAATGAGATATATTCAAATGATATAGATGCCGAATTCCTACACGCACAAAAAATAACTAGACGCAAACACAAGTGGCAATACATAATGGAACGTGGTACTGTAGACCTATCTATCGAATTACGTGAATTGAAAACGATAAATCAACTCAAGCATTTTCTAAAAGGATTTGGTAATATTATTACTGGTATAGCCGAGTTACATATGGCCGGATTAGTGCATATTGACCTGAAATTAACTAATATGATAGTATCATGGGATGGTCGCTATAAACTTATTGACCTAGATGAGTTATCTGATGTAATGACACTTCCAACGGATAATAGATATTTTGAGAAGATATATAATAATTTGTACTACCCATTCTATTCGTTAAGCGGAATATTCCTTTACTCGTTTACTAGGTCATCAATATACACATCTAAAGTATGGGATGTCAATTATTTACAAGCTAAAATTAAATCCGGATTCGACAAAGGTTATTACAAGTATTTCAAGGATATAACAAAAGGTGCTCTAGGACTCTTAAATGACACCGAGCTTAACCGGATTATTTTATACCACTATGAAAGCGATGCAGCAATGCAAGAATACTTAATTATATTCAAATCTAGAATATCCACATTAGGTAATAATTTAAGTGCGTATCGTGAATTATTGCTTTTCATCGACAGGTATGCTCTTGGTATTAATCTTCTAATCATTCTTAATAAATATTACTTATTAACCAGGCAGTTGCATGATCCTATTAAAACAAATCACCCTAAACTAACAATACCAGATGAGTGCAAATGTGATTATATAGAACAAAGCTTAGTTTTACTAATTAAAATTTGCTGTAATCCTGATAATTATGGAGTAATAACTACTGATATGATACATACTGAATATAATAAATTCATTTCACAATTGTTCCAGAAATACCCCTTCAAATTCATCATTAAATTATTGAAAGGGATATCTATTCGGCGGTAGTTAACCATGCCCAAAATTATTTTTTCACAAGTTATTAGTTATTAGTTATTAGTTATTAGTTATTAGTTATTAGTTATTAGTTATTAGTTATTAGTTATTAGTTATTAGTTATTAGTTATTAGTTATTAGTTATTCAAGGTGTATAAGTATCAGATACTGTCTAGTATGGTATTTAAGACCATACTAACCTCCACTAGTCAAGTACATTATTTAAGGGCACCCGAATATGGTGGTCTTAAATATGGTACATAACGGTATGATTTAATGTCTGAGTTGGTCTAAATATAGGTGTTTTAACTAATAACTTGAAATGATTTTATTTTTACATAATAAATGGATAACGAATTGATAACCACTAAATTTCTAGAAAAAGAATTTGTTAAAAAGATTTATAATCCGGACGAATTATCAGATCAATTTACCAAAACTAGAGAATTTGAAAAAACAGAAGTAAAAAATTACAATGGATTTATATTAGAAATTATACATAAAATAATTAAAGAAGTAAATAATAATACGGTTATTTCTAAATCCTCCGAAACAGATGAAATATTGCAAATAAAGTTTTATAATAGAAATTTGCAAGACATTACAACAAAAGTTTTAAGAGATAAAATATTTACAGATATAATATCACATATTGATTTTACAGTAAAGTATTATAACAGTTTTAATACATCCTTAGAACCACGTACCATATCAAGAAAAAATGAAAAAAATACAGAAACTATAGACGGAATTATTGCTAATATATTTAATAATTGTTTATTTATTGAATACAATAATGAATTTAATTTTACAATTACTTATGTAATTAATACTATTACTAAAATTGGCAATGAATTAAGACCAAAAAGAGGTTACTTACAAATATTACCTATTATTTCTAATAATGTATCTGACACAAAAATACATACAAATTTTACAATACAAAATTACTCAAAATTAGTATTTATTGATAAAGATATTAATGCAGAATCTCAATTATCATTGTTTATAAAAGATAATATTGAAAGAGTTTATACAAATTATAAAAAATACGATATTACAGATCAATCACGTATACCACAAAATATGGTATCAAATAATATAAGAGCAAAATTATTACAAGAAATAAAAATAAAAAAGCCAGATATATCTACAGAAACGGATGCTATTCAAGAAATAAAAAAATATAGTACAAAAGATGCATATAAATATATTGGACTATTATATCATTTACTAGAATATAAAACAGATGATGAAAAAAGTAAACTATTCTATTTAATGTTTACATATTTATTTGCACAGAAATATTCTTTGGCAATAGAAGCTATATTTTATAATTTAGTGCAACCATATATTTCATTAACCATAAAAGATGATAAATTTATGGTAATTGGAGATATTATACACCAAGAAATATATGATCCTGTAAATAGTTTATTAATATTTAAAGTATTTAAGTATGGATTTTCAGGAGAAAATATAATGTCTACCACAGTTAATAAGTTAATTTTATGTGAAATAACAACAATTTATGATTTAAATACTGATAATTTATATGTTGACTTAATTATGCATCGCGATCATGAGAATGATTTATATAAGTTTAGTAAACCAGTTGTGACATTAGACTGGTTATTTTCTAAACCCAGAATATTTTTTATTGATACACACCAAGAAAGTACTCTAGGACACACAACATCCAATATAAGTCATAAACGGCATAAACGAGCAGGAAATATTACTTTGCGGAAAAGAAAAAGTAATAATTTGACAACATAGACCAATTCAAAGTTTTTTGTGTTTTTGTTATCCCCTGTAATATTCTTGAGGCCGGGAACCAGTATTCAGGAAATCAATCAAAGGCCATAGTACACGTGCACCACCGTCATCTGCCGTCAAGACTTTGATTAATTTAGTGCCGGGAACGGTAGGTTCAGATTTACCGATACCGTCAATCTTCTGCTTGCCGAATACGCCCGTAATAAATCCAGGGTCGCTGGTATATACTAATAGATTTGGGTCTTTTTCGGCCTGCAAACATTCAATTATTTTTCGCATATGATTTTTATGTCCGCCTGTAATACTCGCTTGGACTCCAGTATCTCCTTCACTCGACCCGACATTAATGATGATTTGGTATGGGAATGCTTTGTTATCCACAGCACACATCGATAATTGTCGGAATGCACTAATAATTAAACTTGGTGCAATTTGATTAACCATACTCGCCGTAATAATTTCTTCGGGTGCAATCTTATGTATGGGTTGTTTCCAACTATTCGCCACACCGAAACGGTGTTGGACGATTGCTAGTTCATTACCAGGTTCCATATCTTGAGTAATAGTAGTGCTAGGACTACCAGTATCCGTTAGTGCAAGAGGCCGGATATTTCCATTCACATCCAATACTCGTTTTAGTTCATCAGTATCAGTGGGTGGCGCGAGTTCCAATTTTCGGGCACTTTTCAAATAATCTGGAGTATTCGGCATTGTTTGAAATGCATTATTAATGTAACAATTAATCCGGTATTCAGCAAGTGCACTAATAACTGTTTGAATATCTGGGTACCGGGTAAAATCGGCTCCTAGTACCACTAGTCTGTCGTGCCAAACTTGATAATCCGGTTCCTGTTTGTAAGCAGCTAGTGCTAGGTTAGGGAATCGGGTAGTACCTAGTACGAATGCTCCTTGTCGCAAGGCTCTTAAAGTAGTAGTCCATCCGACAGTATGCCTGCATCCGGTAACACACATCCGAACTTGGGAAAGGTCAGCTTGTTTGTGCCGGATTTGCCAAGCTCGTAACCCACAATCCCAACACAATCTGTCATAATAATCAAATTGTCTACCCTTGTGTTTACCACAATGATGGCAATTGTCAACATGGGATTTAATACGTAATCCAGGTGTATTAGTAATCCATTCGCCGATAATTTCCACCTTTGTGGGCTTCTTATTTTTGGTTTCCGGATTAGAAGCTGTGCTAGGACCTCCTAGACTTGTAATCCCTGAAGAATACCAAGTTTCATAAAGCACTGGATGCATAAACACCTGATTATCACGTAGTTGTACTACTTGTTGTCTCATCTTGGATGATGCACGGAATTCTACACGTCCTGTATTTCCCAATAAATTCCGGCGATTAGAACAAATACTATTCATTTTGTTATCTGCAGGCAAGTAATATATCAATTTATCCACTTGCTGGATATCTACCCGTTTATCAGCCAATAGAATAATACTTGAATCGGCCAGAATATAATGTTTTAACCTGTTGACAACTTCTTGTGGGTTTTCCTTATTGAATTTTACGCAGTCTGACAATTCTTGTCCTAGCATAGCAATCCATTCTTCATGTCGCCGCGTAATCCATTCAGGCGACCAATTATGTGTCTTAGAAATAGTGTGGCTGACATCCACGAAAGTTTCCAGAACTGACTTATAAGACCAATTCCGCAATAGGTTTTGAATGTCGTCAGTTGTCATTTTACCACGGCCATAAATCCCATTTGACTTCTGAATTACCCGATTGATAAGCGCGTAAGGTGCGAATCGGCAAATTGCAGACAGATCCACCGAGCGATAAGCCCAAAATTCCTTATTTTTGGCTTGTTTGTACTCATCATATAACCTAGTAATATATTCCCAATCAGGTTTTGTATCCACATCAGTATTGGATTTTGTCTCAATTGCTTTAGTAGTAATTGTAATAGGTGTATGAAGATTAAAATGAATTTGGGATGCCATTTCAAAACATTAAGTATATTTGAAACTAGGTTTGTTAGTTTAGTTAGGTTTGGGTTGGTTTGTTTTTGTAGTTAGTAGTAGGATATTCAGTAATAAAAAAACAATTTTTCAAACTAGAATCGTGTCTATGGTTGTAGATTTAAATACCGGTGATTACCATATATTCGGTAATTGGCTGAAAGCATTCGGCACATTTAGGGTCTTTAAATCCACCAAAACATTTGCTACATACCGTCAAATGGCAGCAACCGAGTGATACAACGTTTTGCCGATTAGAGCCGCAATTTATACAGTTATCGCCAAGCGCCAAATTGGCAGTAAGATTTGTTTGCCAATCACTGTCAAGTTGTTGAATGTCGAATCGGTAAATATCTGGGTTCTTCTCCAAATTTACTTTGATAGAACTCGCAGGCATATCATCTGGAATACTAGTATCAACTAGGCTAGCGACTTGCCATTTACGGTTATCTTCCTCGGTTGGTAGTGGGTGGTCTGTTCCATAATATTGTTTGATAATAGGTGTATAAGCACAACCTAGTAGCCGGAAATGTTCCAGCATATTTTCAAGTCGCGAGGTTGAATATTCACAAAGAAGTGAATTACATGTGTATTCCGCGAGTGTTTCTTCACCTTTAACTCCCTGAATTACACGAACTGTTTTTCGGCAAAGTGCAGGAAATGAATTCTTAAATAATTGGTCGTTTATAATTTGTATGCTATCAGTTGCTAGGCGGTGATGATTAGCAGCATAGAAATCCACATAATCACTATCTTCACAAGTTTGTAGATGCCCTTTGAGTTCATCAGGTGTTGCGCCTACAAATTCACAGCCAAATTTGAGACAACGACAATCTAGGATCCTAGCACGGCGTTTATGTTTCTCATTCATAGCCGGATAAAGATTGTGAGCCGGTTGTGTTTCAATTTGTATGATTTGGTGTTTTAGATTTTGTTTCTGTAAAGCAATCACTAGTTGATATTTGATGGCAGCTCGGTACTCTTCTGGGAGTGTGGTATAAGTAGTTGGCAGTAGGGGATGTGGGTGCTGCTGGGATTCCGGGATATTAGACCGGTTTTCAGGGAATTTGGCAATCCGAATGTTATACGGTTTATAAATTTCGGGCAGCTCTTCAACTTGTACGTCTAGGTTAATAATCGGCCGCTCAGTATCTGGTGACGCGAAATATTCATCTAGTTTGCTAGTATCCCGCAGGTTTTCAAGTATAGTAATAAAATTATGCCCTAGAGTAGCCATTGGTAGTTTGATTTCAAAACTCGGATTTTCTAGGTCTGGAAGTTTGTCAAATCCTAGCCAAAAGTCTTGTTTGCCATCTACCGGAATATGTAATGTCCGTTTAGCTGGAATTTGCGAAACCGCTTGTGGGTCAGTCATACTTATTTGCAGATAACACCTGCTAAAATCAGCCGAGAGATAACTTAATAGTGTTTGTGCTGGTTGTTTTGTCTCAGTCCTGAAAATCTTATAATTATTTGTATGTTCTCCAAATACCCGGACCACCGCCGAAATACTAGGTGAAATACTGTACTGATTTGAATTGGTGGTAAAATTAGCAGCAGACATTTTAGTCGGTTTGCGAATAAGATATATTTGTTGAAATATAAAATTCAAAAATAGTAAAACAATTTTTTAGAACCACTAATAATCTAAAGTTCATATAGTTGGCGCATATCCTAGAATACGTTGCTTTTCAAAATAATCAACTTTGCGGCTATCAATATTGTTACGGGCATTGAGTTCGATTTCTATAAGCCGCTGCATTTCATCGGCTGTTAATTTGCGGTCCATTTCGGCATCATTAGGGCGTTCTTTATAAATAGTATTAGTACGGCGCTTAATCCCGAACCAGAACACACCTTCAGAATACCGTTTCTTAGAAAGCCCGAGTCCGGAGAAAATAATTGGTAGCGACCTCTTGACGCATTCCTGATATTTCTTGGCGACATTCAAGTTCATAAATATATCATCACAAAGGTTCTTAAATTGGATACGGTTATCGATGTTATCGTCGATATCATAAGTTTGAGTTATATATTTGCGGATGTTTTCTAAGCTAGGATACTCCGCTGTGGATTTGTTAATGAAATAATCCAAATCCTTATTAATATCATCTTTGGAGTAATAAATTTGCTTACCTAGCATAGCTTGGCATTCAGTAAGTGAGAATTCATTAGAAAGATTAATTTCACGGACAACATTAATTTCACGGAGGTATTTGTAAATATTGGCGTTTATAATAACTGATTCATACAAGTACTTTTCAATAACTAGGGCATTAAAGAATTGTTGGTTATATAACACAACATATGTATTAAGAATATTTCCATCAGCTGCCAAATTACCATCCATAACAAAAGGTGAATTGCCGGCCAAACCATGCATAAAATCAGTCTTGCCAAACTCGCTTACTGAGAAATAATCGCCGGCGGTGCCATTAATACCGGTGGGTTCTTCAGTTTTATCTTTACTATTGGCTGCCTTATATTCAGGTGTCATAGTTTTTTCCGCTTGTTCCCCGATAAATAAATCTCTACAATTGGGTTCTGTACGAAGTCCATCATTTTTTACTTTTTTATCTGAGTAATACACAGATTTATGTTCTGATTGTATACATTCTGGATATGGGCGTAATCCGATTGATTCATGTTTCTTAAGTAACCCGCTACGGATAACATCCGGCACTCCACTAGCATTGCCAGTGTCACCTTTCAGATAGAAAAGCGCATTACTCAAATTCTGTAAGTGTTTAACTAGGTCAGCCGGCTCCTCAATGTTTTCATTACTGAGGAAAGAACACTTGTCAAGAATTCCTAGCTCAGGATTTAAAATATCATATTTGAGCCCTTCTAATTGTGTAAATTCCACATCATATGTTTCGTTATTATACAGGAAATTATTCAAGCGTTTGATAGTTGCCACATCACCTTCTGAGTTATATTCACTAATTTTGATGTAATTATTAATACGGGTAATAATATAATCAAATTTGGTTTTAGTTTTGTCCTGTGTAAAATACCTGGTATTAGCAGGTATTCTGTCTGATATAATTGGTTCTGGATTTGATAATTTATTGTTGTGTTGTGTAAATTTTTCATATGTTGGGTCTAATTTGGCATATATATCAGTCATATCAAATCCATTAAAAATACCATTCACAGAAGATAAAATGGATTTATCTAATGCCGATTTATCATCGTTGCCATCAGTTTTCATTGGTGATAGAGGTTCATAACGATTAACGAATTTATCACCTGATAAGATATTATGGCATTGGAGTTTAGATGGATTAAATGAAGAAGAACTAGTTTTTGAAGTAGAAGCTGACAACATTTAGATATGAAATTACTAAATATAAAATGTAAATAACTTAGAGAATGAAGTATGGTGGACACTTATTATTAACATCGAATGATGTATTAAAACCCAATTTTAAACGCACCACTAATGTAGGGTACCGTATAGTATGGTATTTAAGACCATACTAACCTCTACTTGTTAAGTACCGTATAGTATGGTATTTAAGACCATACTAACCTCTACTTGTTAAGTACCGTATAGTATGGTATTTAAGACCATACTAAACTCCAATAGTCAAGTACCTATTTGCAACCCACATAGGGTGGTCCTGGTCTGTGGCTTCGCCACCTTGTCTTAAATAAGGTACTTAACGGTACTTAACGGTATGCACCATAAAGTATTTATTATTACGCAGTTGCGCTATAAATTTTATATTTGTTTATTGGCACAAATATAATAAGTCCTAGATACATTATTCAATTAGCGACATGACAGAAAATATAAAAATCATAAAGCTAGGTTCTGAATCTGGAAATAATAATCCTAGCACACATAAGACAAATCAACAACCTAGCAGTGAATTAGTACCGAGTGTAGCTAGGTTATATGCATGTTATCACCAAGTATATCGCCCACCATTTTGGGTAGGTCTTACCGAATTCCAAGATGTAATCTGGAAATATGCTAACTGGGCTAAGGTATATTATCCCGATGTTGCCAAATTGGCAGAAGTGAAATTATTAGCTACACATCGCGAACCCACTAATCTAGGTGGTGAAAAGTTATATAATCGCGATCAACTCATATCCGAATATGGATATGTAGAGAGTCCATATAAAATAGGGTCACCAAATATTGCCATTTTTTGTCGGACACCTGTGCTTACCGGCCGGGTTATTACCCCAGATAAAGTCAAATATGCAAATATCCTATCAGCGATTGCACCGGCCCTAGATACACAAGAACAACCCGATTATCAGTACCTAGCCGGTGACCCTAGGCAACCCAAACGAAATTATAAGTATGCGTATATGATGGCTACTGCATTCCGACATATTCGGATGTGTTTCCTAGAAGGCGGTTATACACGACTCATTATGACTGGTTTGGGTATGGGTAATTTTAAATGCTATGCCGAGGAATTGGATATTGACGCCGAATATATTTTCCGTGAATGTCTGTTCCGTGGATTAGGCGATTTATTTATTCCTGGTTCCGGTCGCGAAATGTGGTTAAATTGTACCAGAACGGTCGTACTCCGCGATCATATCCCGGCCGAACTCCGCAAGCAAGTAGTATTAAAAGCACTTGATATACAAACACTCCTAGATAATCTAAAACAATCCGAACTTGACGAGACACTAATAATTAATGCTTGGGACCCATTTAGTATGGTTGGGAATGGCAACGCTGGTGATATTAGCCTAGATGGTTATATTGGCCGGATTAGCGCTGTTGGAGTTTTGAGTTGGCCTATTACTAACACGCAAATTCAATGGCAAGCGGATTGAACTATTTGACTTGTATTTTTTTGGTATTTTTTCAATTTATTTTTTTATGAAAACACCAACTAATTGCCAGATCCCACCATTGTCAGCGACATATACATGAACCCCAGATAATCCACCTGTTATACTTTCTGGATTACCAATTCCATGGTCCCAACAAAGATTAAATTGTCCTAGCGAACTAGGTTGTCCTAGCGAACTAGGTTGTCCTAGCGAACTAGGTTGTCCTAGCGAACTAGGTTGTCCTAGCGAACTAGGGTGTCCTAGCGAACTAGGTTGTCCTAGCGAACTAGGTTGTCCTAGCGAACTAGGTTGTCCTAGCGAA
>Ga0214923_10004425_pt1 | contig 16952 bp, 11 predicted proteins | sample LL1510_MetaG_FD_177993 | JGI IMG/M metagenome (GOLD analysis project Ga0214923, IMG submission 177993) | Freshwater microbial communities from Lake Lanier, Atlanta, Georgia, United States - LL-1510 | ecosystem: Environmental > Aquatic > Freshwater > Lake | place: USA: Georgia | collected... | reverse complement strand
GATGAACATGATCGTGTCTGGCCGCCCGGACGACCACACGGGATCCGCGTTGGCCACGCCGGTGGCGTTGTAGGGGCTCGCCGCGGTGCCATTGCCGCCTGCTGGGGCCGCGTTGTTGACGTGAATGACATGGTAGGGATTCAACGTCGCGGGGTTGAACGCCCGGACGCGATCCTGGGCGGCACGCACGATATGCATGTTGCGCTGCATGGGCTGCTCCATCTGGTCAGGCACATTGCGCCGCCGTGAGCCTCCCATCCGGTAGACCAGCCGTGCGAAGCCGGTCCAGTCGAAGAAGGGGTCGTTGTTCGCCTGGATCTGAAAGTCCCAGTTGTTGAGGAACGTCATGTCGAGCCGCGTGAAGACACCACCGAAGGCCGGCAGATTGCTCGCTCCGAACGAGTAGCCGCCCACGCTGATCATGCCGGCCCAGTCGGAGAGACCGGGAATGTAGGCGCCGATCTCTCCGTCGAACCCCGTCAGGGCACCATAGAAACCGGGGACGACCAGGAACTCATTGCCGAAGAACGGGCAATTCGTGGTCCCCTGGTTGAACTCGGTCGAGCCCACGGGGAAGTAGCCGTTGACGCGGCCGCTCCCCCAATCGGTGAGCAGTTCGCCGCTCACGCCAACCTGATTGAACGCGGTGCCAAGTTCATCCGCGATGGCCGACGATGTCACGTACTGGTTCTGGTCGCCGTCGTAGTCCCAGTACACGCCGAGTCCGGCGATCGCGCCGCCCAGGAACTGTTTCCGCACGGCACCGAGGTTGCTGAAAAAACCGCCGTAGTCGGAGAGACTGTTGCGGGTGTCGACGTTCCACACGCCGCCCCAGCCGTCCTCCACGAGCGGCACGAAGCCACCAAGCGTGTAGAAACTGCCTTCGTAGCCAAGTCCGCGATCCGCACCGGTGGCGCCGAGGTACAGATAGCCTGGACCGCTCGCGTTGCTCTGCTGGAACAGCGTGACCGCCTGACCGACGACGCCCTGGGCCACTCCCGGACCGCCCGCCTGACCGAAGGCGGCTGCCGGAGAGGCTGCAGCGAGCAGGCACGCTGCCGTTCTGGCGAGTCTCGGCAGAGTCTTCGAGGTCGTGCGAACCATGGCTGTCGGCGTTCCTGGGACGGCTCTGGCGGATGACCGGGTCGGAGCCCGGCGCAGGCGGCGGTCCACGTCGTCCAAGTGGAAATCTCAGGACAGGTGATCGACCTTCACCACGTCGGAACATCAGAAAAGTCCCCCTTTCCGGCACGAGCCTCACGGTCGTGGTGACCCGTGGGCGATTTCGGCAAACTGGGCGAACCGCTGGCCGAGCGCATGGACCGCCCGGAGCCGGATGATCGGCCCTCCCCCCGGGGGCCGAAGCCGAGCGGTTGGCGACCCCGTCGTCGGCCTTCGGAGACCTTTCGCCCCTCGCCGCACCTTCGCATGTCCCGCCACCTCCACCACCACGACGCGATCCTCTTCGACTGCGACGGCACGCTCGCCGACACCATGCCGGCCCACTACCGGGCATGGCTCCAGGTGACACAGCGGCACGGCATGGCGTTCGACGAAGACCGGTTCTACGCACTCGGTGGCCGCCCGACGCGGGACATCATTGCGACCCTCGCGCGGGAGGCCGGCGTCGCGGTGGACGTCGATGAGGCAGCCGTCGTGAAGGAAGAAGCGTTCCTCGTCCAGCTCGACGCGATCCTGCCGATCGACCCGGTCGTCGAACTCGTGCGCCGCGTCCACGGACGCCTTCCCGTCGCGGTCGTCACCGGAGGCTACCGGCGCGTGTGCGAGCAGATCCTCGCCCGCGTGGGCCTCGCTGGCATGTTCGACACCATCGTCGCCAGCGAGGATACGACGCGCCACAAGCCCGACCCCGATCCCTTCCTCGAGGCTGCGTCGCGTCTCGGTGCGACACCGGAACGCTGCGTCGTCTGGGAAGACAGTGACCTCGGCATCGCCGCGGCCGAGGCGGCAGGGATGGACTGGATCGACGTGCGGGGCTTCCATCGTCCCGCCAGGGTGGTGACGCGATGACGGATGTGAGCGTCACGCTCGCGGATATCCAGGCAGCCCGTCGGCGCATTTCCGGCGGCATCGCGGAGACACCCTGCCCGATCAGCGTGCCACTCTCGGAGCTCACCGGGCTGTCGATCCGTTGCAAACTGGATCTCCTGCAGAGGACGGGCAGTTTCAAGGAGCGGGGGGCGAGAAACGCGCTCCTCATGCTCGACACCGCCCAGCGAACCCGCGGTGTCGTCGCGGCATCGGCCGGGAACCACGCGCTCGGGCTCGCCTACCACGGCGGCCTCCTGGGCATCCCGGTCACCGTGGTCATGCCACGCTTCGCACCGCTCGTGAAGGTCGCCACGTGCCGTCGCCTCGGGGCCAGCGTGATCCTCGAGGGGGAGTCGTTCGCGGATGCACGCCGCCGCGCGATGGAAGTCGCCGACTCGACCGGGCTGGTGCTCATCCACGGCTTCGACGATCCGCGCGTGATCGCGGGGCAGGGCACGATGGCCCTCGAGGTGCTGGAGCAGGCCCCAGACGTCGAGGTGATCGTGGTGCCGACGGGCGGCACCGGACTGCTCGCAGGCGTGTGCGTGGCGGCGAAGGCGCTGCGGCCGGAGATCCGGATCGTGGCGGTGGAACCGGCGGCGGCGCCCGCCTTCAGCGCGGCGCTCGCGGCCGGCCATCCGGTCGACGTGCCCATCCGGCCGACCCTCGCCGATGGCCTCGCCGTGGGCCGTGTCGGGGCCACACCGTTCGCCCTGGCCGCACCACTCGTCGACCGTGTCGTCACGATCGGCGAGGACCAGATCTCCCTGGCCGTCGTGCGACTGCTCGAACTGGAGAAGACGGTCGCCGAGGGCGCTGCGGCGGCGGCCCTGGCCGCGGTGCTCGGCGACGCGGGTCGTGAGCTGGCAGGACGCCGCGCGGTTCTCCTGCTCTGCGGAGGCAACATCGACCTCACGATCCTCGATCGGGTCATCGACCGGGGGCTGGCAGCCGATGGCCGCCGCTGGCGGTTCACCACGCACGTCAGCGACCGCCCGGGCGGCATGTCCCGGCTCACGGCAGCGATCGCCGCCGCCGGTGCGGGCGTGCAGGAGATCGTGCACGACCGGGCATTTTCAGGACCGGACGTCTTTTCCACGGCGGTCGCCGTCACGGTCGATACCGCCGGACGCGACCACGTGGCACGCATCGTCTCGCAGCTCGCAGCCGATGGCTTCCGCGTGTCGCCATCGAGCGGTGACTGGCGGCCGGTGGACTGACCCGACAAGCTCCGGGGCGATTCCGCTCGATCGCGTTGGGGCACTTCGAGCATCGACGAGGCGGACGGGGCGAAGGGGCACGCGAACGCTTCCCGAGCGAGCGGCCGCGATGGCGGAGCCGGAGGATTCCGGCCGCCGTTTCCAGTGCCTTCCCGGGCCGGGGCCTTCAACGACCGTGCGGGTCGTGTGGGTCTGCCCGGGCCGGCCAGATGCGCTGAAGTCCGGGCGACCTGTCTGCCGAAAATCTCCGGTGCGGTTTCTGGCCGGGGCCGCGCCATGACAGGAGCGTCGACATGCTCACGCACAACGGCGGCGTCCTCCCGCCCCCGTCCCGGCCCATCGCGTCCCATGGGGTCGACCCCCGGAGGGAACGCGAACGACTCCGGCGCGAACTGCTGAAGCGGATCATCGACCGCGAGATTCGCCGTCGCTCGTTCCGAAACGGAGCCCGGTAGCACTCACGGGCATGCACCGCCACGAACAGGAGGCTGCCGTGAGTGCGACCGTTCCCCTGCTTCCCACGCTGACCACGCGAAGCCGGGCCGCACGGTCGCGACGCACGGTCACGATCACCGCCGTGTCGATCGCTCTGGCGGCGGCTCTTCCCGTCCTTGCAGAGGATTCGTGGTGGGGATGGGGCAGGGCGGCCCAGCATCCCGCAGCCTGGGATCCGGCTCGGTTCGCCGACTACCTGTTCACCGGCCACGAGCCGCATCCGGCGGTGGCACGGATCGTGGCGCCCGAGCAGTCCGGCACCGCGCTCGGCTCCGGCGTGCTCGTCGACGTGAATCGTTCGCAGGGCCTCGTGCTGACCAACTGGCACGTCGTGCGCGACAGTCGCTCGTCCCTGCTCGTGCAGTTTGCCGATGGCTTCCAGTCGGCTGGCACCGTGGTGCGATGGGACGAGGCCTGGGATCTGGCGGCCGTCGTGATCTGGAAGCCGCCTGCGGTGCCGATCACGATCGCCTCGCAGCCGCCGATGATCGGCGAGCGACTCACGATCGCCGGTTTCGGTCGCGGGGTCTATCGAGAAGAGACAGGGCCGTGCACCGACTACCTGTCACCCGGCAACGGACTGGCCAAGGAGTTCGTGGAACTGCAGGCGACGGCGCGGCAGGGGGACTCCGGAGGTCCGATCTTCAATGGCAAACGTGAACTCGCCGGAGTGCTGTTCGGACAGGCGGACGGCCGCACGATCGGGAGTTGTTCCACCCGCGTTCGCATGTTCCTCACGAGCGTGGGATCCAGCGGCTTCACACCGCTGCCGATCGCGGAGTTTTCCGACGAGCCGGCGATCGCCCGGGGGCTCGGTACTCCGGCGGGCGTCCAGCCGGCACGGCTGGCCTCGGCCGATGGGTCGATCGAGCGATCAACGTACGTTGCCAGTCCGCTGCTGGCGGTGGGCCCGACCCTTCACCAGCCTTCGCAGCAATCCGCCCCACAACCGACCGCGATGCCCGACCCGATGGCGTTCGTGCAGGGCCCCGGACCTGCCGGCGATTCCACCGCAGCCCGTGAGGCACCAGCCGACATCCACCCGTCTCGACCGCCCGTCTCGATCCCGATGGCCGTGCTGCGCATCGTCACGGACGAAGGCAGCCACCTGCTGGCCGGGGCGGGAGGCGTCGCCCTCGCGCTGTTCGGACTCCGCATCGTCTTCGGTGGTCGCCGCTTCACGGCGCCTGCAGACGAGTGACCGTGGCTTTCGTGATCGTCACCGGCTGCCGGGGACGGTCGTTCGGGCCGGTGGCGACGTCACCGATCGCCCGCACCACCTGCAGGCTCGCGTCGTCCGCGGTGCGGCCGAACGCCGTGTAGTTGCGATCGAGGTGGGTGGCCTTTCCGAGGCAGATGAAGAACTGGCTCCCGGCCGAGTTCGGGTCGTTCGTTCGTGCCATGGACAGGACGCCCGGTTCGTGCGGCGTCGCGTTGAACTCGGCGGGTATGCGATAGCCCGGGCCGCCGGTTCCCGTGCCTTCCGGACATCCCCCCTGGATCATGAACCCCTTGATGATTCGATGGAAGCCCGTGCCGTCGTAGAATCCACTCTCGGCCAGGGCCACCATGTTGCGCACATGACCGGGCGCCACCTTCGCATCGAGATCGAGGCGGATCGTCCCCATCGTCGTCTCGAGGACGACCTGGAATGGGCCTGCGGTCAGATCGACTTTTTCGGCGGCTTTCTGGAGGGCAGCGGCGTTCGGCTTTGGCATCGGCTTTCCTGGTGCTAGGTTCCACGCATGACGACGGGTCTGCCACCGAAGGACGGTACCGCCGCATCCGACCTCGCCGGTCGAACGCTCGGAGGATATCGGCTCATCCGCCACCTTGGAAGCGGCGGCATGGCGGACGTGTATCTCGCCGAGCAGACGTCTCTCGGCCGCAGGGTGGCCGTCAAGGTCCTGCGACCCGAGACGCTCCGGCATCCCGGGGCGGTCGAGCGATTCGAGCGCGAGGCGCGGGCGGCCGCCGCGCTCGTCCACGGCAACATCGTGCAGATCCACGAGGTGGCGCGAATCGAGGGCGTGCATTTTCTCGTGACGGAGTTCGTCGAAGGCCCATCGCTCAAGGAGTGGCTCACGGCCCGCGGCCCGCTCGATGCCCCACAGGCTCTCGATGTGCTCGAACAGGTGGGCTCGGCGCTGGCGCGGGCGGCTGACCAGGGGATCGTCCATCGTGACATCAAGCCGGAAAATCTGCTCGTGACGAGAGCCGGTGATGTGAAGGTCGCCGACTTCGGGCTGGCACGAGTCGCAACCGACGACGTGACCCTGACCCAGACGGGAATGACCCTGGGAACACCGCTGTACATGAGCCCGGAGCAGGGCAGGGGGGACGACGTCGATGCACGCAGCGATCTCTACTCGCTCGGCGCGACGCTCTATCACCTCCTGGCCGGTACGCCGCCCTTCTCCGGCGCGACCAGCGTCAGCGTGGCGATCGCCCATGGCAGCGAACCGCTGGTGCCGCTCGCCAGACGCAGAGCCGACCTGCCTGCCTCGCTCTGCTCGATCGTCGAGAGGCTGCTGTCGAAGGCACCTGCCGACCGCTTTCAGCACCCCCGCACGCTCCTTGAGGCCGTGGGGCTCGCCCGATCCGCAATCGCTCCCGGCCCGCGTCACCCCGCCCCACTGACGTGGCAGGCGACCGGGGCATGGCCGTCGGCGTCGGCGGCATCGCAGCCGTCGTCGGCACCGGATGTGATCGAAGCGACACGCCTCCTCGCAGCGGCGCTGGCCGATGAAGAGTCGGATCGAGCCACGAGGCGGCGTCGGTGGCTCATCACGCTCGTCGCAGCCTCGATCGCAGCCGCTGCGGGGTTCGCGCTCGGACGCGGCAGAACCCGGCGACTCGACGGTTTCCCGGGGTTTCGGTGAGATGATGGCCCAGGCAACCGCCGCGCGATCATGGCGACGACGCGGGCGGCACGGCCACGGATCGACGGCACTCAAGTTTGCTTGACTCGATGGTCGACGCTGCTAGAACGATCTGTATACGCCCCCATCGTCTAGTGGCCCAGGACGTCGGGTTCTCAGTCCGAAAACCGGGGTTCGACTCCCCGTGGGGGTACTACGTTTGATTCAGCAACGGCCGCGCCGCCCGCGAATGCGAGTGACGCGGCCGTTTCTTTTTTCTGGTCCGAGTCGGTGCGGCTCTCTGCGTGCACTGACTGTGCCGGATTCTGTGCCGCTTTTTCGCCGGCCGCCCGGGCGAAGTGGTCGTCGGTCACCGTGAAGGAGTGCTTCCGTGCCACGTCGGGGCTGTTGCCGATCCACTCGCAGACGACGTGGATCGGGAACTCGTCGGCCCGTTCCGTCTCGACGCAAAAGGTGACAGTCACCAAATCTGCACCAAATCTGGGCAGTCACCACATCTGAGTGGTTGGGGAACAAAAGGCGACGGTCGCCAGGTCTGGGACCGCCGGCTGACGCGGCAAGGCGAAATCCAACTCTGCGACCTGCGTGAGCCTGACGCCGTCGTGCAGCACGGACCGCTCGCTCCGTGCGTGCGGGCATGTGCGCCGCGATCGAAAAACGATTCCCTGCGCGCCGTTGCCGATGGGTGGGCGTGCATGTGGGGATGAGACTCGGCTCAGCGGCTGGCGGCAGCACCCGCGGTCTCGGATGTCGGCGCGGCCGCCTCGTCGGGGCGCAGCGTCGTGTTGGCGCTCGATACCGTTTCGCCAAGCACCACGAGGTCGGCCCGCTGCCGGGACGCCTCGGCGACGAGCGGATCGAACTCCGCCCGGTTCTCTGCGGGCGACCGGCCCATGGGTCGGTGATGAACCGTGGCCAGCCGCACCATCCGAGACGGCGGCGGCTCGGTACGTACGAAGCTGGGGCGGCTCCAGACGACACGGCCTCCCGGCGCCCACTGCAAGTGCAGCTCGACGACGCCGCGGACCGCCCGCGACGGTGCACGGTAGGTGCCGACGACATCGGTCCAGCCCTGGCTGTCGGTCGCGCCGTCTGCGGGGTACTCAGGTTCGGCCGAGGGCATCGGCTGACTCGTGTCGGCATGCGGGGGCCGCTCGTCGAGGGGAACAAGCTTCCCGGCCGCATCCTCCCAGCGAATGCGGACCAGGCAGCTTTGTCGCGGCACGTCGACGCCCTCGATCCGCCGCGCGACGTCGAAGCGGTACCACTGGCCGCCCTCCACCGAAAAGGCCTTTTCGAACCAGCCGTCGAGTCCGGGCCGCGCGTCATGCTCGATGACGAAGCACTCGCCGCCGTCCCGCCCGCCGGAAGTCTCGATGCGAAACCGCGGCCGGATCTCGTCTCGTGGTGCCCGCATCGACCAGCCAGCCGCCGGACCGGGGGCCGCACCCGCGGCAGCCGGCTCCGCGCCTCCGGCCACGGCCATCCCGGCGGTGGCGAGCATCATCGCCACACCGGCCACGCCCACGCGGCGACCACGGGTGGGTTCACACATGGCTTGGTTGCTCCGGGGCCCCGAGATGCTCAGCCGGTTTCAGGGTACCGCGCCGCACCGGCACGAGCGCGCCGACGGCATCCTTGCAGTCGATCGCTCCGTCGTGCTCGACACAGGACTTCTCGCGGAACGCCGGACGGAGGCCCGCTGCACCAGCTGCCACCGCCCCGTCCGCGGCTCGACGCGGTGGTCATGCTGACCGCAACTCACTCTGCCGTGGCAGAACTCCGGACGACCACGAATCCGCGGCTCATGCCGGAGTCGGAGTCCACCATCTTCATGGCGTTCCACAAGCGGGCGGCCGGAACCCACACCGGCGGATAGGCATACCGAGAGACGTCCAGTATCAGGAAGCGATCGGTGCGTGCGTCGTAGGCGGCCACCGGTGAGAAATGTCCCTGGCTGTCCTGCCCGACCTGCTGTCGCTCGTAATTGACCACCAGAAATGCCCGCGGACTGCTCAAGGTGCGAATCGCCGACCTCCGGAAGGCTTGCAGTGTCGTGGCATCCGCGTGAGTCACCCGACTGGTGACGGGAAAACAACGGATGAAATCCCCATACGTGGCCAGTGTCATGCCCCGCACCTTGACGTCGTCCACATCGATCACCTGTTTCACCGCGTCGGTGAAGAGGTTTTTCTGGTCAAAGTAGGGATAGTCGGGGTCGTCGGTCGAGACCGGTCGGCCGATGCCGCTGGCGTTGAGAACCATCGCTGTGGTGGCCACGCTGCAAAAGGTTGGAGTGATCTGCGTGGTGAAATGACTGACGAGTGTCGCGAATCCCCGCTTGGCGGTGCTTCGCGCGAGCAGGCGACCGCCGAGGTCGGTGTCCAGTGGAATCGGACTGCCCGTCTGAGCCACCGGTGCGGTGATCGCCGGATTCCTCTTGATCACATTCGCTTTGGGACCGCCTACGCTCGGCACCGCTGCGGCATGCCCCTCGATGCGGACGACCGGAGTTCGTCGCTCGAGCGACTCCTCGACCGCGAGCCGTTCCTCCCGGCCGCCGGTCCCGAGGGCATCGGCCGACAACCCCAGGGCCGCAGGCGTCCGACGATTTTCGAGTTGTTCCAACCCCAGCTTCAATCGCAACGAAGCGGGCTTCATCCCATCCTCCTTCGATCGACGGAGACGAGCCGCGGATGACTCCGGTGGCCGGCCGGCCGTGTTCATGGTGAAAGGTTCTGGCACGTCACGAAATCACTTCAGCGACGTCTTGCACACACCCCAGGCATCATACCAACGGGTCAAACGGCATCCGTCCACGACACCCAGCCCGATACCTGGAACATGGTGCTCCACGACTCGTCGAAGACGTGAGTGCCGACCGTCGACGAGGCTCCCCAAGGATTGACGAACCGAAACCATTCTGACCCGGGGACCGCCCCGATGATCGATTGCGAGGTTTTCTGGCCGACCGTCCTGCCGCCGTCACAGCCGTCACAGGAATCGTTCTTGACGAGATCGAGCGGTTCCCAAAAGGTCGATCTTCCGTCGGCTGCAGTTCGCCCGAATGGCCCGGACCTGCAATGTGGTGGCGGGGTGGGGGCTAGGCTGGGTCGTGAAGTGAGAGGGTTGGATACGCGCGACCGTGGCGCCGTTGATAGCCGGAGTTGTCCTGACCTCGACGACGGGCTCTTGATTCGCCGCGGGAGCAGCGGTGCATCGTGCGCAGGGGGTGTCTTCGCCGGAGAGCGGCTAGACTCTGACCGCCCCCGATGGCGGGCCTGTCCTGGAGTTCCCGTGGCCACCCGCGAGCCCCCGAGCCCCCCCGGCATGTGCTTCCGCACGCAGCGTGCGATCGCGACCCTTCCCAGGGTGGTGGCCGCGGCCGTCGTGATCACCGCCGGGGGCTGCAGCCGGCCGGCTCCACCGCCGCCACCGCCGCCCGTTTCCGAGGTGACGGTCACGGCTCCGCGCGCGGCGCGGGTGCCGGAGTACCTGGAGGTGACGGGACGGATCGACGCCGAGCTCGTGGTCGACATCCGCAGCCGGATCACCGGCTACCTGACGAAGGTCGCGTTCCGTGACGGGCAGTTCGTGGCGAAGGGGGATCCGCTCTACGAGATCGACGCCCGGCCCTCCCTCGCGCGCCTCGACGAGGCGACGGGCACGATCGAGCGGCTGCTCGGGGAACAGCGGTTCCTCAAGGTGCAGGTCGACCGCTTCGACAAGCTCGTCGCGAAGGGCGCCGCGAGCCAGCAGGATCTCGACAGCTACCGGGCGAAACTCGACGAGAACGCCGGCGCGCTGGTGACGGCCCGGGCGCAGCACGAGGCGGCCCGGCTCAACGTGGAGTTCTGCTCGATCACGTCGCCGATCGACGGCCAGATCGGCCGCACCCAGATGCAGGTCGGCAACCTGATCAATCAGGACCAGACCACGCTGACCACGATCGTGTCGATCGACCCGATCTTCGTCTACTTCAACGTGGACGAGCCGACACTCGTGCGGGTCATGGCCCACGCCCGGGAATCCGGCCGTGGTCCCGGCGTCGGTGGCGACGAGACGGTGGTGGAGTTGGGGTTGGTGGACGACGTGGCCCGCGCCTACCCGCATCGCAGCCGGGTCGACTTCCTCAACAACCAGGTGGACACGAAGACGGCGACGATCACGATGCGCGGCCGGCTCGACAACCCGTATTCCGGCGATCCCGCGGCACCGCGACCGCCGCTGTTCCGGCCGGGCATGTTCGCGCGGGTGCGGCTGCCCCTGGGCGACCCCGTCGAGCGGCTCTTCGTGCCGGAGGCGGCGGTCGGCAGCAACCAGGACCGCAAGATCCTCTGGACCGTCGGCGACGGGGACGTCGTCTCGGCCCGCGAGGTGCGTGTCGGCCAAAAGCTGGGGAGCTGGATCGCCGTCGCGGCGACCGATGCCGCCCGGCCGCTCACGACCGACCAGCGGATCGTCGTCCGCGGCCTGCAGCGGTGCCGCGAGGGGAAGCCGGTGCAACCGCAGGCCGCCGAGGAAGGAAGCCTCGACCTCGAGGGGTTCGTCGCGCCGGCATCGCCGCCACCCGGGGACGCACCTGCGGACCGGACGTCTCCGCCGGCGGCGGAGTCGCTTCCGCCCCCTGGCGAACCGTCTCCGTGATCTCGCGATTCTTCATCCGCCGGCCGATCTTCGCCGCCGTGATTTCGATCGTGATCACGCTGGCCGGCGGCGTGAGTCTGCTGTCGCTTCCGATCTCGCTCTTCCCGCCGATCGCCCCGCCCATCGTGCAGGTGATCTGCTCCTACCCCGGCGCCAACGCCGCGGTCGTCACCGACACGATCGCCGCACCGATCGAGCAGCAGGTCAACGGCGTCGACCGACTGCTCTACATGCAGTCGCAGGCGACCAACGACGGGTACTACGTGCTCCAGCTCACCTTCGAGGTGGGCGCCAACGCCAATCTCGCGCTCGTGCAGACCCAGAATCGCGTCCAGCTCGCGATGCCGCTCCTGCCGTCCGTCGTCCAGAAGCAGGGCGTGAGCATCAAGAAGCGGTCGCCCGACATCCTCATGACGGTCGACCTGATCTCGCCCGACGGGCGGTACGACGACCTCTTCATGAGCAACTACGCCACCGTGCACCTCCGCGACGAGCTCCTGCGCTGCCCTGGCGTCGGCGACATCCTCCTGCTCGGGCAGCGCGACTACTCGATGCGGATCTGGCTCGACCCGGAGCAGCTCGCGTCGCGGGGGCTCACGTCGCAGGACGCCCGCGACGCGATCGCCGCGCAGAACGTGCCCGTGCTCGGCGGCATCAGCGGCCAGCAGCCGGCCGCGGCGGGGCAGCAGCTGGAGCTCGCCGTCGCCGCCACGGGGCTGCTGTCGACGCCCGGGGAGTTCGGCGACATCGTGCTGCGGGCCGACCCGTCGGTGCCGGGCACGCCCGTGGTGCGGTTGCGGGACGTGGCCAGAGTCGAACTCGGCGCGGCCGGCTACGACCAGAGCTGTCGTTACAACGGCGATCCGGTCGTGGGACTGGCCGTGTTCCAGCTGCCCGACACCAACGCGCTCGAGTGCTCGTGGGCGGTGCAGGCGAAGATGAAGGAGCTCGCCACCCGGTTTCCGGTGGGGCTCGAGTACGTGATCGCGTACGACACGACGCCGTTCATCACCGAATCGATTCTCGAGGTGGTCAAGACGCTCCGCGAGGCGATCCTGCTCGTGGCGCTGGTGGTGCTCCTCTTCCTGCAGAGCTGGCGGGCGACGCTGATCCCGCTCGTGGCGGTGCCGGTGGCGATCGTGGGCACGTTCGCCGCCATGGCGGCCATGGGATTCAGCCTCAACACGCTTTCGCTCTTCGGCCTGGTGCTCGCGATCGGGATCGTGGTCGACGACGCGATCGTGGTGGTCGAGAACGTCGAGCGGTGGATCGCCAAGGGGCTCGATCCCCATGCGGCCGCGGAGAAGGCGATGGACGAGGTCACGGGGCCGGTGATCGGCGTGGCGGCGGTGCTGTCGGCCGTGTTCGTGCCCTGCGCCTTCATCGGCGGGGTGACGGGCCTGTTCTTCCGGCAGTTCGCCCTGACGATCGCCGTCTCGACGATCCTCTCGGCCGTCAACTCGCTCACGCTCTCGCCGGCACTCGCGGCGATCCTGCTGCGGTCGCACGACGCGCCGGCCGACATGGTCGAGCGGGTGCTCGGCAGCGTGTTGGGGCCGGTGTTCCGCGGCTTCAACCGCGTGTTCGATGCGGTCACCGCCGGCTACACGCGGGGCGTGGCCGCCTTCCTCCGTCGTGGGCGGCTGGTCATGCTCGTCTACCTCGGGCTGGTGCTCGTCACCTGGCGGATCATCGCCTGGTACCCGCAGGGGTTCGTGCCGCTCCAGGATCAGCGGTATCTCATCGCCACGGTGCAACTGCCGGATGGCTCGGGTGTGCAGCGGACCGCCGAGGTCCTGGAGCGCGTCGACACGCTGGCCCGTTCGGTGCCCGGCATCACCGACACCTTCACCGTCGCGGGCATGTCGCTGCTCTACAGCGCCAATGGCCCGCACTGGGGCTCGCTGTTCCTCATCCTCGACGAATACGACCGCCGACGCACGCCCGAAACCTCGATGTTCGGCATCATCCGGGCCTTCAAGGAGCGGTGTCGGCTCGAGATTCCCGATGCGGAGGTGGGCGTCTATCCCGCGCCGCCGGTCAAGGGGATGGGGATGGCGGGTGGCTTCAAGTTCTACCTCCAGGATCGCGGCAGCATGGGCACGCAGGTCATGCAGGAGACCAGCGAGAAAATCGTGGCCGCCATGGAGCCCTGGCGACTTCCCTTCGTCGCCGGCACCTACCGCGCCGACTCGCCGCAGTACTTCCTCGACATCGACCGCGAGAAAATCCGTGCGCTCGGCATCCCCGTGTCATCGGTCTTCGCCGCCTTGCAGATGGACGTGGGCTCCGTCTACGTCAACAACTTCAGCCGGTTCGGCAGATCCTGGCAGGTGAAGGTGATGGCCGACGCCGATTTTCGCAGTCGCCTCGAGGACCTCGGCGACTTGAAGGTGGCGGCTTCCGACGGCGGCGTCGTTCCGCTGGCGACGCTCATGACGGTGCGCCGGGCCATGGGCCCGGCGATCATGATGCGGTACAACCTCTACCCCGCCGCCCCGATCACCGGGATCCCCAACCCCTTCGACGGCGGTTCGGTGCTCATCGACCGGGTCGCGGCGACGGCCCGCGACCTGCTGCCCGAGAGCTTCTCCTACGAATGGTCGGAAGTCTTCCTGCTGCAGATCGCGGCCGGCAACACGGCGGCGGTGCTCTTGGGACTCGGCGTGATGCTCGTGTTCCTCGTGCTGGCGGCGCTCTACGAGAGCTGGTCGCTGCCGCTGGCGGTGATCCTCGTCGTGCCCCTGTGCCTGCTGGCGGCGGTGGTCGGGCTCGTGATGGCGCTGCTGCCGATCGACATCCTGTCGCAGGTCGGGCTCGTCGTGCTGGTCGGCCTCGCCAGCAAGAACGCGATCCTGATCGTGGAATTCGCCCGACAGCTGCAGGCCGAGGGGCACGACGTCCGCTCCGCCGCGGCCACGGCCAGCCGGCAGCGGCTGCGGCCGATCCTCATGACCTCGCTGGCCTTCATCCTCGGCGTCCTTCCGCTCGTGCTGGCGCGGGGCGCCGGTGCCGAACTGCGCTGGTCGCTGGGAATCACGGTGTTCTCCGGCATGATCGGCGTCACGCTGTTCGGCATCTTCCTGACGCCGGTCTTCTACGAGATTCTCGCACGCATCGACGATCGCCCGGGCCGTGGGGGCCCGGGCGGGGAGAGGTGAGCGGATGATCGCCGGATTCTTCATCGATCGGCCGATCTTCGCGTCGGTGATCTCGATCGTGCTCGTGCTGTGCGGCGGCGTGGCCGCCCTCACGCTCCCCACGACGCAGTATCCCGACATCACCCCGCCGACGATCGAGGTCTCCACCGTCTATCCCGGGGCCAATGCGGAGCTCGTCCGCGACACGATCGCCGCCCCGATCGAGCAGCAGGTGAGCGGCGTGGAGAACGCGATCTCGCTGAGCTCGCAGTGCACCAACGACGGCCGCTACCGGCTGACCGTCACCTTCGAGCCCGGCACCGACCTCAACATGGCCCAGGTGCTCACGCAGGTGCGGGTGACGCTGGCAATGCCGATCCTGCCCGACGTCGTTCAACGGGAGGGTGTGGCGGTCCTCAAGAAGTCGCCGGCGGCGATGATGATCGTGAACTTCACCTCCGCGAAGGATGCCGCCGGCAGGCCGCTCTACGACGAGGTCTTTCTCTCGAACTACGCCACCATCCAGATCCGCGACGAGTTGCTGCGGGTGGAAGGCGTCGGCGACATCGACTTCATCGGGCAGCGCGACTACAGCATGCGGGTCTGGCTCGATCCAGAGAGGATGGCCACGGTCGGCCTGTCGGCGGGGGACATCCGCACCGCCCTCGAGAGGCAGAACTACCAGATCGCCGCGGGAAGCGTGGGCCAGCAGCCGGCGCCCCGCGGGCAGGCCTTCCAGATTCCCCTCGCGGCGCTCGGCCGGCTCGTGACGCCGGACGAGTTCGGCGACGTCATCGTCAAGGAGGCGGCCGCGGAGAGCAACGCGGTCGCGAGCGTGATCGTGCGGCTCGAGGACGTGGCCCGGGTGGAACTCGGGGCCCAGTTCTACGACCAGATCTGCCGGCTCGACGGCGAGCCGAGCGTGGGCATGAACATCTACCAGCTCCCCGGCTCCAACGCCATCGCGGCGGCCGCGGCGGTGCGGGAGAAACTGGCGGCGCTCGGCGAAAGGTTCCCCAAGGGGCTCGAGGCGCGGGTGGTCTACGACACCACGCCGTTCATCGAGGAATCGAAGGCCGAGGTGCTCGAGACGCTCCGGGACGCGATCGTGCTCGTGGCCCTCGTGGTGCTCCTGTTCCTGCAGAACTGGCGGGCCACGCTGATTCCGCTGATCGCCGTGCCCGTCGCGATCGTGGGCACGTTCGCCTTCATGGCGGGGCTGGGATTCAGCCTCAACAACCTCTCGCTCTTCGGGCTGGTGCTGGCGATCGGGATCGTGGTCGACGACGCGATCGTCGTCGTCGAGAACGTGGAGCGCTGGATCGAGCACGGCCTGTCGCCGCGGGAAGCCTCCTTCAAGGCGATGGGGGAGGTCACGGGGCCGGTCATCGGCGTGGCGCTCGTCCTGTGCGCCGTGTTCGTGCCGTGCAGCTTCATCGCCGGCATCGTGGGACAGTTCTTCCGGCAGTTCGCCCTGACGATCGCCGTCTCCACGCTCCTCTCGGCGGTCAACTCGCTGACGCTGTCGCCGGCGCTGGCGGCACTTCTGCTGAAGCCCAAGGGGGCCTCGCCCGATCTCGTCGACCGCGTGCTGGGCTTCACCTGCGGCTGGATCTTCCGTGGCTTCAACCTCGCCTTCGCCGCCGTCACGGAGGCCTATGCGTGGCTGGTGCGGGTGTCGCTGCGGCTGGCTGCCCTGGTCCTGATGGCGTTCGTCGCGCTGCTCGGGCTCACCTGGATTCTCTTCATACGGACCCCCGTCGGCTTCATCCCGCAGCAGGACAAGGGATACCTGATCGCCGACGTGGTGCTTCCGGATGGCGCCAGCGTGCAGCGGACAGCGGAGGTGATGACCGCGCTCGAGCGGCGGGCCCTCGACGAGCCGGGAGTGGCCCACGCCGTGTCGGTGGCCGGGCGTTCGCTGGTGCTCGGCGGCAATGCCCCCAACTGGGGTGCCATGTACGTCATGCTCGAAGGCTTCGACGAACGGCGCGGCGAGAGCCTGTCCGCCGACGCGATCGCGGCCCGGCTGCGGGCCGACTGGCAGGCGACGACGAGCGGGGCCCGGATCGAGGTCTTCGGGCCGCCTCCGGTGGATGGTCTCGGCACCGTGGCGGGCTTCAAGCTCGCGCTCGAGGACCGGGGCGACTACGGTCCTGCGCAGCTGGAACAGGCCGCCGCGGAGCTCGTGCAGGCGGGGCGCGACGACGGCCGCCTGGCCGGCCTCTTCACCAATTATTCCGCCAGCACGCCCTGGCTCCATCTCGACATCGACCGCGACAAGGCGGCTGCCGTCGGCGTGAAGCTGGAAGACCTCTTCGAGACGCTGCAGGTGCAGCTGGGATCGTCGTACATCAACAACTTCAACCGGTTCGGCCGTTCGTGGCAGGTCAACGTGCAGGCCGACTCGGACCATCGGGGCGACGTCCGCCGCGCCATCGACGAGCTGAAGGTGCCGGGATCGGACGGTCGGCCCGTGCCGCTCTCGACGCTCGTGCAGGTGAAGGATCGCCAGG
>Ga0214923_10004424_pt1 | contig 16953 bp, 17 predicted proteins | sample LL1510_MetaG_FD_177993 | JGI IMG/M metagenome (GOLD analysis project Ga0214923, IMG submission 177993) | Freshwater microbial communities from Lake Lanier, Atlanta, Georgia, United States - LL-1510 | ecosystem: Environmental > Aquatic > Freshwater > Lake | place: USA: Georgia | collected... | reverse complement strand
GCATCGAGTCGGGCGAGGGCCTGCATGTCATCCGCATGCCTGAGCACTACGGCGCTTTGTCACCCCTGCTGCATGTGGTGCCCTTGCAGTTGTTGGCCTATCACACCGCCTGTGCGCGGGGCACGGACGTGGACAAGCCTAGGAACTTGGCCAAGTCGGTGACAGTGGAATAAGTTTCCTATGACACATCAGGCGATGGATGTAGTCCTTGCCTTTGATGTGAGCGTAAGGACACGCACACTCAGTCTGAATCTGTTGCCAGATGGTCGTATGGAACGCCATTGGTTGATAGAACAATTGCATGAAGATGGTCTTCTTGACAAAGAAATTGCCGATTTTTTGAATTTGGCTGGCATAACAACGCCATCAGGTTTGCCTTACTACTCAGAATTGGTTTTTGTGACAAGACGAAAGAGCAGACTAAGAAGTGAGAGAAGAAAGGAAATGGCAATGCAGGTAGGTGAGCTGCGTTTCTATCTGAATCAAGGGTAAATACACTTGTCGTAAGTTTTAAGCCAAAGAAAAAGTCGTTGTTTCAGCCAAAAGCGCCACAGCAAAAAGACAGCCAAGCAAAGAAGTGACATCCAAACGCACCAGAACAAGTTCTAAAGTCGTTCAAACGCGCCAGCCATAGCTCCATACCAAGAGCAAATTCCAACGCCGGTAGAAGCGCCAATTTGATGGCAAAATCTTCTCAAATTCACAAAGAAATATTGCTGGTTGAGTAGAAATAAAAATTTATTCAAAAAAGTAGGTATCAATGGGTGGAAAAGATAAATTTCAACACTGGTTGAAACTTGCATCGGAAGTGCATGGAAACAGGTACGACTACAGCAAAGTTGAATTCATCAATTCAAAAACTGCAGTAACTGTTATTTGCAAAATTCATGGTGCATGGCAATGCTCACCTTCACTTCATATTAGTAAAACTCACAAACGGGGATGTCCAATCTGTGGGGGATCACATAAAAAAACAACAGAGCAGTTCATTCAAGAAGCTAATAACAAGCATGAAGGCGCGTATGATTACTCAGAGGCTACATATGTGAATTCACACACAAATGTAAAAATCATTTGTCCTCAGCATGGCTCATTCAATCAGTCTCCAACTTCACACCTTTCTGGAAGTGGTTGTCCAAAGTGCAGTAAGTTAAAGCGTTTGGAATCTGAAAGGGAAAATTCTTTAGATTCAATTAAAAAGAGATTGCTTGAAAAAACTGCAGGAGAAGTAAGCATAGTAGATGCAACTTTTTCTAAGATAAATGCAGAAGCAACATTCGTTTGTGAAAAACATGGAAACTTTAGAAGGATTGTGAACACAGCTCTTTACAACCCGAATACGTGTCTTGAATGTTTTAAAGAATCAGATTATTCAAATAGGCGTGAACAAATTGATGTTGAGTTCAGTCTAGACAAAAAACTCAAAGATGGTATGACCTATGAACCATTTGAGTATGTAGGAGCAAAGAAAACAACAGTAAAACTCAACTGCTCCATTCATGGAGAGTGGAGCGTAATTTACGCATCAATCATTAGCAATGGTGTCAATTGCCCCAAGTGTGTTCATGCGAGTGCAATGCCGAAGCGTGTTGCCTCTATAAAAGCCAAAAACATACAAAAGAAGAATATGTATTGGGAAAGGTACCTTGAAAATTTCAAAGTCCAACATGGTGAGACTTACGATTATTCGTTGGCATCGTTTGTGAATGCAAAAACACCTATAAAAATTAAGTGTCCAGTTCATGGTGAGTTTGAGCAAGCTCCGGACTCGCACAAAAAATCAGGTTGCCGCTTATGCGCTGATGAAGAACTTGCAGGGCTTTACAGCAAAAGATTTTTTGAAATAAAACCTGAACTAGCAGATGCACCTGCTTCCTTGTATCTTTTAAAACTAACTTGGGATGCAGGTACATGCTTCAAAATAGGAATTACAAGGACGACATTAAAAAGAAGATTTGGTGCGGCACTTGGAAAAGGTGTGAAGATAGAAGTTTTACGAGTTAATGAAACGAAACTTATTGAAGCGTGGAAAGGTGAAGTTCAATTTTTATCTCATAAAGGCTTAAAAATATTTGATGCAATTGAGAAAGAATTTGCAAGAAATGCTCGCATAAGTCCATCAGAGCTATTTGAAAATTTACCTGATGATTGGGAAAAGATGATGCAGTGGACTATGACTAAGCCGTATCATTTGAAATAAAATTAGAAATATTGGTGCGGCGAAAAATTGAAATTGATAGCTTGCGTTAATTCTAGGAGTTCAAGATGGCAATTTATAGCAGTCAGTTGACTTTCCGTCTCCCCACAAAAGCGCAAGTAGAGCTGAATGACACATTAGTAAAAGTCATTCACGACCATCACAGAAAATCTAGAGAGCATTTGTTTCATCTGTGCATGATTGCGTATGGTCTTAGAACACACAATTTAGTCAAAGCAAAGAGTGGTGCTGGCGGTAACGCTCAAGGGCGTGTCTACAAGCCAGCATTCAAGAGCTGGTACGAGAGCAACAACCTTGATGATGTGTATGGCACATTGCCAAATTTCACGCTTTACGCAATGGCTGGCAGATTGCTTGAATATGTGCGCTGGCAAGTCGCTGAAAAATACATTGCACATCTACCTGGCAGCATGACTGCACTTTATGCGCTGTCTCAAATAGTGTGGGAACAAGGTGACAAAGCGACAGATGCAAGCCGTAAGCTGTTTGAGAAAGCCTTAATAGAGCCGATTCAAGATGGCAGCAAGAAAAACGCATTCATTCACCCTCACATCTCAAGAAAAGAGATTGACGCTTGGCGCACAAAACATACAGGCAAAAGTGCTTCAAAGAAAAAGGTGGCAAGTGTTGCAGTCAATGACCAACACACAATAGTGATTGCCACGGTAAAAGTGCATGAAGACTTATTCAATTTCGCAAAGGTTTCTGGCGCCAAACGTATAGGACCAAATCTAGATGATGTGGTCAAGTTGAATGAAAAAATTCAAAGTCTGATTGATGAGTTCAACGCAGGTAAGTCCCGCTTTGCTCTTGATAGTCAGATTGAAGAGGTCAAACTGGCATACGCCCAGGCTGAGAAGCCAGACTTTGGCAAGGACATACTTGCTGAGGAAAAAGCTAGAAGGAATATTGTAAAAAAACAAGCTACTAAGCGAGCGTGAAAGATGGTGACAAAGCGCACACCCAAAGCTGAAGTCGCAGAATCAATTGCCTATCGCATGGAAGCTGACACTATTTCTGGTGTCGCAGAAGTAGAGAAGAAAGTCAAAAAGAAAATCAAGCAAGATGCTGCCAAGCCTGTCTATCCGTTTACGCTAAAAGTCAGCTTCAGAAAGCGTGCTGACTGTGAGCGATTTGCCAAGTTGATTCAATGCGAAATCAATGTCACAGATAAGCTGATTGTCTTCAAGCCGCAGAAGGTTGGTTCAGCCGCACAAGGTAAGTTCATCGGTGAGCCTATTGTAAAAACAAGCAAGAAAGGCTTATCTGAATTTCATGCATCCCACTGGACAGGCATGCCTGAGTTTGAGCAAGAAGATAGCGTTTGGATTTACCACTCACTCAAAGTCACTTTCAACACAGCAAAAGCATACGCAACTTTCGCTGGTCTTGTTCGTCAAGTCTTGAGCACAAAAACTAAGAGCATTTATTACCCCCAGTGGACACCAGAGAAGGCGCGAAACAAGAAGTGGGTGTCATCATTACCAGCAAAGCAGTTAGTACCGCGATATCCCATCTACATCGTGAGCCTCGGTCGTGCGAAATCAAGGCTCACAAGCAAGTCCCTTGAGGCTATGAATGTGCCTTACTTCATCGTAGTAGAGCCACAGGAATACGATACCTATGCCAGCGTGATAGATCCAAAGAAGATTCTGACCCTGCCATATGTCACAGATCCGAAGAATCCGACGGGACCTGGGCGAGCAAGAAACTGGTGCCGAGACCACTCAATCAGCAAAGGCTATGACAGGCACTGGGTCATGGATGACAACATTCACGGCTTCTATCGTCTTCACAAAAACAAGCGATACAAAGTCGCTGATGGTGCAATCTTTAGGGCTGCTGAAGATTTTGTAGACAGATATGAAAACATATGGGTTGCAGGATTCCAATACAGATTCTTCTGCGCCCAGAAAAGCAAATATCCGCCGTTTGTCATGAATACAAGAATCTATTCATGCCTGTTGATTGACAACACCATGATTCTTGACATTGATGGCGAAGAGTTTCTGTGGCGTGAGCGTTATAACGAAGACACCATCTTGTCGCTAGATGTTCTTGAAAATGGCTATTGCACCGTTCAGTTCAATTCATTCTTGCAGGGCAAAATTGGTACTCAAACGATGAGGGGGGGAAACTCGGAAATTTACTACGATAAAGAAGGTTCCGCTGAACTGAAAGACAAGAAGGTTAAGAATTACAACCCCGCTGGAACAATTCGGAAATCATTGAATCTTGAATTAATGTACCCAGACGTAGCAAAAACAGTTTTCAGATTCGGGCGAGTGCATCATCACGTCAACTACAGCAAATACAAAGACAACGCATTAATACCAAAGAAGGGCGTGAAGTCTTATGCTGAGCCAAACAACTATGGCATGCGTTTGGTAAACATGACCCTTGACGATGAGCGTCTAGAAGCAATGTTTGAAAAAGAACAAAAGACTGTCAAGACAAACTGGTAATTATGCTTTTATACGTAAAACGGTAAAGATGCATTCTTTAAAGCATTGTTACCAGCAAGACCTATTGACAAGATTTAATACATTAAGTTATAATGACCCTGTGACCCCTTCAGTATTTACTTAAATATAGTTATAAAATAATTAACATACAAGTAGAGACTACGAAGTTGTGATGCGAAGCATCACAAGTATTAAGAAGTGAAGCAGTTGAAAGCGATTGATGCTCAAAACGCTTTTACGCGTAAAAGCTAATTTTGTGTTTTCATTCTTCAGTAACTTTTCTTTAGTGATGTAAGTAGTCAATCACATATAGCGTTCAAATAAAAGCTACACTAATTATTTGGAATATATTTAATTTATAAAACTGGATCAGTTATGGAAATAGTATGATTGATTTAATAATTCAAGCATTATTTCCTTGATTTAATTTGCATATTTTTATATAATAATTTATGGCGACAAATAATAGTCTCCATTAATTAACTAACTAAAATAGGAATAAGTTATGAGTAAATATAGACTGCGTGTAACAATTGAGGCAGATGACTGCTATGATTTGAATTTTAATCTTCAAGACGTTGCAGATTGGTATGTCAAATGGGGAAATTTACATGTCAAACATCAACCCGGTGACGAAGAGTATCAGGTATACGAAGCAGACGAAAAAGCTGAAGATAATTTAGAAGCCTATAAGTATCCCGCTCTTTACACGCTACTTGCTGATGGTGAAATATATGAAAAACGAGATATTAATTTTGAAGTATTTTACTTAAAAGAATGATTTTTTAGTTGTAGCACATTAGAAGACTAAATATAGATAGCCTATTTGCTGAAATTCACGGTAGACAGTATTTCAAAATTGCAGTTCAAGCGACTGCAAATCCAGAATCTATGGTCTTTCAGAGTTTTGCAGATAGGTTATTCATAAACAAACACAAACGAATTGAGACATATGAAAGACGAACTAAGCAATAAAATTATAGAAATCAGTCACACTTCACAAGAGCAAGTGTGCATCAATCCAAAATGGATCAAATACTGCTCCAAATCTGCAACAAGCATAGATGACTTGAATCCAACCGACAAAAGACGAATAGCACTAACTCAATTAATGCATCAACAGCATCAATCTGGACGTCAGTTGTTTCATATGACGCTTACCTACAAGCCATTTAACAGCATCAAATACGATTCCAATGTAGTTAATAAATTCTTTATCAACTTTTATGTTAAGTCGTTCCTGCCGTTCCTGTTGCAGACTAGGAACATCCATACGATCCATAAGAAATCAATCCAGCCTATATGTTTTTCTTTTCTGGATGAGCATGAGATGAAGCCATCTCGCACAGAAACTGGTACCGAGTTCCCGTTGCGTCTGCACCATCATGCGATTCTTGCTGTGCATCCAGATACGATGCATAGATTCACGCAACTTGTCGGCACAAACACTCTGCAAAACATGGCACGCACAAACATCAGCAGATTCAACTACAAGTTGATGACTACTGATATTCGTAAATGCGATGCGATGTGTCTGCTTTATGCGTCCAAGTTATACAACGAATATCCAGACTTCTTACAGTTTCCTAACACCTTCCAGCGTAACCATTGCAGTCACAAGCGACTTAGAAAGAAGCACGATGAACGAACTACCTGAGATACCAATCCTAGAAAACGAAGAGATGTGGTCACAAAGAGCGATTGATACGCCAGAAGCTGTGCTTGAAGAGCTGAAGCAACTTCAAGAGCAAATGCACGTGAATCAAACGACTACAGCAACCGCACTACCTAAATCAGATGAATAAATACAATAAAAAGGAGCTACTAATGCAATCATCAAAACCAACTCTAGACAAATCATTGCACCTACGCATATCGGAGCAGTTTGAAGAAAAGCTGGCGCATATCGCACAAGCAAATGGACTTAAAACATCCAGCCTTGCAAGACATATCCTGATTCGGCATCTGCAAGAGTTCAGCCCATCAACGCCAGCTTGGATGAGATGACCATGAAACCAGAAGAACTTGAGCCATTGAAAAAGAACGCATTGCATCACGCATTGTTTTCACCCAATACGAAGCTGAACATAACAAACAGCGATATCTCAAAACTCAGCTTGAACATCAAGAAGCACTTGAACGCAAAAAAAGAAGTTGCTGTAGTCGTTTTTGAAATCAAGCCCTAGATTTGATGGTTCTCAAAACCCTTTGGCTGGAAGTGCAAATTTACTAGTGTTTTTGCGTTCTATAAACCAATGAATACCATTTGTAGAAGAATATCTAAATCAAGTGATTTAAAAACAAATTCAATCTATGCATCCAGAAAACATGGCTTTGAATGTGAGTTCTATTTCAAAAGCAATTCCAAATCCTCATCGCCACATTTGATTTTTCCACCTCTAGAAAGCTTATTTTTAGCTGTCAAGTAGGATCTAGCTGAAACTGTATGTTTTGAATTTTTCATTTCATTGAAAAGTAAAGAAGAGGCTTCACAAATCATGTTGCCATCAACATACTTTTTAAATAAAGAAAAGTTGCCGTCTTGACCGGTCATAATGAAAGGTATTTTATATGGAAATTTCTTAGTCATCTCCATTAAATTGCTACTACTATAAATGTTATTCACAGAGGATAATGCTAGAAATTCATCAATTAGTTTAAGTTTGTCATTTGCGAAATTTCCATTAGTAAATTGATTATAATATTTCCGTGCTTCATTAGGTTTATCCTCAGCATAAAGTGAAGAAATTGCAGAAAGTGCAATTGAATATTTCTCTGGACATCCATTAAAAATTGGGATATCAAAAGAATCGCCATCAAGTGCATTTCCTCCAAATTCAGATTCAATAAAATACTTTATGGGCACTCGCTTGACATAAGAGTCATGATTATAAGATGTGTAAAGTTTATCTAAATATTCAACCGAAGACTCAAAAATTTCTCTTGAAAATATAGGATCTTGGCAAGAATTTGCTCTTAATAATGCATCTCTTCCGGAGGAATTTTGCTTGGCAATTAATTTGAATCTTAATTTATGAGCAAGAGTGTTAGAGTCCCCAAGGTCTTGAAGTTTAAATCTGTATTGGGATTCAGGTAGATAAGCAATGTTAAGCAAGGATAAAACAGAGGAGACTCTCAAATAATTTATATTTACACCCCTTTGCTCTGGCATAGTATCGTCTATGTATTTCATCATACGAGATATATAGGCTGTATCTACAGTATCCCCGCTATATTTTTTCAGCTCAATAACTGAGGCGAATTTATAAAAGGGGTTCTTCATATTTTCAACTAATCCTCTAGCGCTACCACCATCCTTCATTGGCAAAATAGTCTTGACTAGCTGATAATTAAAGTAATCTCTGGCAGCATCCTCATCGACATCGCCAGCTCTTTTTTTGCATGCATAGTAATTCATTTTTGCATGTTTATATAACCCGGGATTTTTTTCTTGCTCGCCGAAAATAATCATTGAGTTGATTATATTGAGGTGTGCAGTTCTGAGTTCGTTAAATGAATTGGCAGTTTTACAAGAATCTACACCATCCTTTAGAGAGACGAATCCTTGGCATATGGCTGAAGGAGAAACTTCACAAGTTTTCATATAAAAACTTGTAAGTTCGGTGCCGTATCTTTGCTGAATTACGTTGTAATCAAAGTTGCCAAACCTTCCGGTTGACTTTAAGGTTAAGCCAGTGTCCGTGTGACCATATTCGTCAATAATAGTGTCAAATTTTTGCAATGCATTTTCATATATTTTAAGACGATCCTTAGATGCAAGGTCGGGAGACAAATTTTGAATTAGTGATATAGCTTCAGAAAGGAGTAGTTTCTCTTGATTCTGCGTCCCACTCTGAACTCTATTGACAGAATCTGGCTCACTTCTTCTTTCAATGGACGAGCGAAATTGAATTTGACTAGGACTTGGACTAATATTTCCAACGCCGCTATTTGATTCAGTATTAGATTTAGATGGTGAATCTTGAGCTGAACTATCTGGCTTGACTGCATTTCTTTCAGAGTTTTGATTTTCCCTTGGTGCCGACGGAATGCTGTCTACAATTGCGCCAAGTTTGCGAAATAAATCACCCAGCTGTGCGTTTGAAGCTCCAGAATAAATCATCAGCACAAGTATGGTAATAAATCGTTTCATGGCTTTCCTGATTATTAAAAAGATTGTTCAACAAGTTTTTTATCGCGCAATAGAAATTTAGTAATTTATATTGCATTGGCTGTTGAGGTAACTTTATAGTAAGTCCCGCAGCCCACCTTCAACAAAGAGCAGATCCGCTTAGGACCCAAACCCTTCTCTTTTAGCTCAAGTATGGCACTTTTAAGTGAAGGTGTCATGTTCGTTGGTCTGCCCAGCTTAACGCCTTGGCTTTTCGCTTTTTGAAGCCCTGCAACTACCCTTTCGCGGATCAGAGACTTCTCAAATTCACCGATAGCGCCGAAGATTGAAAACAGCATGCGACCACCAGCAGTTGAAGTGTCAAGATTGTTTTGTAGAAATTGCAGATCCACATTTGAGCGTTGCAGTTCATTCAGCGTTGCAATCAAGTCAGCGAGACTTCTACCAAGCCGTGTAATGTCAAAGCAAATGACCTTGTCAAATTTGTCTGCACATGCGTCATTGAGCATTGCATCAAGCCCTGGTCTCTGTGCACGACCTTTGCCACCAGAGATGCCTTCGTCAGAGTAGATTTGAACAAGTGTGTCGCCAGAGCGTTCAACTTCTGTCTTGATAGCGAGCAACTGCGAATCAGTTGATTGCTTGTCTGTGGAAACACGAAGGTAGGCTGCGATTCGCTTCATCTGTGACTGCTCCAAAAAATGTATCTTTAGAGGCAAGATTAGCAGGAGGAATGGAGGTGTCAAGTATCTCCAAAGATGCTTTTGCATCTAGCCGTGATCGGTACGAATGATTAGCTGCTTGCGGTGCTCATCCAAGCCACCTATTGCTACTGCAGCCAAACTAACAGTGCGAGCTAAGACCAAGCCAACACATTAGGCAGCTGCGGCAGGCATGAGATTATATTTTATTAAAAATGTTCATTTAAAATTAATAAGAATAATATCTAAAGTATTGTTGATGATTAAATTTTTGTTAAAATTTATCTTTTCATACCTGTTAAAATGCATTCTTGTTCAATCATTCGGCGATATGTCAATTGACTTTTGCCAGGTTCTTTTTCAGCAATATGAAAAGCTAATGGTATTGTGTAAAGAAAAACAGTCCAATAATATTCATATAAACCAGGATCAGCAGCACTCCTATCACCTTTTTCTATATCTTCTCTATTTCTGCTTATAAATTCTTTACTAATCTTATAGTGCATATTTTCTAGATAATCTTTTTTTTGCTTATTGCTGCAATCGCATCAATTCTTTCTTTTGAGTTAGGAGTTGTATTGCTAATTATCATGGGAATTAAACTGCCAATTTTTTCGGCATCAATAGAAAATTGCTCAGCGCCTCGTTCACAAGCTATACCTTTCATTTTAATTAGCCTATCATTATAATTAGTTTGCGCCAAAATAATAGGTGCATAAAGCACTAATATCAAGCGTGTAATCCGATGGATTATCATCTTAACTCCTAAAAATTGTTAACAATGCAGAAGTATATCCATTGTCAAGAATCGGATAAGCATCTTTAGAACCTTTAGCTGTCATTACGCTTTTACGTATAAAAGCAAAACTCCACTCACTTTACATGTTACCAACAGAGTGAGGTTTAGTCAGCTCAACCAAGTTTGGCGTGAGAAAGCAACTCTACATAGGTGGCAACACTTGTGCATTGATGGCAAATTGATAAAATATTGCAGCCAATCACAAATTTCATAAAAATCTTGTCTGAAACTCTTCACATCTACACACGTGTGAGCACCATTGCTCAGGAGGAAGAGGGCACATCGCTTGAAACACAACAAGAGCTAGGCATCAAGCGTTCTAAAGAACTTGGCTTCAAATACAAGATATGGAATGAGGGCGGTCAGTCTAGCAATAAGGAAGATTTAACAAATCGTCCTGTGCTTATCGCACTATTGGATGAAATTGAACGCAGTGCTATCAAGCAGGTCTTCGTTTTTAATACGGACCGTCTTTCTAGAAACGAGCACACGTGGAGTCTCATTCGCTTGAAACTGGTCAAGCATGATGTAACACTTCATACATCATCTGGTGTTTTTAGTCTTGCAAATCAGTTAGACAAGATGCTTTTAGTCATCATGTCTGAGGTGAGTTCTTATGACAATTATCTTCGTGCAGAACGAAGCAGACTAGGAAAAATCAAACGCATACAGCAGGGTTTCTGGATGGGTGGTCCACCCCCATTTGGATATAGGATTAAAGATAAGCGACTGGAACCTAATTCCGATGAAACAAAGTGGGTTGACTTCATTTTTAAGTCATATCGTGACAAGAAGTCTTCGCGTTACATCAAGAATGAATTGTTAGTCAATGGCGTGAAGACTAGACGGGGCAACTCTGTATGGTCGCTAGGGTCTATAGAAAAGTTGCTGACCAATACGCATTACGGTGGTTTTTACTACGTTACGGATAAAAAAACAAAAGCCGCTATGCGTGTTGAGTGTCCTCCGATTCTTTCAAGCACATTGATTCTTCAAGTTGAAAAGGAGAGAGCAAGACGCACTCGTCAAACTCGTGTTTCAGAAAGCAACATGACACATTTATACCTGTTGCGCGATTTTTTGTTCTGTGAGCAATGTGGTTCACGTTATTCGGGACGATACTTTCCGAAGCAATATCGTTCTGTTTACTATTGCCCACGACTTGAAAGAAACTATGTCAACGAGTCCAATGGCAAGTTGCAAAAATGTGACAACAGAAGATACCTAAAGATAGAAGAAGCAGACAAACTGGTTTGGGACATAGTCGTTGAAGTTCTTGAACGCTCACATCACTTTAAGGAAGAAATTCGGACTCAAGTGTTTGGGTCTTCTTCAACTCATGCAGATAGGCAAGAAGAACTAAAGGCAATAAAGCGAAAACTGAAAAAATTGGATACGGCGTATGCAGATGCAACCGCTACAGTTGTGAATTTGGAGACAGATGGTCTCTTGAAGAGGAGAAACTCATCAGAGGTTAGCGGCATTATGAAGAATGTTGAAGCCTACCGAATGGAAATTCAGTCTGAGCGTGAAACATTGCGTGAACAAATTTACTCTATTGAGAACCAAACGCGTTGGGTGGATTGGATGTCAAAGTTTGGTGACCGCATAAGTCAAATGAATGAATTCACAAAAGAAGAGAAGAAGAACTTTTTGGTTGGTGTCATTGAGCGTATCGGTGTGAACACCTTGGATAAGCAAACTCACGAACTTAATCTGCGATTCCGAATTCCCTACGTTAACGATTCGTTGGTTTGGAAAAGTAAGACAGACAAGGCAAAGGGATACACCATCAAAGATGGTGTCACCGATATCTCTGTGGAGATAGACACAGGAAAAAAGTCCCCGAGACTGAAGCTATAGAAGTATGTCATAGCAAACTTACTCAGTTACCGTGGAGTAGTTTTGCAAGTGAGTGTCTATTCAGGAAGTTGAGCAGTAACGTGAAAGTAAGTAATCATTAACTTGTTTTGATTGGTAAATAGTCGAACTTCGAAGATCAAACCTTTAGTGGTTGACTCGCATTTTGAAGGTTCATTTTGGCTTTTGACACTGATTGTTTTGCCTTCATCATTTTGGCTTGCTGATTCATTTGCTTAGCTTGTTGAGCCATCGCTTTGACTTGCTGATCTTGAGGACTCACAACTTTTTCAGTTTCTTCAATCTCCGTGATTCCTTTTGCATGCTCTTGGATTAACAAAACATTTTTGTCGCCATAGATTTGAGTGAAGATTGCACGTGCATAAGCAAGTGAAGTCGTTTGTTCGGTAGCAACAACCGTTTGACCATTTGCGAGTCTCACTCTTGCAACATAAACTTTTAGTGGGTTAGAAAATTCATAAAGTCTCATGTCTTTATTTATCAATAGAAAGAGACAAATGCAAGAAATAGGCACATTGATTTCCAAGTGGAAAGCCTCGAACTAGTCGAGGCAAAAAGGTCAGAGAACTATGGAATTATTTTTTAAATCGAGACTTGACTGACTCAGTCATAAGCTGAATCGCGGCATCAAGTTCTCCGTTAATAGTCGCTTCGTCGAGTTTCTTCAAAACAACGATTAGTTCTTCAGGATTGGAAACCTCGACAGAATTTTTGTCACCTTTGGGAGTGAGCACCAGGGCTTTGGATCCGTACTTCACTTGAACGCAAACTTTATTGTTTGCAGTAATAAACCACCAGGGTTTAGGTTTCTTTTCTACTTCGATGGATCATAAATCTTTATGTCCTTCTAAAAATATGGTTAATTTGAGATTAAAGTCAATCATGTGTAACTTGTAATTTAATTTGGCATTAAAATACAGTTTCATCGAGAGGTTTAAAAAAGTTCCAATTGTTTGAGGGGATAATAGCTCAACTTTGTAACCTTACCCTTGAAAAACGTATCCCTTGCTGAGTGATTAAATTCACCGTATCAAAACATAAATAAATTATAAAGCACTAAATCTTCCGGGTAAATCCCTGAGCCGTGAAACTTCTCTCAAAGTTTACCCTTAAGATTCATAGTCATCCAATAGACTGGAACTCGTGAAGCAATTTAAACATGTCATCCAGGGTTGACTGGCAGAATTTGGGTTTGATGACGAAATCTCTGTAGCGTCCTTGACCTTTGATGTTCTGATTTTTGGGTTCGCGAGCGAAGAAGTTCTGGCCTTTAGAAGTATAAATTAATCCGAGTTGTGCGTGCGCCGCTGGGCTGCGACTCCAGTCGGTGTTGGCAATGCTGATGGCTGGCAAGCACGATTTTGAAAAACTCACAATGAAGTCAACGTGTTTGATGCGAACCATCAAGGCCAGCCATCCGTTGGGTTCTCCGGGTGCAAACGGCTTGTCCTCTTTGGAGCTGAAGTCACGCACTTGAAAACCTTCAGCAGTAAGGCGGTTTTGAATCAACTCCAATAGAGCGTATGCCCCGACAGACCTGAGGTTGTCGATGTTGGCCTTTGCATAGCTGCCGTCGCTGGTGCGTACTGGGGCCTGAGTATCGAGATCTATGCGCGCAAGGTAGTCGTCCTTTGCTCGGACGTATTGACTGCCGTGTCCCTGGACTACGTTTGTGAGGCTATCAAAACCGTAAACCCATTTGATGAGTACGGATTCTACGGCAAAGGCTTCGTCCTCCGTCTCAAAACGAGCGATGACGAGCTCAATAGGTTTTTGCTGACGCCCATAAATCTCTTGAATTTTGAGGTGTTTAGCAGTCGTTAATTCGTCTTGACGAGCAAGCATCGCGTCAACTTCCTGCAGATGTTGATTTGCACGAATTCCTGTACCTTTGCCAACATAGAAGACTTGCATCGTCTGGGGGTCGATCAGTGCATACACATAGTAAGGTAGCAGAGGTACAAGCTCTTCAGGTTTAGCCGTCTCATGGTTTGTCATTGCGTGTTTGGTTTTTCAAAGGGGTAGAAAGAATAAATAACTTTTAAAAATTTTGACTATGTTTTCGAGACTTTGGTTTTGAGTTATTCAAATCTTCGATATCAAAAGAAAGTTAGACACTAGTCACCTGCTAAATATTAAATTTATTGTATCCGAAATGGAGTTCCACGCAATTCCATCAAACCTTGCACCAGCATAACCATAGCCAATGTATCAAGCTCGCAGTATCTCAGCAAGGCTTGCTCAATGCTTTTACGTTCAAATGTGCTTAAATCTTTGAACTGCGTGTAGTTGTAGGCCGTCATGGCTAATCCACCTTGGTTGATTGCACCATCCTCATCATCGTCACCAGCAAGGCGCATCAGCATATCGTTCAATACGCCATGTTCAGCTCCAAAAATACCCGGCAAAGTCTTGTAGGGATCATCGCCTTTGTCAGCTTGTAGCCAGATGTGTCCTATCGGGTCTTTGAAATTGAGACTCTTAACGGCTAGCCCCTCACCATAAAGGCCGGGGGTTCGGTACAGATTTGCAACTTCTTGCGCATCTTTCAGTATGGCTGGGAGCATAAATTTGAGCGAAATGCTGCCGCCAGCATGCTTTGAGTAGTAACTCTCTTGAATCAGTCGATGCAAGTCAACCATGGGACGCGCCCCAACAAACTCACCAATCTCCTTAACTTCATCGCCAGTGGCTTTGGTGATTAGGTCAATGAAATCGATGAGATCCATTGTGTCAGGTACAAGTTTCAGACCGGCTTGCAGTATGACTTTGCGCATGGAGCGCAATACTGTATTTTCGTGGTTGTGGTATCTGAACACCGTACCCATAAGTTTCCCATCGGGCATCAAGGCCCGCCTTAACGCACGAACAAACTCAATGTTTGGGAAACGTCCCGCTTCTGTCGAGATCCACTGGTTTGCGTGTCGAATGATTACTCTGCCATCGGCTTTTTTTTCCATCACATGGTGACTGAATTGAAACGCCAATGTTTCGAAAGGCTTCATCGTTTTGAAAAACGGCAAGGCTGGAGCGGATGTTTCAAAGTCGATCATGTGCAAAGGCCATTGCCACTCATCCATTTCACTCAAACGATCCGTGTCAAGGAGAAACTCTTGGCCCTCTCCTTGTGATGCATGGATCTGTGCCATGCGGCGCTCAAAGGGAGACATACCTATGCCAGTGGATGCTTTGCGGGGTAGTATGTCTTCCTCTGCAATATCCGCCAAAAATGCACGGCCTTGACCTAATACCGTATCGGCCATGCTTTGCGCGCCAGTGGCACCGCCCCAAAGATCAATGGACAACGGTATTGCGCGATCCTCAACGTTTGCACCACCTTGTAGCAACCCTTGACTCAAAGCCAAATGCCAGCACTCATGCAGGCCGCTGTGCTTGCTCTCTTGAGTACTCGCCCGGTATTGACAGTTTCTGCAGGTTTTGGAGACCCCATGGAATGGTTTGCTCCCATTCATTTGGACCTCCCCGGCCCAGTTCATAAACGTAGTGAGGTTCTCTCGGTATTTGTCAGGGATATGCGCGGCATTGTTTATAGGTCTTGTTCGTAGATCGGCCACGATGTCGCTGACTTCAACCTCTCGCAGAAAATCAAGGGAGCCGATGTCCTCTAATTTCAACTGGGACGGCGTATGGATATGTACGCGTGGTTTGTCGCTGCCCGGTTCCTTCTTCGCGCTGATCTTAAAGAGTTGATGCACACCATCATTTTCGCAAGGCACAGAAGAATCAAGCAGCAAGAGCTTGGAATGAATTTGATATCCAGGAAAAACCATGCGTGCGACTTCGGCCTGAAACGTGACGTCGTATAAGTACGGTAACCATTTGGAATCGAACTGCCCTTTGGCATTTTGAAATCGCGCGGATATGGTCTCATCCGACACACTCTTTGACTTCACCTCAACGATCTCGATTGTCTTTGAAGCTTCGTCACGGATCAAAATGTCAACACGTACAAAAAAGGGAGCATACAGTAAGGCCGCCTCAGCAATCACTGCGCGACCAGGTAATGCAAGCATCTGAATGGTTTGATCGACAGATTCCTCGTAATCCAATGTCTCCACTGTGATCGCATCCCCAATGGGGTTAGGGTGGTATTTGAATTTGGCAATCTCTCCAACCTGATTTCCACCATCAGCTAAGGCCTGTAGAAAGTCATTGTTCTGGTTTTTGTCGAAGTATCCATTACTAGGCTTGGCGTAGTAGAGTTTGGTAGGACATTCAAGCGCTAGCTTGAAGCGGGATTTCGTCAAATAGCGAGGTTTTTCTTGGGCGTTCATTATCAATCGCTCGCACGGGTGTAGTTAAGCACATTGCCAACGCCAAACTGGGCCTCCGCTATCTGTTTAGCGGCCCAGTCGTTGTCTGCCCAGACGATCGTGTTCACTGTTTGATGGGCGTTAACACGAGCCCAAGTAAGATACTTGTACATTCGTATGCTCCTTTAAAATTTACTACATATCGAATGTAGCGGTTCAAGGCGTCAAACTCTGTCGTTTCAATACGCCTTACGCACCATTCTTTGAATAATTTGATATCGCCTGCTTGAGCCACCGAGCTACTTCCAGCCGTAGTTCTAAAGGCTCGAGTAACTCAATACCAGGGCCATAACTAAGGATGGTCTGCACAACCCCCGCCAAATCGCGAGTTGATGCTTGAATGTTCATATGGTGAAACTGTCAATGAATTCTTCGTCAATTTCCCGCTCTTTTGGCCCATTAGGGCCTGTTTTGGGGCACTTG
>Ga0214923_10004422_pt1 | contig 16966 bp, 30 predicted proteins | sample LL1510_MetaG_FD_177993 | JGI IMG/M metagenome (GOLD analysis project Ga0214923, IMG submission 177993) | Freshwater microbial communities from Lake Lanier, Atlanta, Georgia, United States - LL-1510 | ecosystem: Environmental > Aquatic > Freshwater > Lake | place: USA: Georgia | collected... | reverse complement strand
CGCCAACGCCGTCATTGATCACGCCGCCACCCATTGCGAACGGCAATACCGTGGCACCTGTGGCGGCGAGCGCTGCGACGGCGAATGGCGAGGCTGCTCCATGCGCTGCATCCACGACCACACGCAGTCCAGCAGCGTCCACAGTTTGCGCAAGCGAGGCCAATGTCCGCTCGTAGCGCACTCGATACTCGTCCGCTTCAGTTCCGCGTCCTGCCGAAGGGGCTACCAGATGCACGCCCGCTGCCAGAGCGCCTTCCATAGCCGCCTCAAGCGCTCGCTCCTGAGCGTCAGGAATCTTGCGCCCGTCACGTGCGAGCACCTTCAAGCCGTTGTACTCCACTGGGTTATGTGAGGCGGTGATAACCACGCCGCATGCGGCACGTGGTTCACCAGCCACGAGCGAGGCGAGTCCTGGAGTTGGAATGATGCCGACATCAACGACAGTGCCGCCATGCGCCTCGATAGCACCGGCCAAAGCGCTCGCCAACTCGGGGCCGCTCGGACGCGTGTCGCGACCTACCAGCACCAGCCCTTTAGGGTGCTGCAACATCAGGGCAACGCCCAGCGCGGCCGCGATTTCAACGGTGAGTGTTTCGCCAGCGATCCCGCGGATCCCATCGGTGCCGAAGCGAACCGTGGTCACGGCGTTCCTGGCGCTAGATCAGCGCTTGGTGAACTGCTTCGCCTTGCGTGCGCGTCGGAGACCGTACTTCTTGCGCTCCTTGGCGCGCGGGTCGCGCGTGAGGAATCCGGCCTGGCGGAGTGGAAGTCGATACGCCTCTGGATCGGCGGAGAGGAGTGCGCGTGAGATACCGTGGCGGATTGCGCCAGCCTGGCCGGAGATACCACCACCCTCCACCTTCACCATCGCGTTGAAACGACCCTCGGTGCCGGTGACTCGGTATGGTGCGAAGACCTCGGACTGCGGAACGGCACCACCAAAGTGCTGCTCGTAGGTGCGCCCGTTGATGACGATCTGGCCCTCACCGGCGACGAGGCGAACGCGTGCAATGGAGGTCTTGCGTCGACCAGTTCCCTGGTAGTACGGCAAACTGGCCACGCTCTTCTCCTTCGGGCTCACGCGAGGGGCTCCGGCTTCTGTGGAGCGTGCGGATGATCCGCATCGGCATAGACCTTCAACTTACGAATCTGTGCGTTGCCGAGCTTCGTTTTTGGAAGCATGCCCTTCACGGCTCGTCGAATCGCCTCGTTCGGCTTGCGCTTGAGCAGGTCGCCGAGGAGCTCCATGCGGTAACCGCCTGGCTGACCGGAGTGCGAGTGGTATTTCTTCGAGAGGAGTCGATCGCCGGTGACAACCAGCTTCGCGGAGTTAATCACGATCACGAAGTCGCCTGAATCGAGGTGGTCAGCGAATGTTGGCTTCCCCTTCCCCATCAGCGTTGAGGCCACCTTCGTTGCGAGTCGCCCAAGGGTCTGACCCTCGGCATCGATCACGAACCAGCGGCGCTCGATTTCAGCGGCGCGAGGTGTCCAGGTCTTCGTGTTCATCTGATCCTCCTAGATCAATTCAAGCTGCACAAGCGGCGCCGAGTCACCCTGGCGAATGCCAATCTTGGTGATGCGGCAGTAGCCCGACGTGCGGTTCGCATACTTCGGAACGATCTCATCAAAGAGTTTCTCAACGACGAGCGGCTCCTCTGGGAGGGCTGCAATCACGGCGCGTCGGGCCGAAAGCCCACCCTTCTTGGCGAGCGTAATGATCTGCTCAACCTGGGGGCGAATCTCCTTCGCCTTGGCTTCGGTCGTCTGAATACGCTCGTAGCGCAGCACCGACACGATTAGGTTCTTATACAGCGCGAGGCGAGGCCCCTGCTTGCGGGAGAGCTTCCGTCCGCCAATCGCGTGCGAGGTCATTAGGCCTTCTCCTCGTCATCGGTGTCGCTCTCATCTTCGTCGAAGATGGCGTCGGCAGGGATGGTGCTCTCGGGCACATCAAAGCCGCGCTCAACAAGCTTCTCCCGAACCTCGTTGAGGCTCTTCTGGCCGAAGTTGCGCAACTTCAGGAGCTCCATCTCGCCGCCATCAAGGGCGGTGAGAAGCTGGCGAACCTTGAGGATGCCTGCGCGCTTCAGTGCGTTATAGGCGCGCATCGGGAGATCTAGGTCTTCAATGGAAAGATCAAGAAGGTTGCCGCCGGCCTCCGCCGCTGGCGCTGCCACTGGAGCCTCGCCGAGACCTGAGAAGGCGGTGAACTGGCCGACAAGGATTGCCGCCGCCTTGCGAACCGCTGCCTCTGGCGTGATCGTGCCGTCGGTCTCGATCTCAAGGATGAGCTTCTCACGGTCGACGTCCTGGCCGACGCGAGTGTTCTCAACGGTGAAGTTGACCTTGCGAACTGGGGTGAAGATCGCGTCAACGCTCATCACGCCGCGTGGTCGCACTTCGCCCTCAGGGTCGGCATCAACGCGGTCCGAGGAGACGTAGCCGACGCCGGTCTCAACAACAAGGGTGGCCTCAATGGCCGCCTTGTCGGAGTCGAGCGTTGCAAGCACCAACTCTGGGTTGACGATCTCGATCTGGCCGTTCGGTTTGATGTCGCCAGCGGTGACCGGGCCTGCCCCCTTCTTCGAAAGGGTTAGCTCGATGCGCTCCTTGGCGAAGCTACGAAGGCGAATCTTCTTGACGTTGAGAAGGATCTGCACGACGTCTTCACGGACGCCTGGCAGCGAGGAGAACTCTTGCATGACTCCGTCGATCTGCACGGCGGTGACTGCAGCACCTTCCAGAGATCCGAGGAGGACCCGGCGAAGCGCGTTGCCGAGGGTGACGCCGTAGCCTGGCGCGAATGGGCCGGCCTCGTACTTGCCGTACGAGCCGAGCTCCTCGAGCGGGGCGATCTTGGTGGTCAGTGCATCGGACATGTTCTCTCTCCCTCTTACCGCGAGTAGAACTCGACGACGAGTTGTTCATTGAAGTCGCCCGGCATCTGATCGCGCCGCGGAGCAGCGACCACCGTACCGGTCAACTTGGTGGCATCCACGCGGAGCCACTCCTGCATGCCATTTCCTGCAAGGGAGCCTGCGGCCTCCTTGAATGGCCCGATGTCGGCTCGACCTTCGCGAACCGTGACGACGTCGCCTGGCTTCAATGAGTACGACGGAATGTTGACCGCCTGCCCATTGATGGCGAGATGTCCGTGCGTGATCAGCTGGCGTGCCTGGTCTCGCGACGTGGCGAGTCCGAGGCGGTAGACGACGTTGTCGAAGCGCAGCTCAAGCAGGCGGAGCAGGTTCTCGCCCGTCACATCGGTGCCACGCTCAGCTGCCTCGAAGAGGCGGCGGAACTGGGTCTCGCCGATGCGATAGACGCGGCGCATCTTCTGCTTCTCGCGCAGCTGTAGACCGTAGTCGCCAACCTTGCGGCGACGCATCATGTGCATGCCTGGAGGCGTAGGGCGCTTCTCGAAGGAGCACTTCTTCGTATAGCAGCGCGCGCCCTTCAAGAAGAGCTTCGCGCCCTCTCGACGGCACTGGCGGCAGACTGGTCCAGTATCTCGACCCATGCTCCTACTCCCCTAGACTCGGCGCTTCTTTGGAGGACGGCAGCCATTGTGTGGCAGCGGCGTCACATCGGTGATTGCAGTGATGTCGAGCCCCGCGGTCTGTAGGCCACGGATTGCCTGCTCACGTCCGGCGCCTGGCCCCTTCACGAAGACGGCAACGGATCGAAGTCCGTGCTCCATCGCCTTGCGTGCGGCTGCCTCAGCTCCGAGTGATGCGGCGTACGGCGTGCTCTTGCGTGAGCCCTTGAATCCGGCGACGCCACCCGAGCCCCACGAGAGCACCGCACCGGTGAGATCAGTGATGGAGACGAGGGTGTTGTTGAACGAGGCAGCGATGTGCACATGCCCGACGGGCACGTTCTTCTTCTCGCGACGTCGAACCTTCGGTGCGCGCTTCTTCTTCTCTTCAGCCATCTCTCTACCTACTTCTTCTCAATCTTCTTGCCGGCGACGGTCTTGCGTGCGCCACGGCGCTGACGTGCGTTTGTCTTCGTGCGCTGTCCGCGCGACGGGAGGTTCTTGCGATGTCGGGTGCCACGGTAGGTGCCAACCTCAATCAGACGCTTGATGTTCATGGCGATCTCGCGGCGCAGGTCACCCTCGACCTTGCGGCCCTTGTCGATCACTTCGCGAAGTCGGTTCACCTGATCCTCGGTGAGATCGCGCACGCGCGTGTCAGGATTAATAGAGGTCTGCGCCAAGATCTTCTGGCTGGTGGTTAGACCGATGCCGAAGACGTAGGTAAGGGCGATCTCAACGCGCTTCTCGCGCGGAATATCGACGCCTGCAATACGAGCCATCAGTTAACCCTGTCGCTGCTTATGCTTTGGGTTTTCGCAAATGACCATGACGCGACCGTGCCGCTTAATCACGAGGCACTTGTCGCATCGAACCTTGACTGACGCAGATACTTTCACTCGTTCTCCTGCTGTGAGCGGCGCACCGCTCGTGCTGCTACTTCAACCGGTAGGTGATCCGACCCTGGGTCAGATCGTATGGCGAGAGTTCGACCTTCACCCGATCACCTGGAAGGATTCGGATGAAATTCGTCCGAAGCTTTCCACTGATGTAGGCGCGGATCCGGTGGCCATTTTCGAGCTCGATCACGAACGATGTGTTCGGTAGCGGCTCAACAACGGTCCCCTCGACCTCGATCGAATCCTTCTTCGCCAACAAACCCCCGATCAGAACGCGTTACTGGGTCTCGGAAGACCGAGACGGCGCACTACGGAGCCCGCAGACGCGCGAAGGGAGACAATAGCAGAGCCCCACGATCCCCGCACGAGGGGGGCGTTCATGACCCCCTCGTGAGGATGGTGGCGCCCCCCGCCACGATGGCGATGCTCTCCTCCCAATGGGCCGCGAGGCTCCCATCAATTGTTACAACCGTCCATTCGTCGTCCATGACCCCCACCTCGGGCGACCCGAGGGTGAGCATCGGCTCGATCGCCAAGCAGTGCCCCTCTGCCAGCGTCAGGCTCTTGCGGCCGGTGCGGTAGTTGGGGACCTGTGGGGCCTCGTGCATGGCACGGCCGATGCCGTGTCCAACGTAGGGGCGCACGATCCCGTACCCCGCCCGCAGGGCGACATCCTCAACGGCGCCAGAGATCTGTTCAATTGTGGCCCCCGGGCGAGCGGCGGCGATGCCAGCATCCAGCGCCTCGCGGGTCACTGCAACCAGGCGCTTCGCCTCTGAGGACCCTTCGCCGACCACAAAGCTGCGTGCCCCGTCAGCGTGCCAGCCCTCCCAAATCGCCCCGGCATCAATCGAGACGAGCGCCCCCTCTTTAATCTCGCGGTCGCCGGGAATGCCGTGCACGACCTCGCTATCGAGCGAGATGCAGATGACCGAAGGGAAGCCGTGGTACCCCTTGAAGTTTGAGGTTGCACCGTGACGCTTGATGCATCGCTCCGCAATCGCATTAAGCTCCGCCGTGCTGGCCCCTGGGACCGCCGCCTCTCGCGTCAAGTCATGGATCTCGGCAACGATTGCGCCTGCGCGGCGCATCAAGGCGATCTCGTCTGGGCTCTTTCGGGTGATTGCGCCCATCGCTAGGCCGTCAGACCAGCGGCCGTGGCGGCCGTGGCGAGGCGACCCTGGACCTCGTCAATCGCGCCAACACCGTTCACCTCGGTCAGCCGACCAGAAGCACGATAGAGGTCAACCACAGAGTCAAGCGCGGCAAGCTGATTCGCCAGACGTGCCGCTACAGTCTCCGGCGCGTCGTCGCTTCGGGTGATCAGCGCGGTGGCGCACACGTCACAAATCCCATCACTCTGCGGTGGGCGACTCAGCAGGTGATACGAGCGGCCGCATGACGGGCAGACCCGGCGTGCGGTGAGTCGCTCTTCAAGAATCGCTCGGTCCACCTTTAGGAGTACGGCGTTAATTACACGTCCGCTCGTCGCATACGCCGCATCAAGTGCCGCCGCCTGTGCAGGATTACGCGGAAAGCCGTCAAGGATGACGCGGTTTGCTGCATCCGACTTAGCGAGACGCGCTTGGATCATGTTGATCGTGACCTCGTCGGGGACCAACTGCCCCGCATCGATGAACTTCTGCGCGGCGAGACCGAGCGTCGAGCCAGCGGCAATTTCAGCTCGGAAGAGGTCGCCGGTCGCAACGTGGGCTGCCCCCGTTGCTGCGGAGAGTGCCTCCGCCTGCGTCCCCTTCCCTGCGCCTGGGGCGCCGAGAAGGACGAGGATCACTTAATAAAGCCCTCGTAGTTTCGCATCAACATCTGCGCTTCGAGTTGCTTCATCGTCTCCACTACAACACTAACTGCGATCAGAAGTCCGGTACCGCCGAGGCTAACGCCAAGGCCCCCGAGATCACCGAAGAGTGCGCCGAGCGCATACGGCGAGACGGCAACGAGTCCCAAGAAGAGCGATCCGAGCAGGGTGATACGTGTGACCACCTTCCCCAAGTACTCCTGCGTTGGCATGCCTGGGCGAATGCCTGGGATGTAGCCACCGTTCTTGCGCAACTGGTCGGCCGTTTCGTCAGGCTTGAAGGTGAACGCCGTATAGAAGTAGGTGAAGGCCACCGTAAGGGTGAAGTAGAACGGCAGATAGACAAGCTCATTCTGTGGGCCGAGCGTGTCGACGATCCACTGTGCGCCCGCCTTGACCCACTCAACCTCTGAGGCGGTGAAGTATCCCGCGATCTGCGCTGGGAAGAGCAAGATGCTCATGGAGAAGATGATCGGAATCACACCGGCCTGATTGACCTTAAGCGGCAGGAAGGTGCGCCCACCCTGGTAGACGCGATTGCCACGGACACGGCTCGCATACTCGACCGGGATGCGTCGCTGACCCTCGGTGATCAAGATGATCGCAGCAACGGCCGCAGCACCGACCACCACGAAGGCGAGGAGTACGGCAATGTCAGGCGCGCTGAAGAACTCCTGGATGGCGCCCGGTACGCGGCCAATGATGCCAGCGAAGATGATGAAGCTGATGCCGTTGCCGATGCCTCGCTCGGTCACCAGCTCGCCGATCCACATCAACAGCAACGAGCCGGTCGTGAGGATCACGATCTGGACGAGCGTCTCTGGGCTGGCCAGGTCAAAGCGTGTCTTCAGCACGTTTTGGCTATTCAGGAGGGCGAGGAAGGCGTAGCTCTGCAGCGCCGCGAGCGGCACGGTCAGATAGCGAGTGTACTGATTAATCTTGTTACGACCGTACTCACCTTCGCGGCTGAGCTCAATGAGGCGCGGCACAACGCCGCTCATGAGCTGCATGATGATCGAGGCATTGATGTACGGGTTCAGACCGAGGCCAACGACGCTGAATCGCGCCAGTCCGCCACCCGAGAAGAGGTCAAGGAGTCCGAAGAGGGCGTTGTCCTTGAAGAAGTTTGAGAGGGCGGCCGGATCGGCACCAGGTACGGGGACGTGGCTCAACAGGCGGAAGACGACGAGCATGGCGGCGACGAAGAAGAGCTTGCGCCGAATCTCTGGGGTTCGGAACGCATTTACCAGAGTGTCAATCATCGTTCGTCTCCTCCACCGCTGTGCGTAGGCGCAATGAGCCTACCTGCGACCTGAACTTTAGGCGTCTGCTCCGTCGGACTCTGCGGGCTTAGCGACACGCTTCGCTGGAGCCTTCTTCCCTGGCGTTGGAGCGTTCTTCCCAGCCTTTACCCCAACCGGGGCAGCTGAGGCTGGAGTTGCGATCTCATACACCGTAATGTCACCACCAGCAGCCTTGATTTTGGCCACAGCACTGTCGGTAAACGCATTGGCCGCAAAGAGGATCTTCGTTGAGATCTCACCAGTGCCCAGCACCTTCAGCGGCTTCCCTCGAGTCTTGAGGAGGCCCGCTGCGGCAAGGATGTCGGCGTTCACGCTCAGTGGGCTCTCGCCCTTCAGGCGGCCGGCGTCGATCCACTGCTGAATGCGACCGACGTTGACCACGGCAACTTCAACGCGCAGCACATTGCGGAAGCCGCGGAGCTTTGGGATACGGCGATGGATTGGCGTCTGACCACCTTCGAACCAGGCTGGGATGCTCCCGCCGCTTCGCGAGGTCTGGCCCTTCGTACCGTAACCGGCAGTCTTGCCGCGCCCAGCCGCAATACCGCGGCCGACGCGGATACGCTTCTTCTTTGAACCTGGTGCTGGCTGCAAATCATGGAGCTTCATTTGGTCACCTTCGCCTTCTTCACCTTGGCAGGCTTCTTCGCCTTCTGTGCCTTCTTTGTTGCTACAGCCGTTGCTGCGGTCGCAGCCTCGGCACCAGTCAACTCATCCACCGAAACGAGGAAGTTCACCTGGCGCACCATGCCGCGAACGGCTGGGTTATCAGGGAGCAGATTGCTGTCGCCAATGCGGTCGAGGCCGAGTGCTCGAATGGTGCCGCGATTTCGCGCAACATGCCCGAGTTCGCTCTTGACCTGCGTCACCTTGATGTACTTCTCAGCCATGGTGCACCTCTGGTGCCGACTCCTGGCCACCGACGCGGATGCGCACGCGCTTGCCACGTGCCGCTGAGATCTGCTCGGCGGTGCGCAGCTGCAAAAGCGCCTCGATCGCGGCGCGGGTTGCGTTCACAGGATTTGACGAGCCATACACTTTGGAGAGGATGTCGTGGATGCCTGCAGCGGTGATGACCGCGCGGATTGCACCGCCCGCGATCACGCCAGTACCCTGCGACGCCGGCTTCAGCATCACGCGGCTCGCGGAGTGCTCGGCCGAGACTTCGTGAGGGATCGTGGTCCCGAGGAACGGCACGCGAATGAGGTTCTTCTTCGCGTCTTCTGTTCCCTTGCGGATGGACTCTGGCACTTCGCCGGCCTTGCCGATACCAACGCCAACGTGTCCCTGGCCATCGCCAACGACGACGAGCGCAGAGAAGGTGAAGCGCCGTCCGCCCTTGACTACCTTCGCTACGCGATTGATCTGCACGACCTTCTCTGCGAGGGTCAGCTTCGACGCGTCAATTCTCGCCATCTCAGTGCCCTCCTAGAACTCGAGCCCGGCAGCCCGGGCAGCGTCTGCGAGCGCCTTGAGGCGCCCATGATATTTGAATCCAGCGCGGTCAAAGACAACCTTCGCCACACCTGCGGCCTTCGCGCGCTCGGCGACGAGGGTGCCGACTTCAGCGGCCTCCTGCACCTTGGTGCGCTTGGCGTCGCCCTTCACCGTTGCATCAAGCGTAGAGGCCGCTGCCAAAGTCTTCCCGGCTGCGTCATCAATCACCTGTGCGTAAATGTGGTTCAGGCTGCGGAAAATTGCCAGTCGTGGTCGTGCAGCAGAGCCCTCGACGGTTAGTCGAATGCCAACATGGCGACGCTTACGCGACGCAACGCGTGTTGTTACGCGGCTCACTTGCCACCAACCTTTCCGGCCTTACCAGCCTTGCGGCGGATGACCTCGTTGACGTACTTGATGCCCTTCCCCTTGTACGGCTCAGGCTTACGTAGTGAACGGATCTCTGCTGCGATCTGGCCGACAAGCTCCTTGTTTGCACCGAGGACAGCAACTTTGGTCTGGCCGTCAACTTCGAAGGTGATGCCGGCTGGCGGGTTGATCTCAATTGGGTGGCTATAGCCGAGGGCCAGGGTCAACTTGTTCCCCGCCTTGGCGGCGCGGTAGCCGACGCCGTTGATCTCAAGATCGGTGCGGAAGCCGGTGGCAACGCCCTCGACCATATTGGCAATGAGGGTGCGGCAGAGCCCGTGCATGGAGCGATTGGTCTTGCTGTCATCAGGACGCGTCACAGTGATCACATCCGCCTCAAGGGTGAATGCGACTGCGCCGGGGATCTCACGTGAGAGGGTCCCTTTCGGCCCGGTGGCCGTAACGGTTCGACCCTCAATGGCGACCTTCACCCCTGCTGGCACGGCGATGGGCTTGCGTCCGATTCGTGACATCAGTCCCCTCCTCTACCAGACGTAGGCGAGGATCTCGCCGCCGAGCTGGGCCTTATGGGCCTGCGCTCCGGTCATGATCCCCTTTGATGTGCTCAAGATGACAACACCGAGGCCGCCGAGCACGCGCGGAATCTCTGTCTTACCAGCATAAACCCTTAGACCGGGCTTGCTGATGCGCTTCAGGCCTGAGACGACGGGCACCTTGCCATCGACGTACTTCAGGGTGACCTGGAGGTAGTTTTCTGGGCCCTTCTTCGTCTCCACGAAGGAGGCGACAAACCCTTCATCCACGAGGATGCGGGCCATCTGAAGCTTCAACTTAGATGCTGGGACGAGCACCTCAGCATGCCGGGCGCGCGACGCGTTCCGGATGCGAGTGAGCATGTCAGCAATTGGATCAGTGACGTTCATATTCTCACCAACTCGACTTCGTGACGCCCGGGATCATTCCGACCAGGGCACGCTCTCGGAAACAGATTCGGCAGAGGCCGAATCGGCGGATGAATGCACGTGGGCGCCCACAGAGGGCACAACGGCTGTACTTCCGCGTTGAAAACTTTGCCGGTGCCGCCGACTTTAGAACCATCGACTTCTTCGCCATCTCAGCCCCCTCAGTTCGCGAACGGCATGCCGAGCATGGCGAGGAGCTTCTTAGACTCCTCGTCGCTCTTTGCCGTCGTTACGATTGTGACCTCGAGACCTCGAAGTCGGTCGATTTTGTCGAACTCCACCTCAGGGAAGGAGAGCTGCTCCTTCATGCCTAGGGTGTAGTTGCCGCGGCCGTCGAAGGACTTACCCGACACACCGCGGAAGTCACGGATGCGTGGCAGGGCGACGCGAGTCAGTCGCTCCAGGAAGTCCCACATACGCTCGCCACGAAGGGTGACCTTCGCGCCGATTGGGTTCCCCTCGCGAACCTTGAAGGTTGCGATGGACTTCTTCGCCTTAGTGACAATTGCACGCTGACCGGTGATCAGGGCAAGATCGCCGACGGCTGCGTCGACCGCTTTGGCGTTCGTCAGGGCCTCGCCGAGGCCGATGTTGACCACGATCTTCTCGAGGCGTGGCACTTGCATCGCGTTCGTGTAGCCGAACTCGCTCTTCAGGGCCGGAATCACTTCAGTCGTATAGCGCTGCTTGAGCTCGCTCACTTGGCAGCCTCCTTCTTGCCACCGATGACGGTGCCGCAGCGTCCGCAAAGCCGCTGCTTCTTGCCGTCGGCGGTTCGGCCTGCCTTCAGGCGAATTGGTCGGTCGCACTTCGGGCAGACCACGGCCACCTTGGCGAGGTCGAGGGGCATCGCCACCTCAATGATCCCGCCTGGCTCAACCGTTGGCGCCTGTGAGCCGCTCGCCATGTTCTGACGTGGCTTCTGATGCTTCTTCGCGATGTTCAGGCCGGTCACGACAACCTTGCCAGGCGCCACGAGGCGCTCAACGCTGCCCCGCTTTCCTGCATCCTTGCCGCTGAGCACCGAAACGGTGTCGCCCACGCGAATCTCTGTCGTCGTCTCGTACATCGAACGCATTAGAGCACCTCCGGCGCGAGTGAAATGATCTTCATGTAGTCCCGATCGCGCAGCTCTCGCGCCACTGGCCCAAAGATGCGGGTGCCTCGTGGGTTGCCGTCAGCGGCGATCAGTACGGCGGCATTCTCGTCGAAGCGGATCACGCTGCCATCAGGTCGCGAGATCTCCTTCACGGTGCGCACGACGACTGCCTTGACGACGTCGCCCTTCTTGACGCCAGCATTCGGCGTCGCCTGCTTCACTGCTGCGACGATGACGTCGCCCACGAACGCGGTGGTTGCCCGACCTCGGCCGAGGATACGGAAGCATTCAATCACCTTTGCGCCGGAGTTGTCAGCGACGCGGAGACGGGTACCGGTCTGAATCACAGTGCCCCCTCCTGTGACTCGCCGCGCTTCACAACCTCGACGAGCGTCCAACGCTTGCGGGCGCTGAGTGGTCGGGACTCTTCGACGGTCACCAGGTCGCCGACCTTGGCGTCGTTGAGCTCGTCGTGCGCCATGAATCGGGCGGTGCGACGAATGACGCGCTTGTAGATAGGGTGTTGCGCGAGGCGCTCTACAGAGATCACGATCGTCTTGTCACCCTTGTCGCTGACAACACGGCCGGTCTGTGTCTTGCGCTTTCCTAGATGCTGCTCGCTCATAACTCCCCCTATGCCTTCTGCGCGGCCTGGCGCTCGGCCAGGACCATCAGCAGGCGCGCGATGGTCTTGCGCGTCTTGTTCACGACACTCGTGTCTTTCAGCTGGCGGGTCGACAGCTCGAATCGAGCCTGCCAAAGGTCACGCTTCGCGTCAGCGATAGCCTGGACCAACTCAGCATCAGTCATGTTGCGGACCTGAGCGATCTCAATCATGCCTCGCCCTCCTTAGCGGCCTTCACTGGCTTCACGAGCTCGGGCTCCTTTGGCGCAGCGCTACCGGCTGCTGGGGCCTCTTCCGTGGTTGGAACGCCGAGGGCGACCTTCTGTAGGAACTTCTTGCCGAAGACAACCTGGCCGAGGTCAGCCGAACGCTCCACAATGACCGTGCTCACAGGGAGCTTCATACCCGCGAGGCGGAAGGCCTCAACGGCCTCTGGTCGCGTGACGCCAGCGATCTCAAAGAGGATGCGCCCTGGTTTAACCACGGCAACCCACTGGTCTGGAGCGCCCTTACCAGAACCCATGCGAGTTTCAGCAGGCTTCTTCGTGATTGGCTTGTCAGGGAAGATACGGATCCAGACCTTGCCGCCGCGATTGATCTGGCGCGTCATTGCGCGTCGGGCAGCTTCGATCTGTCGAGCGGTGACCCAGGCTGGCTCGGTCGTGGCAATGCCGAATTCGCCGAAGGCCACGGTGCGACCGGACTTAGCAGGGCCAGACATACGGCCTCGCTGCACCTTGCGCCACTTGACTCGCTTTGGCATCAACATGCTTATGCCCCCGATCCTGCGTTTTCAGAGAGCGGCTTCGGCTTCAGCACGTCGGCCGGAGCGTCGCCACGGTAGATCCAGACCTTCACACCGATCTGACCGAAGGTCGTCGTGGCGTGGAAGACGGAGAAATCAATATCTGCGCGCAGCGTGTGGAGCGGTAGTCGGCCGTCGCGGTCCCACTCGGTGCGGCTCATCTCAGCGCCACCAAGTCGACCGGAGACCATGATCTTCACGCCCTTTGCGCCAGCCTTCATCGAACGCTGGATCCCCTGCTTGAGCGCCTTGCGGAAGGCGATGCGTCGGACCAGCTGGGCGCCAATGGATGCGGCAACGAGATAGGCGTCGAGGTCTGGCTGGCGGATCTCCTTGATCTCGAGTTTCACCTTGCCCGCGCTGATCTCACCGATCGCAGCACGGAGCACTTCGACGTTTGCGCCACCCTTGCCGATCACCACACCCGGCTTGGCCGAGTGGACGGTCACGGTGACGTAGTTCAAGCCGCGCTCGATCTCAACCTTCGAGATGCTGGCCGCAGCCAACTTCACGTCGATCAACTTGCGAATGCGCAGGTCTTCCTGGAGGAGCTTCGTGTAGTCCTTGTCGGCGTACCACTGGGCAGACCAGGTCTTGGTGATGCCGAGTCGGAAGCCTACTGGGTGAACCTTCTGTCCCATGGTCAGGCCTCCTTTGCGCTTACGACTACGGTGATGTGGGTCATTGGCTTATGGATGGCGAAGGCTCGGCCCTGCGCGCGAGGTCGGAAGCGCTTCAAGGTTGGACCCTCGTCGGCACTGGCGTCGACCACGAAGAGTCGGTCGGCCGAAATGCTGTGGTTCGCTTCAGCGTTGGCTGTCGCGCTCTTCAACACAGAGGCAACATCGCGCGCCGAGGAGTGCGGCAGGAAGCGCAGGATTGCCGTGGCATCAGCCACAGACTTCCCCTTGATCGCTCGCACCACGAGCTGAGCACGGCGGGTCGAACCGCGCACGTACTTCGCCGTTGCCTTCACGCGAATGCTCACGAGGCCACCGCCGTTGTTCGGTCGACGCGCTGGTGGCCCTTGAAGGTGCGGGTTGGCGAGAACTCGCCGAGGCGGTGCCCGACCATGTTCTCGGTGATGAAGACCGGCACGTGCTTGCGGCCGTTGTAGACCGCGACGGTGTGACCGATGAAGTCTGGGTAGATGACCGATGCGCGCGACCAGGTCTTCACGACGCGCTTCTCATTGATCGCGTTCATTGCCTGAACGCGGGCAAGGAGCCGCTTCTCGATGAACGGAGCCTTCTTAGACGAACGTGACATTAAGCCTCCTCCTCGATCAGCGTGCGTGTCGCGAGCGGACGATGAGCCGCTGCGTCAACTTGTTGCGGCGGGTACGAAGACCCATCGCAGGCTTGCCCCACGGCGTCTTCGGAGGCATACCCGTTGGGGCCTTGCCTTCGCCACCGCCGTGTGGGTGATCAACCGGGTTCATTGCAGAGCCGCGGACCTCTGGACGCTTGCCCATGTGCCGTGCGCGCCCGGCCTTACCGATTGCCATGTTCTCGTGGTCAAGGTTTGACACCTGACCCACGGTTGCCATGCAGAGGAGTGGCACGAGACGCATCTCGCCGGATGGCATACGAATGGTGGCGAACTCGCCCTCTTTAGCAACAAGCTGCGCGGCAGTTCCGGCGGAGCGAACCATCTGGCCACCCTTCCCTGGGACGAGCTCGATGTTGTGGACGGTTGTACCGAGGGGCATGCGGCCGAGCGGCAGGGCGTTTCCGACCTTCGCTTCAGCATCTGGGCCCGAGACCACGTTATCGCCGACCGAGAGACCGTTTGGTAGGAGCATGTAGCGCTTCTCGCCGTCGGCGTAGTTGAGGAGGCCGATGCGCGCCGAGCGGTTTGGATCGTATTCCACGGTCGCGACGCGGGCTGGTACGCCGAACTTATTGCGGCGGAAATCGATCTTGCGATAGAGGCGCTTCTGCTCGCCACCGCGGTGACGAACGGTGATCTTCCCCTGGAAGTTACGCCCTGAGCCGCGCACAAGCTTCTCGGTGAGCGGCTTATGTGGCTCGCTCGTTGTGATCTCGTCGAACGTTGGCATGGTCATGCCACGGACGCCGGCGCTGGTGGGCTTCAATCGACGAAGTGCCATGGTTAGACTCCTTCGAAGAACTGAATCTTCTCGCCTGGGGCGAGGGTGACCATGGCCTTGCGCCATGGGGTCGTCTTACCTGGGAAACGGCTGCGGGCGAGCATGCCGCGCGTCTCCTTCGCCTTGGTGGTGAGCACGTTGACCTCTTTCACCTTGACGGTGAAGAGCGAAGCAATGGCGGCGGCAATCTCAATCTTGGAAGCGTCGGCGTGAACGGCGAACGTATACGTGCCGGTCTGCGACTGCAGGATCGACTTCTCGGAGATCACGGGGCGAAGGATCGTCTCGTGTGGCGTGCGGTTCATCCGTACACCTCCTGGATCTCGGCGAGAGCTGCCTGCTCCACGATGATCGTGTCAGCATTCACAAGGTCAACGACGTTGAGTGAGTCGGCGCGGAGCACCGAGAGGTGTGGGATGTTCGCTGCAGACTTGACGAGCTCGGTGCCAACCGTTGGTGAGACCACGAGCACGTGCTTGCCAGCCTTGAGGGCGGAACACATCCCGGCAATCACCTGCGTCTTTGGTGTCTCGATGCCGAGCACGTCAATAATCTTGAGCGTTTCGACCTTAGCGGCGAGAGCGCCCAAGAGGGCTGCACGGCGCATGCGCTTCGGGAGCGGAATCTCGTGCGAGCGAACCTGTGGCCCGAAGACAACACCGCCGCCCTTCCACTGTGGCGAACGGGTGGAACCCTGTCGTGCGCGACCGGTCCCCTTCTGCTTCCAAGGCTTGCGACCACCACCGGCAACGGCGCCGCGCTTCTTCGTAGCGTGGGTACCCGTGCGTCGCCCCGCAAGCTGCGAGACGACGGCCTGGTGGATGAGCGCCTCATTCACTGGCGACGAGAAGGCGGCAGGCAACTCAACGGTTCCCACCTTGGCTCCAGCTTTCGAGAAGACGTCAACAGTAGGCATCAGATCTGCTCCGCCTTGCTCACGATGACGAGCGCGTTCTTCGCGCCAGGAACCGAGCCCTTGAGGAGCAACAGGTTCTGCGCGCCGTCGGCACGAACGATGGTGACCTTCTGAATCGTGGTGCGATCAACACCCATGTGGCCGGCCATGCGTGTGCCGCGGTAGACGCGACCTGGGGTCGTACCAGCGCCGATCGAGCCTGGCTCGCGGTGATGGTCGGCACCGTGGGTCTCAGGTCCACGCGAGAAGCTGTGGCGCTTGATCGTTCCTGCGAAGCCCTTCCCCTTGGAGACGCCCGTCACATCGACGAGGTCGCCATCGGCGAAGAGGCTCACGTCGAGGGTCTGACCAAGGGTCATCCCCTCGGTCGAATCAACGCGGAACTCACGAACAACGGAGCAGGCTGGCAGCTCGCCCTTGAACTGGCCCTGATCAGGCTTGTTCAGCCGGCGCTTCCCGGCCTCAATGCCGAGCTGCACGGCGGTATAGCCGTCCTGGTCTGGGGTGCGGAGCTTCGTGACGGTGTTTGGCTCGACCGACACCACGGTAACGGGCACAGAGGTGCCGTCCGGGGCGAAGATCTGAGTCATCCCGACCTTGCGGCCGAGCAGTCCAATCGTCATTCCACTCACCTACATCTTAATTTCAATGTCGACGCCGGCTGCGAGCGTAAGTCGCATTAGTGCGTCGACCGTCTTTGGGGTCGGATCAATGATGTCTACCAGACGCTTGTGCGTTCGAATCTCGAACTGCTCTCGGCTGTCCTTATCGATGAACGGCGAGCGCAGCACAGTGAACTTCTCAATGCGCGTTGGTAGCGGCACCGGACCGATCACATCGGCGCCAGTGCGCTGAGCCGTCTCAACGATCGTCTGGGCAGACTGATCGATGAGGCGGTGGTCATACGCCTTGAGCCGAATGCGGATCCGCTGCTTGGCCATCTGCTACTCGGTGATCTTCGTGATCGAGCCCGCGCCAACGGTGCGGCCGCCTTCGCGAATCGCGAAGCGCTGACCAACCTCGATGGCGATCGGGGTGATGAGCTCAACCGTCATCTCG
>Ga0214923_10004421_pt1 | contig 16967 bp, 14 predicted proteins | sample LL1510_MetaG_FD_177993 | JGI IMG/M metagenome (GOLD analysis project Ga0214923, IMG submission 177993) | Freshwater microbial communities from Lake Lanier, Atlanta, Georgia, United States - LL-1510 | ecosystem: Environmental > Aquatic > Freshwater > Lake | place: USA: Georgia | collected... | reverse complement strand
TTAAATAATTCATTACTATAATTATCTAATTCATTAATTCTATTTTGTAATTCATCATTTATCGTTTGTAATTCATTATTATTCATTTGTAATTCATTAACTTATCTTTTAATTTATTTAAATTTTCAGTATGATGATCTGGTTCATAACAAATATTATATAATGCTTCATCTTCAATTGAATGTAATTTAGGTACAATAGTCATTGTTATTTTTTTTATAAAATTATATTTTATTTAAACTTTATAAATATTATCATTTTTAAAGTTTAAATAATAATTTATAAAAAAAAATAAATTAGCAATGCTAAATTATTATTTATCAAATATTAAATTAAAATTTAACATCATCTATATTTTTGTTAATATAAACAGCTTCATAATTATTATTAATAATTTCTTGAAGTTTATTAATTATATTATTATCTATAATATCTAATTTATCATTACAAAACTCTTTAAGTGTTAATACATTATTAACTAAACCCTTTTTAGGATGTAAAACTAATGCACCTGGATAAGAACCTTTCATTTTATCTTCTTCTTCTTCTTCTTTTTTAATAGTATTAACAAATAAATTTCTTTTAATAGCATTAGCAATAATTAAATTTCTAACTTTACACCCATTTGCTCTCATAAATGCATCAAATAAACTAGTATAAGCCAATGTTGAAATTTCTCTTTTATCTTGAATAATATTATTTTTAAATACTAATTGATGTAATCGAAATGCATCAATATAACAATAATGAACAACATCAGTCATTCCTTTAATATCATTTTTTTCATAAATCTTAAATAATTCAGGAATTGGCATATCATCTTTTGAAGGTAAATCATTCATATCTAAATAAAATTTTAAAGATGATTTTTGTTCAGTTGGATTTAATTGCATTAATATAACACGTAAATCAAATGGAATATATCCTTCTAAATTAAGATTTCTTACATTTTTTTGTGGGACATCAGCAGAAATTTTTACTTGATCTTGCTGATAAAAATATTTAAAAATATTTTCATCCTTTAATTCATAATTACTTAATTTTTTAATTGATAGATCTTCACATACTGTTTGTATAATTTTGTAATAACAACACTTATCATAAATATTAATCCAATCAAATTCAGATCCATTAAATTCCATAATAAAATCTGGTTGAATTAAAGCATTTAAATAACCAAATGCTTTTAATATTGTTTTTTCATTATCACAAATAATAGTAATATAATCATCATGCACATTAGATTCTTTAGTAACTAAACCAATATTTAAGAAAGAATTAGGTTCATTAATAAATTGATATGTGAGACCAATATTAAATATTTCATCTTCTTTAATCTTACCACTTGGTAAAATTACTAAATCTGGTCTTTCAGGATTAAATTTAGAAGAATATTGTTCAATATCATAACTCATAGAAATCATTTTATCTTTACGAAATGAATCAATATTTATTTGTAATTCATTAATATTATTATATGATACATAATGACTTTCATTAAATGCTGAAATATTCTCAATATTAATATTTAAAACATATTTTGATTTATAAATTGAATTATGATTAATTGTATAATCTTTTAATAAATTCCAATTACATAAATTAATTCCATAAGTTCTAGATACAACACGATAATAATTGTTTAAATCATTATTAAAACTTGGAATATCTAATTTATTCAATAAACGAATAAAACAAGTTCTATGATATAATTTATTAAAAGATATTCTAATAAATCTACTATTATGTTCTTTAAAATACATAAATTCTTTACCTTCTATAATTTTAATAGATTTAAAATCGACATTTTTTCCTTTTAACATTTTAATAAGTTTTTCATTTTTAAAAAAACTTTTTAATTTATTAATATTTTCTTTATCGGATTTTGTTTCATCATATTTAAGATCAACATATGGATATATATTATTAATAATTATTGTAGTTTTAGAACCACATTGTAAAATACCATGCATAATTAATTTATAATTTTCAAAAATTAAACTTTCTTTAATATCATTTGGTAAAAATATAATATTATGTTTTTTTAAAAGTCGATTATGTACTTTATTCATTTCAGTTTTATTTAAATAATTATCACGATTTTTAATAACTTCATATAATTTTTTTTCATAATTATTATAAGTAATATAAATCTTATTACCGTGTAAATTAAACATTATTATTTTACTATTTAAATTAATTTAAATTCAATTTTATTTTTTATTAATAATATAATTAAATTAATTAAATTATCAAATCAATATTCGCACTTAATACAAAATACTATTTATATATAATTTTAATCTTTAGCATGAATAATATTTTAGATAAAACATCAATGATTACATTAATACAAGAATTAAATAATATAGATCAGACAAAAATTCCAAAATTTTCATTTAATAATTATAAAACCATTATTAAAATTATTAAAGTAATAGATGGAGATACAGTAACTGGAATATTTAAATATAATAATAAATTTTATAAATATAATTTTAGATTAAATGGTATTGATACGGCAGAAATACATTCTAAAAAAGATAATGAAAAAAAATTAGCAATTGTTGCAAAAGATTATTTACAACAATTAATTATAAATAAAAATTTATTAGCTGAATTTTTAAATTTTGATAAATATGGAAGAATTTTAGTAAATTTATATTTAAATGATACTGAAACAGTATCTAATAATTTAATTAATGGTGGATATGCACATATATATAATGGTGAAACAAAATCAGAATGGGTATAGTTAACGGGTATAATATTATTCTTTAAATGAATTTAATACTAATGTAATTTTACTAGCATTATTTTTTTGAGATAAATCAAATTTACCTTTTAAATAACAATAATTATGATATTTAGAAAATCCATAACATTTATCATTATTTTCACATTCATTATAACAAGAATTTAAATCTTTAGAATAATAAATTATTTTATCATTATACTCATCGATTAAATCAAATTTATTATAAAAATCAGCATCATAATATATGTCATATTTTGATATAATATTAGATATATTAATATTAGATGTCGAATAATTTAAATTAGGAATAGTAATATTACTACAATTATTTATTAAATTTAAATTATTATTAGAATTATTATTATAATCATTATTTCTTAAATAATTATTAGAATCTGATTTAATTAAATTATATTTATTTTTTAAATTACTATATTTAACAATATATGTTATATAAGTTATAGTTGATGCAACCCCATATAAAGATAAAATAAGAATAATAATTTTTGATGATGACATTTTAAATAGTTTAAATTTAGTGTAAAATTTGATAAGAAATTATATATATATTAAATAGTGCTATAATTATATAATTAAAAAAAATAAAAATATTAAATTTAAGTAGTATAAAAATTTAATTAAGAAATAATACTATGTTTTTTAAAACCAGCAGCAATTTTAAAATTAGTTCCTTGTAAATCAAATTTATTTAATTCTTCTAAAGTATTTTTTTGAGTTGAATAATAAATTTTATATAATTTTAAATTATCATAATTATTATAAAGAAAATTAGCACAATGACGACAAGGTTTTGAATTACCAATAATTCCAATTTTTGATAATTTAATAACAATTAATATTTTTTTAACCTTTAATATATTTTTAGTTAAATTTTTTTTATAATGTTTATTAATTACATTTACTTCACTATGTAAACTAAATGGAAATTTATTACTATTTAGATAATAATTAAACCCATATGATAATATTTCATTAGTTTTATTATTTATTAGAAAACTAATATGTTTATGGAGATATTTATTATTATTTAAATTAAATGAAATATCATATAAAATATTTGCAGGAATTTTAATGTTATATAATTCTAATAACTCTATAAGATATATAGTATTAGAATAAGACATTATTTATAATTATACTATATATTTATTCAATTTTATTTTAAATAAAGAATAGATTTCATTGCTATTAATAGTATAGTAATTTAATAAAAATTAATAATACTAATCTCGTTATACTAATTAATTAATATCTTTATTTTTTTATTTATAAATAATATATTAATATTAAGAATAGGAAATTTTAAAATAACTCCGCATAGTAATTAAATTTTTTAAATGTCTAATACTACATATTTGTCATTAAATGATATTACTGTAACTCCAACAAATACAATAAATAATGTAATAACTAAATTAAAAAATTTAGAATTAAATGATCGTAATAATAATTCTTTATTTGTTTTTTATGATTTAAAAACAAATACATTACCTTCTGATATTAATTCTTTAACATTTGTAAATCCTACATATATAAGTTATAAATCTAGTATAACATACTCTAATTTAACACATCCAATATCTTCTTTTCCAACATTATTACCTTATTTTGAATCAGCACCAACTGCATTAACAGGTGGTAGTAGTATTGAAATATTACCATCAAATATAACTAATACTCAAAAATTTATTAATGACCGATGTTTAAATAATCCAGATTGTACTGGATATACAATGGGTATGTCAAGTTATGAATTATATAAAGGTAATATATCTTTTACTGCTGAATTACCAGATATGACTAGTTTTATTAAACGTACTCAAGGTATCTATGGTATTAAAATATTTTCTTATTTAACTATTTCAACTTCTGGGTCATATAATATAATATTTAATAAAGGAAATAATGAACAAATTAAATTATATTTAAATGGTTTTATAATATTAAATAGTTTTGCTGGATTAAATTCAACTTCAATATATTTAAATGCAGGCACATATTTATTATATATTGAAAAAATAGCATCAAATAGTAATAATTCTTTAGATATTACGTTAACACCATCTACTATAACAACACCAGTAAAAATTGATCAATATAAAAATATAAATTACACTTTATTTGCAAATGCATTAAATTCTAGAGATTCATCTCTTATTGCTTATTGTAAAAATGATCCAAATTTATTTACTGCTGGAAATATTTGTGATACTTCTTTACAAAATAGTTCATTATTATCTACAATCTTAACTGATAAATGTTTTCCTAATAATAATTTAAATATTGATACTACTACTAAAAAAATGAATACTAATTGTAAAAATGAGTTTATGGCACCTAATAATAATTCTATTATTAAAAAAGATTTTACTACTAAATATAATAATTGGGCAAATTCTATAATATCAGGAGATATTACAACATCTAATAATAATATATCATCAAATAAAGATGCATTAGAAGAATATATACGTGATTCATATCCATCAGAAATTGATTTTGGTCTTTCTGATAATATTATAAATTATTGTGAAAATAATATTAAAGATTATCAGATAACATCTGCAAATTCAACATTATGTGATTCTATTTATAATACTCGAAAAAGTAACGCAACTACTCCATTTACATATAGTACTCCAAATAAAACAAAATTAGATAAATCTATTCAACAAATAAAAAATAATTATTGTGATCCTAATAAAACTATTAATAATATTAATACTAATAATTGTATAACTGAATATACAACAAAAAATAATTTAGCATCTCAAATTAATAATTATTGTTTTCCTAATAATTCAGTAAAATTAAATCCAACAACTAATACATATGATTCAACTTGTAAAACTATCCATAATTTAAATAATTTAAATACTACTATTAAATCTACTTTAGATACCAGTTATGATAATTGGGCAAATAAAACAATTAATAATACTACAACTAATTTTTCAACAGTTGATATGGCACTTAATGAATATCTTAAACAACGGACACCTACCAAAACATCATTATTTACTACACCAGCTTCATCAACATTAATTAATTATTGTGAAACTAAAATTGGTGATAAATTTAGTGCAGACTCCGCGGGCAATACATTATGTGATCGTTTATATACAAATAATGATTATAAAACTGATGCAAATATAAGTTCTTCTATTAATAAAATTCAAAATAAATATTGTAATGTAATTGTTGATGGTAAAGCAAGATATGAAACTGATCCTAATTGTATTAATTTACATACTACTTTATTATCTGACACTATTAAAACAAGATGTATACCAAATGGTAAATTTCAAACTACTGATACATGGTGTAAAAACATAAGTGATTCTAACTTAGATTCATCTAAATCACCATATTTAGATATAATTAATGCAAGAACATCAAATTTAAAAACTGAAATTTCTAATTTAGATCCTTCTAAACCAGCATCAAATGGTCAATTTTTAACTCCAGATAGTTATCAATATGCTATTGGTACATATACAAAATTAAAAAATAAAAAATTATCCGATGAATTATTAACATCAAAATTATTTAATTATTGTGAAAATAATGAAACTAATTATCCTACTATTCCTAATTCACAATGTAAAGGTATATATGATTTATATAAAGATACTAATGCAAATATTAATAATTCCCGTACTAAAATGCAAAATATATTATGTCAAAAGCCAGAAAATATATTAACTGATAATATTGATGATAATACTACTAATATTTATAAATGTAAATCAACTATATTTGATACTACTAAAAATATAGATGTATTTGCACCTATAGTAAATACTTATTGTGGTACTACTAATAAAATTACTTCAGATGAATGTCAAAATTATTATAAAGATATTGAAAATAAAATATTAAATACATTAAATTTACAAATTTTACCACCAACAACAAGTTCATTTTCAAATAAAGAAAATAGTTTTATTGATGATTATAGTAAAAAAATTGAGTTGTCTGGATTTGAAAATCCAACTCAAACAACTACTACACAGCCAGATACTAAAACTAATCAATCTGATAATAATCAACTTTTTGATTATAAAACAGTTGGTATTTATTCTGACATGTCTACTGAAAAAATATTAGATGATTCTGATTGTAATTCTTATGATTGGTTATATTTATTATTAATATTTATATTTATAATATTAATTGTAGGTTTATTTAATACATGTATGTGTTCTAAAAAAAATAAAGATACAGTTATACAAAAAACCAATTCTTAATTCTAATTAAATTGATTAATATTTTTTTTTAATATTGGTATTTTTTTTTTACGAATATAAAATATTCCCCCACCAAAGAATATAATTATAATAAATAGAATAATAAAGTATATTTTATTATTCTCCCAAAAACATATATCTGAAAAATCTTCTTTATATTCTTTACATAATTTTTTACAATTTTCTGTTTTATTATCTTTACATTTATTTTTTATTTCTTTTAATTGTTCTTGTTTATTAAATCGTAAACATTCAGAATTTAATAAATTCACATCTTTATTACATATTTCAATTTTGTGATCCTTTAATATTGGACTATAGTTATTATTTTTTTTTATTAATTCATTACATTTATCAATATTATCTTTATTAATAATATTTTGTTCAGTCATACATAATGTAAATAAAAATTTATCACCATATTTTTGTTCTAATTGTTTATATGTATCACTATCTTTATTTAATGATTGTTGTTGTTTTTTTAATATTTCTGGTTTATTACTATTAATTGTGATACATCTATCATTTAAATAATTATTTTCAATTTCACAATTAGATTCTTGTTTAGATAATAAATTCATTTTAATATCACTATAAGGCTGATATATTTTTGTTTTATCAGTTTTTGATATAAATTTTTTATCAATATATTCTGTACATTTAGGATCTAATACATTTTTAGAACAATAATCTCCCATATTATTTAAATAATTTAGATAAGCATTATATGTAGTTCCTGAACAATTCTTATCGGTTTTTATATTATTTAAATTACATTCCACATTAGCAAAATTTTCAATTAATTTACCATTAGTATTATATGGTAATGATTGATGTATTTTATTTAAAAATGATGATCTTGTTGCTACACAAGAAGTTGTTGATGGAGTATATCCTGATAAATATTGTTGTAATAACCAATCTCGATAAACATAACTCCATTTATCTACATCTAAACCTAATATATCTTTACTAATATAATCTAATGGATTATTTAAATCAGAACGATAACTATTTAATGATACACTATTCATAATAATATTATATACTAAAGTTTTATTATTTGTAATGATATCTTTTGCATAATCATTATTTTGTGGTTTTATTTTATATAATACAAAAGCCTGATCAAATTTACCAGTACCACGGGTTGATATTAAAAATTTACTAGTATCTGACCCAGAACTTGGATTATTATTAACTTGACTAATTCTATCATATCCAGGTATTTGTGTTGGATATATTATTTTAGGACAAGATGCATATCTATTTTGATTATTATAAAACATTTGAGCATCAGTTGTTCTATTCCAATTATTTGAAGAATCATTTTTTTGATCTGGTTTTACCCCATTTATTAATGTTTGTTTATAACCTAATGGATTTGTTATATCTGATTCAATAACATTCCATGTTGAATCATCTGAATCTTTTCTAATTCCATAAAATCTAATATAATCAGATTTTGTACCATCATTTGATAATTTAGAAATATCTAAATCTTTATCTAAATCAGACCATTTAGCCCAATATACAGCACCAGGTCTATAATCAGAAAATAATACCCATGGTGAACCATCCCAATGAACTTTCATTAAATATTTTTCAATTACATCTATTGGATAAGAACGTGCAATATTTCCATTATTATTATTAATTATTAAATATCCTTTATTTATTAATTTAACTTCTGGCATATAAGTTAGATTATTAAAATAACTTCTCCAAAGTATTTGTCCTGATGGATTTCTTAATACTAATTCACCATCACTTTCTATTGCAATATATGAATTCTGAACCCAATTTGATGATGTTTCATCGGCTCTCCATATATTTGTAGTTCCTAATTTTAATAAGAAATCTCCATCATTCCATATTCTTAATTGATAATTATTATTTATCCAAGTAAAATTATTAGAATATCTAATATATGCATACATAACTGATTTATCACTAATACATAATTCTTCACCACCTTTTAAATTTAAATAATTAATACCACTAGAAAATATAATATCTCTACGTATTTTTGCATTATTATTACTATCAATTGGATTAATACAGTTAATAATAGTATTATCTAATTTTTTTATTACTAAACAACCATTATCTAATAATTGACAATATGATCCTATATTTCCTGAAGTATTAGTTGACCATAATGCATTTGAGGCTCCATTAATTGCCCCATTTAAATAAATTACTAAATTACCATCTGTTTGCATGATTATATTATTATTAGAATTAACTTGATAAGAATCTTTCCATATACTATTTGTTAAATTTGTAGTTTGTAATATTATAAGATTATTTGTAGAACCTAATTGTAAAGTAAATTTTTCATTATTACTTTTTATTGTATAACCATATCTATAAATAAATCCTGGATATAATCTATCAACATTATTACCATATAAAGAATTAATAGAATTAAATGCAATAATATTATTAAAATCTGTACTTATTTTATAAAATGTATTAATATCTGAACTATACATAGTTTTATTACAATCATAAGACCATATTTCTTCTTTATTTATATTATAAATTACTAAACGTCCAGTTCTTGTAGCGCATAATCTAGCTCCATTATTTCCATTTGTCCCTGTTCTCCATACTATTATATTATTTTGATTATATAATACTAAATCACCATCTGATTGTATAACTAATTTATTTAATTTATTCATACCTATATTATTCCATGTATAACCATTTGTATAACATACATTTGTATATATAGCATTTCCTAATATAATTCCAGATTCTTCACCACCACTTAATGTAAAACTAGAAACTTCATTATTTATCCAATCATTATAACAATCATTTAAAATTATATTTTGTGTTAGATTATTTAATTGTAATTTTAATGAATTTTTACTATAATTATTTAGTACACTATCAAGTATTGTTCTATCTGGATTAAATTGAGCATCTATTATAGATGTGGGAATTATATTTGTATTACATCCTAAATTATTCCATTGTGTTTTGGTATAATCATCAGTTTGACAATTAATATCTTGAATTTGAGATTGAATGATTTCAGGATTATTTATATTTATTCCTCCATTTTTAGCCATTTTATAATCTCTGGAACGGGATCTTATTACTTGTTTACCACATTTACCATATTCATTTGCTAAATTTTTCATATTTTTATTCCAATCAATATCTGATATTGTCCAATTTGAATATTGACCATCAATTGGTATTGGATAATTAGAATTTCTAATACTATCATTTATTTCATTATAAATATTATCTTCTATTGAATTATAAAAATCTATACAATTTTTACTATTACGATTATTTAAATCATTGCAATAATTTATACTAGATGTAAAAAATAAATCTATTAATTGTGATGGTTTTGTTAATAAATTATTACATGATTTAATTAATAAATTATCACAAGAATTCCAATCCGTTGATAAAGGTGCAGATAATAAATCTGGATGAGTAGTACTTATATCTTTTTTTGCAAATTCTAATGTAAATGGTATTGTAGGTAATGTATTTACTGATGAATTCGCTGATGTATTTGCAGGCAATGGCAAATCAATGCATATTAAATATATACCAGCATTAAGAATATTATAATTTGATTCTTGTTGTAATGTTGATTGTTCACCACTTATTGAAAAAGAATTCAAAATTATATTTTGATAATTATTTAAATATATTTTACATGGAAAATTATATGAAATTGTTCCACTTCTAATTCTAAATTTATATAATTGTGTAGTTGGGACTGAGATATAAGAAAATATTAAACACCCATCTATAGATGGTGTATTTACATTTGTAAAATTTAATGAATTTTTATATATATAATTTCCTAATACTGGAGTACCGCCTTGTCTTATTCGCATACCCTGCATTATTTTTCCATCTGACCATTGATTATCCAATGGGTATGATATTTTAGAATATAAATAACCATCTAAATCAAATCCTCTACAAGTTTCATTTTGATTACATAATGAAGTTAGTGAACTTAATGATTTATCAGTTGACCTAGGAATACTTAAGGCACCAGTTATAAATCTAGTATTTGTTCTTTTTGAATTAATATTATAATTTAGATCATTAGTCTTTGAATAATTAATAGTATAAGATATATTTAATACATTCTTTGTATTATCTAATGTATTAAGTAAACAATTATTATTTAAAGTTAAATTTGTTAAATCAGGGCGTAATATTTCATCTTGAAAAATTTCCATATTTTATTACTTTCTAATATTTATTATGTTTCAAAATTATTAGTTCTATATTTATTATATTTAATAAATTATTATTTTATAATAATTCTTTAAATCATAGTAAATTTATTATTATAAAAAAAAATTAATCATCTATATTAACTAATTCATGAAATATAGTTTCTTCAATATTAATATAATCAATTAATTTAGTAACTGTAAGTTTAGATAAATCATGTTCTATAATTTCTAAATAATCATGAAAATATAAATTCCAATATTTCATTATAAATTGTAATTCTGAAATTTTAATTTGTATATAAAATCTTTGTATATTATATTCAATTTGATTAATTAAATTAAACATATTTAAATTTTTATATTTACACATTATCTTATTTAATTTGTTTAAGTTAATGAATTGAATAAATTGTCTTTTATAATGAATTAATGAAGTTGTATTATTATTTAATTTATACATATATGATTTTTTCCATTGATTAATTATATAATATTCACTAAAATATATGTTATGACTTGTTTTTCTCCAAAAATTATTCATAAAATTAATATTGTGTATTATTTTCATAAATAACTCAATTGAATTTAAATTATGTATTTCATGTTTAGAATTAATTATTGTATTTAAACATTTTAAATAATCATCTGTTTGTTTTTTACTATATTCTTTATCTATAATTAATTTTAGTTTATTATCTTCTGTATAATAATGATCAAGAACTAAAATTGATGGTTCAATCAAAAATTTTGATATATTTAATACTATTTCAATATTTTCAAATAATAAATCCATTTTTATAATAATTAATATTTAAATTATATTCAATTTTTTTTTTAAATCATTCATATTTAAATATATATTGATTTATTATTATAAAAACTATTTTTAGTAAAAATTAAATAATAATGTTAAATTTAATTTATTATTTATTTTATCACTCTTATATTCAAGAATTAAAAAATAAAAAATCTCAATATCAAATAGATGATTCACAAATTAATAAAAATAAAAAAATTGAATAATTAATTTTATTATTTAGTAGTATTAATGACACATCCGGTTATTAAAATCAATCATCATTATGATTTATTAAATTTAAATTATATATATAATAATTATTCACAAATTAAATCAAATATTTATACTAAAAATCGTATTTTAATTATGATAAATAAAAAAAAAATATTAATTTCACATTTAAATAATATTATTGATAAAATATATACATATGAATTATATATATATAATCATAATAATAACCAAAATTTAACTATACATACAAGGATAAAAGATTTAAAAAATAAATTAGATAATATTATTTATTTGTTGAATAAAATTGAATGGGAAGAAAATTTAATTTTATCAACATTACCAAAAACTAAAAATAATAAATTATGTTCATTTTTTAAATGTTTTAAATAATAAATATACTTATTGATAAATACTATCCCAATAATCTTCCCAATCATCATATTGCCCATATAAATTATTATCTTGATCATTTTCAGAATAATAATTTATATTTGGGTCTAAATATAATAAGTCATCAATATTTGTATAATCTTCTTTAATAAAATAATTATTATTATTTTTTAATTGATTAAGTACTTTTTTAAATTTAATACTATGATTATAAAAATAATAATCCATTTTTAGCATTAATAATAACAGGACTAGTATTTCTCTTATAATTAATATTCAATTTTAAATTTTAATTTAAAATTCTATTTTATGTATAATATGTGTATACACATTTTATTTTTTTTAATACATGTTGATATTTTAAATAATGTTTATAAAAATAATAATTATTATTATTATCTTTATTATAATAGTTCATAATTAAAATAACTTTAATTAAAATTTTCTTAATAATATTAGCCACGCTATTAGTAATATTAATTATGTATATTTTAATTTTTATTATAATTTTATTATGTTATTATATTCATTCTTATTATATTTTACCAGTAGAAAAAATTTCGACTCATATTATTAAAGTTCAACATCATATTTTATCACAAACGGAAGTAAATGATTTATATTTATTAATGTTTAATTTAGATAAAATATTTAAACAATTAAATATTGAATATTTTATAATAAGTGGCACGCTATTAGGCTCTTATAGACATTCCGGATTAATGCCATGGGATGATGATATTGATATTGGAATTATGGTTAGTTAACTGTTAATAAAATATATATAAAAATTACCTTAAATTTAAGGTATTCTATTACTACGCTTACTATGTATTTTTGAACTATATACTGTCACTATTTCTATTAAATCATTTGTTATTTCTTCTATTGAATTTTCTATATTTTTTTTAATTATTTTTATTTTAGCATTGCTATATGTAGTTAATATATGTTCTATTAAATCATATCCAATTCTACATAATCTATCTTTGTATGTTATAACTACTTCATTTAATTTATTTTCAATTGCTAAGTTTATTATTTCTTGCAATCCTTTTCTTTTAAAATTAATACCAGACCCTATATCAGTTATAACATAATGCTCTGGATATATGCTTTTTAAATATTCAATTTGGCGCTCTAAATCTTTTTTTCTATCATGACTTGATACTCTACAATAAATTATATTTTTTTTATTTTCTTTAATTAAATGAGTTAAGTTATTATCTAATATATATTTATTTAAATTATATAATCTATGATTTCCGTCTGTTCTAATATGTTCAATTTTACCTTCGTCAGCATATTTTCTAAGAGTCTTTCTACATATATTTAATACAGAACATGCTATTTTTGTAGTTACGTAAGTATTATTTAACATTATTATATATTTATATTTAAAGATAACTCTAATATATAATTATAATAATGAAACGTAAAAAAGTATATAGTAATCTAATTGATGCTACTAAAATACTAAATAGCAAATATTTTATACCTGATATTAACATAAATTGGTGCACGTATAATTTAAGTTGGTTTGATGTTGAAACTACTTTAAATTATTTAAATGAACAAGTTAAAATTAATAATACTAAAGTTAATATTTTACGTGCTAAATCAATTGACCTTAAATTAAATATTAAACAAGCAAATACTATTAAGATGTGGATCGAGGGTGCTCGAATAATTTATAATATAACTGTTAAATATTTTAGAAAAAAGAAATTATGCTCATTAGCATCAGTAAGAAAGCAAATTTATAACTTAATACCAATAATTATTAAAAATTATAATATCCCAAAGCATATAATTGATAATTCAATTAACGATGTAATTAAAGCACATAAATCATCAATTGCATTAATTAAAACCGGTCAAATAAAATCATATCAAATTAAATATAAAAAAATTACTAAAAATAAACAAACGATTGTTATTGAAAAGCAAGATTTTAGCAAAGTTAAAAATTCATTTTATATAAAATCATTAAATGAAATTAACTCATCAATGCCAATTAATGATATTAAATATGATACAAGACTATCATATGATAAATTAAAAAATAAATTTACTTTATATGTACCAAGTAATAAAGAAATTAAAAATGTTAAGAATAGAAAAGATATATGTGCTATTGACCCCGGAAATAAAACATTTTTAACATGCTATAGCCCAGAAAATAAATGTTTAAAAATATTTAATAGAGATAAAAAAAATAAAATAACTAAGTTAATAAAAAGAAAAATTATTTTAACTAAGTTATTTAATGAATTTAAATTAAAAAAATATAAAACTGCATTGCTTAAAAATAATAAAAAAATGATAAATAATGTTAAAGAATTACATTATAAATCAGCATTATATTTATGCTTAAATTTTGATGAGATATATTTAGGGAAGTTAAGTACTAAAATGATTACATCAATTAAACAATCAAATTTATGCGATTTTGAAAAATTATATACATACGCTATTAGCCATTTTAAATTTTCTACAATTTTAAAAAATAAATGTGAAGAGTATGGTGTAAAATTCAAATTAGTAAATGAAGCGTTTACAACTAGAACGTGTGGTAAATGCGGAGGATTAAATAATAACGTAGGTGCTAATAGAATTTTTGATTGTACTAAATGTAATATTAGAATTGATAGAGATTTGAATGGTGCTAGAAATATTTTAATTAAACACATATAATTAAAATATTTAAGGAGTTCCGTAGTACTCCTATAAAAAATATGTAATACATTGAATTTAACGATAGTTAATAAATTGTGACAACAGAATTTATTAATGGTACTTAAATGTGTATTTTATTGTAATATGTAAAAGAAGTTAAAATGTATTATTTACACATATTACACATATTTTACTAACGGATAACTATGATAATATTCTTAATTCAAAAGAATTTAAATTAGAATTAATAAAAAAAAATATGCGAATTACTGATTATAATGAAATATCATTTGGTTATAAAATTTATTTTTTAAATAAAGATTATCCATTTATTGATATTTTTATTTATGAACATGAAAAAAATAATTATAATAAAATTATATTTAAATATGATTATCCAAAATTAACATGGCCAAATGAATATTTTTATTATAATGAATTATTTCCGCTACCATGAAATTAACAAATTTTAACAAAACTTATTAATTTCATCTCTTCAAAAAGAGACTTTTATAAAATCATTACTGTGGTAGCTCAGATGATTTTACTTTTAAACACCCCATTTAATGTGTTTTTTAGAATGTTTAAAGCACCATTCTCATCACGATCATAACTTTTTTCACAGAAATTGCATGTTATATATTCTTCTTTGCTAATATTAAAGTTATAATTTTCACATAATGAACATGTCTTAGATGAGTATGGTTCTTCAGTTAATATAAATGTTTTATTATATTCTTTACATTTATTAGTTAATCGTTCTTTAAATAAATTAAATGATAATTGTAAAATACTCTTTCTTAGGTATTTAGAAGACTTGGCTATCATCTTCTTAACTCCAAAATTTGGTAAAATTATTACATCATAGTTCTTACATAAATAATTACATGTTTGATAATGTAATTCATTAATTTTATATTTAAATTTCTCACGTGCTGTAATTAACATTTCTTTACATTTATTCCATTTATTATATAATCTTTTACTATTTTTATGTTTGCGATGATTTGTTAATTTTTGAAATGAACTTTGTAAATTTGATATTTTTATTTTTAATTTACTTAACATTTTTATAATCCCATCTCCAATTTTAAATTTATTAGCATTTATATCAATCCCAGTCATAAATTTTCTTAGCCCTGGATCTAATGCACATATATTAAATTGTTTATTATCTTTAATATTATCATAATATGTAACTAATAAATACCATTTATTATTTTTAGTACATTGAATTTTAAAATCATTTATTAAATTTATTGACTCTTTACTTTCTATTAATATTGGATTTTTAATATTAGTTAATTTTAAATATTGTTTATTATTTAAAGTTTTAATACTACTAGCATGATGTTCACAATTTAAAATTTTAGATGATATTTTTTTAGATTTAAAACGCATTTTAAAATGTGTAATATTTTTATTTTTTAAATTACTAAACGCTGATTTAATGTTAGTTGCTAATACTTTAATTTCTTCACTTCGCATATGTTTTGGAGTATTAAATATTTCATCGGGTATATTTACAACATGTTTAAGTTCTTTTTTTGTTTTTTTAGTTACTAAATAATTTCTTAAATTATAAAATGAAATTATAGTATTAT
>Ga0214923_10004420_pt1 | contig 16969 bp, 20 predicted proteins | sample LL1510_MetaG_FD_177993 | JGI IMG/M metagenome (GOLD analysis project Ga0214923, IMG submission 177993) | Freshwater microbial communities from Lake Lanier, Atlanta, Georgia, United States - LL-1510 | ecosystem: Environmental > Aquatic > Freshwater > Lake | place: USA: Georgia | collected... | reverse complement strand
TTCATTTCGAATCATCAACCATGAATTGAACATGTTATTGTTACAAAATTGTTAAAATTGAATTTATTCTCAATATTCTTTAAAGTTTTTGCTTAACAAATAAAAATTTCTGATAAAAGAATTGCCACATGGTAAAAATAACAAAATCCATAGAAATTTTTATATTTTTTATAATTATTCCAATAATCTTAATTCCAACAAATTCCAACATCGCTATGTTTTCAGCTCTAACAGCAGTCGCTATAATTTGTGTTGGTTATTTAAAATATAAGAAAGTTACTTTAATTAACCTTAAAGATTTTAGATTTGATAAATATCTTAAAATTATTTTTTACAGATTTTTAATTGTTACTATCTTAGTTTTAATTTTTTCTTATTTCTTTGATCCATCTAAGTTTTTAAATCTTCCTCGTTCTCATTTTTTTTTATGGTTATTAATAATTATTCTTTATCCAATTTTATCAGCTTTGCCTCAAGAAATCGTTTTCAGATCCTTTTTTTTTAAAAGATATGAAAATTTATTTAAAAATAAAAAAATTTTAATTTTAGTCAATGCATTTTTATTTAGTTTTGCACATATTATTTATTTAAACCCTATTGTAATTCTTTTTACTTTTATCGGAGGTTTAATGATGGCTGAGTCCTATTCTAAACATAATTCATTAATAAAAGTTTCAGTCGAGCATGGATTATATGGAGATATTGTATTTACCTCTGGGCTTGGAGCATATTTTTATCACGCCCAAGGATTAACTATCGGCTAACCCAAAAATTAGGTTAGCCGATCATTAAATTTAGTGGGTTTGATTTTGAACTTCTCTAATTAACGGTTCTTTTTTTTTCTGAAAGTGAAGCTTAAATTTTTCAAATTCTGATTTAAGCTTAGAAATTTCTTTATCAAGGCTTACAACTTCTTTATTCAGTCCTTTGATAAATTTTTTTAACTTTTTAAAGTTTTTCTTTGATATTTTCATGAATGAATTTAAGCAAAAATTCAATTTGACGTAAATTAAAATTTCATAATTCTTTAATAAATTTGTAATAACGACAGTATACACAACTAAACCGAGTGCTTATGTACTTTACATCCTTAGAGTTAATTTAGTTAAGTTATTTAATCTAGTGAATTTTCTCTAGATCTCCCTAATGGTAAATATGTAAGCACTCACCAATCTTCCTAATTTTAGTATATTTTTTTTATAATCAATCGAATAATAACTTCATCTAACGTCATGAAGAAAATCTGCATCATATATAATTCAAAAATAAGTTTATTTAATAAATTTTTACTCAATAGAATTATAAAAATTTTAAAAAAAGAAAATCATGTTGAAACGTTTGCAACCGAAAGAATTGGTCACGCAACCTTACTTTGTAAAGTTCACATAAAAAAATTCGACATTATCGTTGCAGCTGGAGGTGATGGAACAATAAATGAAGTCATAAATGGAATGGATGAAAAAACATCATTTGGAATAATACCCCTTGGAACAGCAAATATAGGAGCTTATGAAGCAAATATTAGTAAAAATCCTAGTAAAGTAGCTCAAATTATATTGTCAGGGAAAATTAAAAAAATTCATATTCAAGAAGTAAATAATAGAAAATTTTTTTTAATGACTGGAGTTGGTTATGATGCTTCTGTAGTTGAAGTAGTTCAATCAAATTTATTGTTAAAAAAAATATTTGGTAAATTATTTTTTTTTATCATTTCAATTGCAAAATTAATCTATTTTAAAAAATATGAGTTAAAAATTCTTGCTAACAATAAAGTTTATCTAGCAAATTGGGCAATCATTACCAACGCTAAACATTATGGTGGTTCTTTTCAATTAACAAAGGATACAGATATTTTTGAAAAAAAAATGATTACTTATTTATTTATCAATTTATCAAGATTTGAAGTTATGAAAAATTTAATTAAAATTTTAAGAAAGAAAAAATTGGAGGAAAATAATAAAGTAATTAAGATTATAAGTGATGATATTTTTATAAACTCTAAATCAAAAGTACCTATTCAATGTGACGGAGAATTTCTAGGTTATTTACCCATACAAATTAAAAATACAAAAAAAATAGTTAGTCTTTTAGTAAAAGAAGAATCAAACGTACAGGCTGATTAATAGTATCACTGCGGCAATAAGAACTAAAAATACGATGACTGCTTTATTTAAGGGAAGATTATTTAAATATCTAAACACAAATTAAAGTTCTTTCGGTAGAGAACTGTCTATTGAAACTCTATCTCCACCTTTAAAAAATATCGCAATCATTATTGCCAACCAGAACAATGGATATTCATATCCACCTTTAACCCAAAGAAAACCATTTTTTAAATGAATATAAAAAGTTGCAACTGCTAAAAGACCTATTAACTGAATTGCAACAAATCTAGTTAAAAAACCTAATGCTAAAAAGATTCCTCCAAAAAATTCTAAAATGCCAATGTAAAGTGCTAATGGATAAGCAGGTTCTAATTGAACGCTTTTAAAAAAATCAACTGTGCCATCTAAATTAACAAATAATTTACTATAGCCATGAGGCACCATCATTGCTCCAGCAACAAATCGGATTATTGTATAAGAATAATATGATGATGAATCGTAAAATCTTTCTAGATAAGGGATAAGTAATTTTGAATTTCTAGAAACTCTCATTTGCAAATTTTATATTCTCCTTAATAATTAAGATCAATCAATAAATATGTGGTGCGCCCGGAAAGAGTCGAACTTCCAACCTCCAGATTCGTAGTCTGGCATTCTATCCAATTGAACTACGGGCGCTTAAATAATAGAAAAACTAGAATCTAATATCTTATTTTATTTTTTTTAATTAAATAATCATAGGGATTTGTTCATGCAAACAAACAATTGGAATTGGTTAAAACTTATTGCCATTGGCAGAATATTATCTGCTTTAACCTTTTTTATGTACGTTGGGTCAATACAGCAATTAATTGCTATATGGAATTTATCTGCAACAGAGGCTGGTTTAATACAAACTTCTTTGGTTATAGGGTTTGCTGTCGCTCTATTTATAAGTTCATATTGTTCGGATTTTTATAATCCAAACAAAATTCTTTCTATTTATTTAATTATAAATTTTTTATCGAGTTTTTTTTTTTATTTAATTGCAAAAGATTTTTGGACGGCTATTTTTATTAATTTTTTTATAGGTTTTGCTCAGGGGGGTGTTTACGGTCCCTCTATACTCTTGGTATCTGAAAAATTTAAATCAAAAAACAAAGGTGCCGCGATGGGTGCAATGCTTGGAAGTCAATCCTTTGGTTATGCAATATCTTTGTCTTTGGGTTACATTATTACAACTAACTATGGTTATAAAATAAGTTTTTTAACTGCATCATTAATTAGTCTAGTTGGAGCAATGTTTCTTTTAACTGCAGTGTATGAAGATTTTTTAAAAAAATATAAATTTTCGAAATTAAATAAAAAATTTTCTTTAAATCAAAATAGAAAAACAAAATTTTTAATAACGGGATATACCGCTCATGCCATTGAACTATTTGGTTTATGGTCTTGGTTGCCAGTTTTTTTGAGTGTTATAATTATAAATAAAATATCTATCGCAACTGTAAGTGTTGGTATTATTATTGGTTTTTCAATTCATTTATCTGGTGTGTTTTCGTCTGTAATTGCGGGATACCTCTCTGATAACTTAGGACGAAAAAGAATTTTAATTGCCTTCTCCTTGTTTAGTGCAATTTTATCCTTTTTGATTGGTTGGACGACTGAATTAGATTTATTTTTAATAATTATAATTTCTATTTTTTATAGTTTTTTTGCAATTGGTGATTCTGGAGTTTTGACTGCTGCTTTAACTGAGAGTACCCCAAAATATTGCGTAGGCAGGACTGTTGCTTATCGTTCTATTTTAGGAGTTGGATTTGGATCTATAACACCTGCTATCTTTGGATTTATTATTGATATTACAAATAATCATCAACCTATCAATTCGGAAACTAATTGGGTTTTTGCATTTTCGTTCTTAGGTATTGCAGGATTAATTGCAACTTTTTGTGCCTCTCAATTTAAATCTTAACAAAGACAAGTTTATTAAATAAACCCTGAAATTTTTTGTATAAAAAAAGTATTAGAAAAACAATTAATAAAGAAAAAATTACTCTAAAAAATAATACACCAGAGATGTGGCCCCCGATAATCATCATCAAGATAGTATCTTCAATAACAGCATGTACTAAATTTAATAAAGACAGGGAAAGTAGGATACTTTGTTTATCAATTGATCCTGATTTTGCTTCTTTAATTAACAACCCACCTCCAAACTGAAGTCCAATAGTTAAACCAACAATGATGATATTGATTGCGCTAGAACTAATTCCCATAAGTTTTAATGGGTTTTTAAGAAGTCTTTTGATTAAATTTTCTACACCAATTTTTTTTAAAAAATTTAAAGAAAGAACTAAAACGCAAATAATGCAAAATACATAAATTAGATTTTCAACCTGTCCCAACATCCACGAATAATAATCAGTTGCAATAACACGTTGTTCTAAAACTAAGCTAAATTTTTCCTGTAAAAATCCAAAGTAAAAATAAATTCTACATAAAATAAATCCAGCTAAAAAAGCAATTCCTATTCTTAAGATAGAAGCATAAAAGAAAGAAACGCCTGCTGCACGAGAGATAGCACTTTCTACTAATATATTGTGAGCAATTAAAATAACCATAGTTAAGACTGTAACCTGTGCAACTGTTAAATCTAATGAAGGAACAATATTAATAAAAAGAATAATTGCGGCATAAATATTGATGATAATTGCTGTAACCCAAACTATGCCTAACTCGGCAGGAAGACCTAATAACTGAACAATAGGTTCAAAAAAATTTGAAATAATTTTGACTATTCCAATTTCTTCTAGAATTTTAATTATAAAAATAAACGGAATTAATATTTTGTATAAAGGAATACAAATATCCTTAACATCTAAAAGAGTATTTTTAAAAAATTTATTCAAATTTTACTCTTGAAAAATTTTTGTTTTACGAAATTAACTATTAGAACCATTATACCGAGAGCAGTTAACGGTATAGAAATCTTTGGATCCGAGAGTAAATCCAAATTAAATGGATGTCCCTCTTCAATTTTTGAACTAATTCCGGATACTAAACTTACCGAAATAAATATTCCAGGAGCTACACCAAAAATATTTGAAAGGAATATTTTTTTAAGTTTCATATTAAATAATATTGGTATTAAGCTACCCGCTTGTGATGGTATTCCCGGAACTAATCTTAAAAATAACAAATAAGCAAAATCATTATTTTTAAAATGACTATCTAAACTTTTATATTTATTTGAAAAGTATTTAAAAACTAAATCTTTGAAATAATAATTTGCAAAAACATACAATGCAGTAGAACCGAATGCAAATCCCATTAATAATAGTAATGATCCCAAAACTGAACCAAAAATAAAACCAGCTGCAATAACTACTGGAAAACCAAAGCCGAGTAAGAAAAACCAAATTATGCAAAATAAAAAAAATAAAAACGAAGAAAGAAAAATATTTTGGTTGATATAATTTAGAACTACTTTTCGATCATTTTTAATAAAATCAGAATTTACATAATTATAAACTTCATAATAAAAAAATAAAAAGGTAACTAAACCCACTATTAAAAGATAAATTAATCCTAAAATAATTTTAAGCTTAGATAATTGTGTCATTTTTAAAACGTATTAAATAAAAACTTTTACTGTACATGATTTAACAATTTACCTATAAATAGCCAAATTCTAATTATCACAATGAAAAGAACCTTTCAGCCAAGTAAAATAGTAAGAAAAAGAAGACACGGATTTAGATCACGCATGGCAACAAAAGGTGGTCGAAAAGTTATTGCTCGAAGAAGATTTAAGGGAAGAAAATCTGTATCTGCTTAAATCATGTCCAAGACTCTAAAATTTGAAAGTCTTAGAGGCAATATCGAATTTAAAAAGATTCTATCTGCAAAAAAAGTAAGTTCGGACTTATTCACTATTTATTACACTAACAAAGACGCTTCTCCTGAAACAAATAAAATTCATATGAGTTTTGTTTCAGCCAAAAAGCTCGGAAATGCTGTAAAAAGAAATAAAATTAGAAGAAGATTAAAAATGGCTGCTCGTAAAGCAATTACGGAGATTGATTCATTTAACAATAAATATAAGTATGCTGTTTTTGCAAAATCAAAAATATATGATGTTGATTTTAATAAAATTGTACAAGAACTTGGATATAAATTTAGCTCGTTAAAATAATGATAAAAAAAGTAGATAATTTTTTTTCTTTTATTCTCACAAAATTTATTAAATTCTATAAATTTTTATTATCTCCTTTTTTTCATAACGCTTGTCATTATGACCCGACCTGTTCTGAATATTTTATACAAAGTTTAAAAGAATTTGGTTTTATTAAAGGATGTTTTAAAGGAATTCTTAGAATTTCAAGATGTCATCCTATTAAATCTTTAGGTGGCGGATTTGGTTACGATCCTGTTGTAAATAAGAAAAATAAATAATGGAAAATAGAAACGTTATCATAGCCGTATTATTATCAACTGCGATATTGCTTGGTTGGTCAATGTATTTTGAAAATACTGATGAAGCACAAAAAAAGAGACTTGAAATTCAAGGAAAGACCGAAACTCAAACTAATATTCAAAAACCAGAAACTCCACAAACTGCAAAAATAAATCCAACAAAAGCCATTTCTAGAGGCGATGCATTAAAAGAAGGAGACAGAGTATCCATTGAGAATAGTAATTTGTCTGGCTCTATATCTTTAAGAGGAGCTCTAATTGATGACATTGTATTAAAGAACTACCGAGAATCGTTAGATAAAAATAGCAAACCAATCGTTGTTCTTAGTCCTAAAAAATCTGATGAAGGATATTTTGTAGAATCGGGTTGGGCAACAACAAAGTCGGATATTAAAGTTCCTGATAACAATAGTATTTGGCAAATTAAAGAAGGTAAAAAATTAACCCCCACTTCTCCTGTAACTCTTGAGTGGAACAATAGAGAAGGTATTGTTTTTTCTAAAAAAATTGAAGTAGATAATAAATATTTATTTAAAATTACAGAAACAATCAGAAATGAAAAAAATAAAACAATTGAATTATTTCACTATTCTCAAATAACAAAAAATACAAAACCTAATACAGAAAATTTTTATATTCTTCATGAAGGATTAATTGGGGTTGTAGATAAAAATTTAAAAGAAGAAACATATTCAACAATTGAAAAAGAGAAAAAAACGTACACCGGCAAGAGTGGTTGGTTTGGCATTACTGATAAATATTGGATGTCTGCTATTATTCCTGAGAGCGGAAAATCTTTCAAAGGTGAATATTCCTTTGCTAATAGTTATAAAGCGAATTTTATAATATCAGAGCCAACTATAGCAAATCCGCAAAAAAGCACTTCGAATACTTTAAAAATATTTATTGGCGCAAAAGAAGTTTACCCAATCGATAATTACACTGAAAAAGAAAAAATTGACCGCTTTGATTTATCAATTGACTGGGGTTGGTTTTATTTTATTACAAAACCTCTGTTCTTTGTAATCGATTATATCTTTAAAATTGTTGGGAATTTTGGAGTTGCAATTATTATTCTTACTCTCATTGTAAGAATTATATTTTTCCCACTTGCTAACTATTCTTTCAAATCCATGGCAAAAATGAAAATTCTTCAGCCAGAAATGTTAAGAATAAAAGAACTATACAAAGACGATGTAAAAAGAACCCAGCAAGAAATGATGGCGTTATATAAAAGAGAGAAAGTAAATCCTTTGTCAGGATGTCTGCCAATATTAATTCAAATTCCAATTTTCTTTGCAGTTTATAAGATGCTTTTTGTAACTCTTGAAATGCGTCATGCTCCTTTTTTTGGATGGATTGAAGATTTATCAGCTGCAGATCCAACAACGATTTTTAATTTATTTGGTTTAATTCCGTGGAGCCCTCCTTCGTTCTTAATGATAGGTGTGTGGCCAATATTAATGGGCATTACCATGTACTTACAAATGAAGCTAAACCCAACTCCACCAGACCCAATACAGGCAAAAATTTTTGCATTCTTTCCTTTAATAATGACCGTAATGTTAGCAACTTTTCCTTCTGGATTAGTCGTATATTGGACGGTAAGTAACGTCCTTACAATGGCTCAACAGTATTACATTATGAGGAAAACTACGGTGAAAACGGTTTGATGGATATAAAGTCTTTTTGGCCAGAACTTGGTCCATCAATTCAAGAGGCATCCGTTTACTTCGACAAATATAAAAATAAAAAAATAATTCTCAAATATGGCGGTCAGGTGATGTCTGATCAAAGTTTATCAAAGGCATTTGCGCAAGATGCTTCAATTTTGAGAAAATTAAATATTGATGTTGCAGTTATTCATGGTGGGGGTCCTCAAATTAAAATAAAACTGGAAGCTCAAAATTTAGAAAGTAAATTTATCTCTGGATTAAGAGTAACTGATAAAAATGTAATAAAAGTTGTAGAAGATGTTTTGTTAAATGAGATAAATCCAGATCTACGAGATGCAATTATAAATTATGGAGCAAAAGCAGAGTCTGTTACTGTTAGAAAAAACAATGTAATTCACATTGATAAAGCGATAGATGAACAGTTAGGATTTGTTGGCGATCCAAAAAAAATTGATACAAAAATATTAAATAACTTTTTTAAACAAAAAATCATTCCGGTCATTGCACCCATGGGAATGGATAATCAAGGCCAAGTTTATAATATTAATGCTGATACCGCCGCTGGAACTATTGCAAATCAAATAAAGGCTGAAAGACTTTTATTAATGACGGATGTTCCTGGGGTAAATGATAAAAATGGTAATTTAATATCACAATTATCTACAAAACAAGCTTTGGATCTTATTGATGATGGAACAATTACTGGAGGAATGATTCCAAAAATTAAGACATGCATTAGCGCTATTGAATCGGGCGTAAACGGAGTGGTTATTATTGATGGAAGAAAATCTCATGCTGTTCTTTTTGAATTATTCTCAAATCTTGGAGCTGGAACACTTATAGTAAAATAATGGATAAAATAAAGAACGTAAAATTTTGGATTTTTGATTTAGACAATACTCTTTACCCTTCATCAACAAATTTATTCTCAAAAATTGATAAACTAATGGCAAGTTTTATTACCCAACATTTAAATGTTAACCATGAAGAAGCTATTCAAATAAAAAATGATTATTTTCAAAAACATGGAACAACTTTGAATGGCCTAATCAAGAATCATAATATTGATCCTCATCACTTTTTAGAATTTGTACATAATATTGATTACAGTTTTTTAAATAAAAATGAAAAACTTAATAAAGAAATAAAAAATTTACCTGGAAAAAAAATTATATTTACTAATGGCTCAAGAAAACATGCAAAAAATGTTGTTAGCAATTTGCAACTTGATGAAAATCTTTTTTCAATATTTGATATTGTTGACTCAGATTTTATCCCAAAACCAGAAAAGTCTCCTTATGAAAGACTTATAAAAAAATACGACATTATACCTGAGCAAAGTATCTTTTTTGAAGATATCGCAAGAAACTTAAAACCAGCTCATGATCTTGGCATGAAAACAGGATGGATAATAAATGAGGATAATTGGGCAAAAGAAGGCCATGATGAGGATCATGTGCACTTTAAAATAAAAGAATTAGATCATTTTCTTGAGCAGTGTAATTTGTTAATTAAATAATCATGAGTGTAGAAAATATTATTTTAAAAGCTTGGGAAGACAGAAATAATATTAACAAAAATTCGGATAAAGCAATTATCTCTGCAATTAATGAGACTTTAGAAAAACTGGACTCAGGTATTATTAGGGTATGTGAGAAAAAAAATAATGAGTGGCATACTCATCAATGGATAAAAAAAGCAATCCTTCTAAGTTTTAAAATACAAGATAATAAAATTCTTTCAGGTCCTTATGCGACTTGGTTTGATAAAGTAGATGGCAAGACAGCTCTTTGGGATGAAAAAAAACATATTGAAGCTGGATTTAGGGCTGTGCCAAATGGAGCGATTAGAAAATCTGCATACATTGGAAAAAATGTTGTATTGATGCCATCCTTTATAAATGTTGGTGCTTATGTTGATGATGGAACGATGATTGACACTTGGTCAACGGTTGGTTCGTGTGCACAAATTGGAAAAAATTGTCATATTTCTGGAGGAGTTGGAATTGGTGGAGTACTAGAACCTCTTCAAGCAAACCCAGTTATCGTTGAAGACAATTGTTTTATCGGAGCAAGATCAGAAGTAGCCGAAGGAGTTATTGTTGGTGAAGGCTCTGTAATTTCTATGGGGGTTTACATTGGAGCTTCAACAAAGATTATAGATAGAAAAACAAACAAAATTATTTATGGAAAAGTTCCTCCTTATTCGGTGGTAGTTTCAGGCTCGCTTGCAAATGAAGATAAAAGTAAACCAAGTTTATATTGCGCAGTCATTGTTAAAACTGTTGATGAAAAAACTAGAAGCAAAACTTCAATAAACGAATTGTTAAGAGATTAATATGTTAAAGACTATCAGTGAAGTTTCTTTAGCAAGAGATCTCGTTAAATGTCAGAGCGTTACACCTAAAGATGATGGTGCAATTAATGTTGTCGCAAAAAATTTAAAAAAATTAGGCTTTAAATGTCAAATCATGGAGTTCCAAGAAAAAGGAACAGCAAAAATTAAAAATTTATATGCAAAAATTGGTAAAGAATCTCCTAATCTTTGTTTTGCGGGGCACACAGACGTTGTTCCTGTTGGAGATCTAAAATCTTGGACTGTTAATCCTTTTGGTGGAGTTATAAAAAATCAAAAATTAATTGGTCGCGGTGTTAGCGACATGAAAGGCTCTATTTCTTGTTTTGTTGCAGCTGTTAGTGAATTTTTAAAAAGAAATAAAAAACTTAAAGGTTCAATCAGTTTTTTGATAACCGGTGATGAAGAAACTGTTGCAATTAATGGTACTCAAAAAGTTGTAGAAAAATTAATACAAAAAAAAGAAAAAATTGATTTCTGCATAGTTGGAGAGCCTACTAATGAGAATAGACTTGGTGAAATGATTAAAATTGGAAGAAGAGGGAGTATGACGGGTCATTTAACAATTTTAGGAACACAAGGACATGTTGCTTATCCGCATACTTCTAATAACCCCTCTACAATTATAGTTGATGTTTTAAATAAAATAAAAAATTTAAAACTAGACAGAGGCAATAAAGATTTTGAACCTTCAAATCTTGAAGTTACGAAAATTACCATTGATAACACTGCAGACAATATCATTCCTGCAGAAGCAAAAGCTTCATTTAATATAAGATTTAATAATTTACACACATCAAGCTCTCTTAAGAAAAAATTAAATAGAATTTTTTCTTCTATCACTCAAAAATCTAAAGCAAATTACAAAATTAAATATCATGTTTCAGGAGAATCTTTTTTAACTAAACCCAACAAAACTGTTTACATGATTAAAAGCGTTATAAAAAAAAGCACGAAAATCAGCCCCGTACTATCAACGACCGGTGGTACTTCTGATGCTCGTTTTATAAAAAAAATTGCACCTTGTATTGAATTTGGTTTAATTGCAAAAACTATCCATCAAGTAGACGAGATGGCTAGAATTTCTGATTTAAAAAAATTAAAAAATATATACTTAGATATCCTTGTTAATTACTTTAAGTGACAACTTGTATATTTACTGCTGATTCTTCTATTCAACATGACACAGGTCCTGGTCACCCAGAATGTCCTGAGCGAATTCCAGCAATCATAAGTGGTTTAAAAAAGATACAATCTTCTAAATTAATCTGGAGAAAAGTAGGATCATTTGATGAAAAATATATTAAACTTACTCATTCAGAAAAATATTTTAAAAAAATAAATCAATTATTTCCAAAAGAAGGTTTGGCTTTTCTTGATGGAGATACGATTGTTTCTAAAGGCAGTAAAAAGGCAGCTTACGATGCCATTGCCTCAATTATTAGTGCAATTGATGCAGTGATGAATAAAGATTTTGATAATGCCTTTTGCGTTATCAGACCTCCTGGACACCATGCTGAAAAAGAACAGGCTATGGGATTTTGTATATTTAACAATGTTGCTATAGGAGCAACTTATTTAATTGAAAAATACAAACTTAATAAAGTAGCAATTATAGATTTTGATGTTCATCATGGAAATGGCACTCAAGATATTTTCTATAATGAAAAAAAAGTTTTATATATTTCATCACATCAATTTCCATTTTATCCAGGAACAGGTTCTGAAGATGAGACTGGAAAATATAATAATATTTGTAATATTCCTCTAAAAGCAGGGACAAGTTCTAAAGAATTCCTTGATAGTTATATGAAAATTTATGACAAATTAAAGGAATTTAAGCCTGAATTTATATTATTATCTGCTGGTTTTGATGCCCACAAAAATGATCCTTTAGCTAACATTAATTTAGAATCTAAAGATTACTACACATTAACCAAAGAAATTATGAAAATTGCAAAACAAGTTTGCGGTAATAAAATTGTTTCAATCTTAGAAGGTGGTTACAATCTTGCTGCCATTCAAGAAAGTGCAAAGTATCATGTTGAAGCTTTGTTAGAAATTTCAATTAGTAAATAATATTTTCTAAATATAATCCTGTGGCAGGAGCTGGTGATGCACATTTAGATCTATCTTTAGAATTTAAAGCATCTAGTAAATCTCTTTTTGTCCATTTATTTTCGCCTACAAGTTTTATAGATCCCATCATAGAACGAACCTGATGTTGCAAAAAAGACTGTGATTCAAAATAACTGTAAATGTAATCTTCTTTTCTAAAAATATTTATTTTCTCCATAGTTTTGATTGGAGATTTGGCTCCGCACGAAGCTGACCTAAAAGTTGTAAAATCATGAGTTCCTATTAAAATTTGTGCAGCATCATTCATTTTAGCTTCATCAAGTTTTATTTTTAATTGCCATGCCCTATCTTTTTCTATGGACAATGGTGAGTCTCGATTAATAATTACATATTTATAAATTCTTAACTTTGCATCTCGTCTTGCATCAAAATCATCATTTATTAATTCTGTTTTTAAAATACTTATAGATTCATTTTTTAAATGAAAATTTAAAGCATCAGTGATTTTTTTAGCATCAATATCTTTATTAAAATCAAAATGAAAAACTTGATGGACTGCATGGACGCCTGCGTCTGTTCTTCCAGCTGCAAAAATTGTTATTTTTTTTTCAGCTACCTTCTCAATTCCCTGTTCAATCGCTTCTTGAACTGATCTACCATTTAATTGTCTTTGCCAGCCTACAAAAGGAGTGCCGTCATATTCGACTGTGCATTTAAATCTTGGCATTTAAAATATTTGTGATGCTTTAGGGATTTTATAGCCTAATAAAAATTCTTTTACTTTTTGAATTTTCTTTCCTGGTCTTTGTATTTCTAGAACTTGAATTGCAAAATCTTTGCACGCAATTAAAAGATTTTCATTAAGAGTTGTACCCATTTTTCCTTTTTGATCTATAACTTCTGCTTTCCAAATCTTAATTCTTTCATCTTTAAATTTAAAACAAGCCCCTGGCGTAGGATTCAGGGCATTAATTTGTTGGACAATTTTGTCTGCATTATTATTCCAATTAATTTCTTCATCTTCGTGTGTAATTTTTTTAGCGTGAGTTGCTTTTTTGTGATCCTGTTCCTCAAATTTAGCTTTATTTTTATCTATTAGATCAATGGCTTTAATGATTAATTTAGATCCTAAAATTGACAACTGATCACTTAATAAACCATAATTTAACTGATTATTAATCTCTATTTTTTCAGACAACATCACCGGCCCTGAGTCTAAGCCTTTTTCAATTTTCATAATTGAGATTCCTGTAAATTTATCGCCATTCATAATCGCTCTTTGAATGGGTGCGGCGCCTCTCCAATGAGGTAATAGAGAAGCATGAATATTAATAAAACCTTTCTTAGATAAATTTAAAAAATTCTCAGGAATAATTTGTCCATAAGCAACAACAATCACTAAATCAGGGTTAATTTCTTTAAAAAAATTTAGTTCTTCTTCGTTTTTTAAAGAACCTGGATGATGAACTTTTAAATTATTTTTTTCTGCTTCCAAATGAACTGGGGTTTTTTCAATTTTTAAACCTCTATTCGATTTTTTTGGAGGCTGTGTATAAACATGAATAATATTTAATTTTTCTTTTATTAATGCTTTTAGTGTAGGAACAGCAAACTCAGGTGTTCCCATGAAAATTATTTTTAATGACATGGATTGCCTAAAAATTAATGTGATCTGAAACGTCTTCCTTTTTTGCTTTTAAGAGTTTTTTTAAAATAAAAGATTTTTTTAATTTTGATAAATAGTCAATAAATAAAATTCCATTTAAATGATCAATTTCATGCTGAATACATGTGGCAAGTAAACCTTCTGCTTTTAAAAATTGTTCTTTTCCATTTTGATCTAAATATTTTACATGACATTTTTCTGGTCTTTCAATCTCTGCAAATTGTTTAGGCAATGAAAGGCAGCCTTCTTCAAAAGTACATTTTGTTTGTGATGTCCAAACAATTTCTGGATTTATAAAATACATAGGATTATTTGGCTCTGGTTCTTTTGCAGTATCAATAACAATAACTCTTTTATGTACTCCAATTTGAACGGCGGCAAGACCAATGCCGGGAGCCGCATACATTGTATCCAACATATCTTTCATTAATTTTTTAATCTCAGCATCAACTTTTTGAACTGGCTTTGATTTAATTCTTAATTGAGGGTCTGGCTCTGTTAAAATTTGCCTAATAGTCATAATTAAAAAATACTAAATCTACTTAATTAATCAAGCGCTTGATGCTAATCACTATTTAAAGAACTACGATATTTAAATGCTGAAAATAATGTTCCATCATCTAAATATTCAATCTCTCCACCCACGGGCAGACCGTGCGCTAACTTTGTTACTTTCACATTTAAATTTTTAATACTGTCTTTAATATAATGAGCTGTTGTTTGTCCCTCAATTGTGGCGCTTGTTGCTAAGATAACTTCTTTTACTGAATTAGCTTTAATTCTATTAACCAATGAGCCTATTAAAAGATCTTCTGGATTTATACCGTTAATAGCTGAAAGAGTTCCTCCTAAAATATGGTACTGACCACTGTAAACATTTGTACTCTCAAGAGCCCACATATCCGCCACATTTTCTACAACACAGATTTGTTCATAATTATTTTTATTACCACAATTGCACTCAATTTTATTAGTTTTGAAATTTCCACAAACATTACAACGAGCAACATTTTGATAAACTTTGTCTAAAGCGCCAGATAATGGCTTCATAATATTGTCTCTGTTTTTAAGAAGATAAAGAGCAATACGTCTTGCAGACTTTGGTCCTAAACCTGGCAACTTTGCAATTAGAAACATTAATGTTTCTAAATCTGGATGGGAATTATTTTTCATTACTAGAAAGGAAGTTTAAATCCAGGAGGCAATTTTAAACCACCAGTTATTTTTGACATTTCCTCTGATGATTTAACTTCAATTTCTTTTTTAGCATTGTTAGTGGCTATAACAATTAAATCTTCTAAAATTTCTTTTTCCTCTGTCATTAACTTTGGATCAATATCTATTTTGATCATCTCATGATTGCCGTTCAGAATTACTTTCACCGCTCCATTATTTGCAACTCCTTCAGCCTGAATATTCTTTAATGAGGCTTTTGCTTCCATCATTTTTTGTTGCATCTCTTGAGCTTTTTTTAACATGCCACCAAAATCCATTACTTAATCTCCTCTACTTCATTAAGTTCTGCATCTGGAAAACTTTCTTTTATCTTTTTATAAACTTCACTTTCAAGCGCTTCTTGTAATAATTTTTTTTTATGAGTTTCTTTATTCTCAAAAATTGTATTTTTACCTGTTTCTTTTGATAAAGAAATAATCCATCTTTCACCTGTCCACAGTTTGAGCTTCTCAGTTAAAGATCTTACAAAATTTTTAGATAATTTTTCATTAAACGAAATATCGATTTTTCCAGTCTCAAATTTTACAACTCGAACATTTCTTTCTAAATCAAACTTTAATTCAATTTCTTTTTTATCATTTGTAATTTGTACTAATTTTTCAAATGAATTAATTATCTCAAGCTTTTCAACTTCTTGTTTTTTTTCTAAAATTTTTGGATTGCGATCAATGTCCTCTGCTTTTTCTTGTATAATGCTTTTGATTTGTGTCTTTGCTGAAGCTTGCTTGTTAATTATTGTTCCAGGGTTGATTTCATTAAAATCATCTTTTTTCTCATTAGAATCTGCTATTCCACGCGTATCTGAGTTTAAAGCATCCTCAATGACTTGCTCTGGGCTTGGTAAATCTTTTAAATGGACTAGCCTCATAATTAACATTTGAAAAGAGAGAAAATGGTTTGGAACAAAACTTAATTCTTCAATTCCCTTAAGGATGAATTGCCAGATCATTGAAATATAAGAAAAATCAATATTTTTAGACAGTTCAAAAATTAAATCAGATTCAGATTCTGAAACTGTTAGATCGTTTTCAATTTTGCCAAAACTTTTACTTCTAGAAATTAAATAAACAACTTCAAGCATATCTTGCAAAACTAATTTTGAATCTGCTCCCAAATCAAATATTTCTTGTGCGTCTGCAAGAGCTTTTGCTTTATCGCCATCAATTACAAAACGTACAAGATCAATAATCCTTGAACGGTCTGCTATGCCTAACATGGTTCTGACTGATGTTTCGTTTATTTCTTCGCCTAAAACATTAAATGTGGAGATTGCCTGATCTAATATAGACAACGCATCTCTTACTGAACCCTCTGATGCTTTAGCAATTAATATTAAAGCTTTTTCATTAATTTTTGCTTTCTCTTTCTCAGAAATTTTCTTTAAGAAAGAAATC
>Ga0214923_10004419_pt1 | contig 16969 bp, 15 predicted proteins | sample LL1510_MetaG_FD_177993 | JGI IMG/M metagenome (GOLD analysis project Ga0214923, IMG submission 177993) | Freshwater microbial communities from Lake Lanier, Atlanta, Georgia, United States - LL-1510 | ecosystem: Environmental > Aquatic > Freshwater > Lake | place: USA: Georgia | collected... | reverse complement strand
AACAAGACCTGACCTTGCGCGACGCGCAAGCGCTTGTCGACACGTGGATGGCGGATCGCGGATGGGAATACTGGCACCCGTTGTCGCAACTCGCACGCCTCACTGAAGAGATGGGAGAACTCGCGCGGGTCGTAAACCACCTCTACGGCGAAAAGCCTAAGAAATCTACCGAAACCCTCCAAGACCTTGGTCTGGAGATGGCCGATGTGGTCTATACCTTGATTTGCCTTGCCAATTCGCAGGGAATAGACATGCAGTCGTCGTTGGAGGAGGTGTTGGAAAAATACCGGCACCGGGATGCAGACAGGTATCCGACCGCTGACAGAAAGCCGCCGGCCCTGCTTCTTGGTGATCAGGAAACCGAGGCCTGAAGCCATAACAAGAATGGGGTTTCACGCAAGCGTGAAACCCCAATTGACCGCGACACCCGACGGCTTCTCTGTTGGGATCTGGGATCTACAGGTGTGCGACGACTGTCGCCATCACATTCCCGGCCTCGGTGGGATTGATTGCGACGTGGGCGCCGGCCGAACGCAAGGCATCCATCTTCGCCCCGGCAGTTCCGCTTGATCCGGAAATGATTGCGCCCGCGTGTCCCATCTTGCGTCCGGGCGGTGCCGTAACGCCGGCGATGTAGACGACAACAGGCTTGGTCATTTCGTGCTTGATGTAATCTGCAGCTTTTTCTTCCTCTGAACCGCCGATTTCGCCGATCATCATCACGGCACGCGTCTCGGGATCACGCAGGAATGCTTCCAGACAGTCGATGAAGTTGGTTCCGGGAACCGGGTCTCCACCGATCCCAACACAGGTCGTCTGCCCGATGCCTTTTTGTGTCAGCTCGTACAGGGCCTGGTAGGTAAGCGTTCCGGAACGCGACACGATCCCAACCGGGCCACCGCCGGTCGCAATCTCTCCCGCGGTGATCCCGATATTGCACTTGCCGGGACTGATGATACCGGGGCAGTTTGGCCCAAGCAGGCGGGTCTGCGGGAAATCACGCGCCAGGCGGTTGTAAAACCGTGCTTCGTCCTTGGCGGGGACACCCTCGGTGATCACTACGATGAACTCGATCCCTGCCTCCGCGGCCTCCATGACCGCACTCTCGACGCCGGGAGCCGGCACGAAGATGCAAGAGGCCGTGGCACCCGTTGCTTCACGTGCATCGTGAACATTCGCGAAAACTGGAATGCCTTCGACGTTCTCGCCTGCCCGCTTCGGGTTGGTTCCGGCGACCACTTGGGTACCGTACTCGCGGTTACGCAGCCCATAGAAACGGCCTGCGCTACCTGTTAGTCCTTGGTAGACGACTTTGGTCGTCTCATTGACAAAAATGCTCATCTGATTGCTTTCTCACGATGCACGGAATGCAGTTCCGACGCGTTTGGTCACTGAGCGGCGAACGCAACCGCAGCTTGGGCGGCTTCCACCATCGTGGGGCGCGAAACAAGGCGGTTGGATTCGTGCGCTTTCAGGATGGCACGACCCTCAACAGCATTTGTGCCATCCAGTCGAACGACGATTGGCGAGGTAATCGTCACTCTTCCGAGTGCAGTGACGATCCCGTTTGCGACCTCTTCACCCCTAGTGATCCCACCAAAGATGTTGATGAAGATCGCCTTGACGTTCGGATCGGAGTTGACTACTTCCAACGCATTCGCCATGACCGCTGCGCTTGCGCCACCTCCGATGTCGAGGAAGTTCGCAGGCGTGCCACCTACCTGATTCACAACGTCCAGGGTGCTCATCGCCAGGCCCGCGCCGTTGGCGATGATCCCGACCGATCCATCGAGGCCCACGTACTGCAACCCCCGCTCGCGTGCCATCTGCTCACGCGGGTCTGCCGACTCGGTGCCCTCGAATGCCGCCCATTCGGGATGCCGGAACGAGGCATTGTCGTCGAGAGTGACTTTTGCATCGAGCGCATGCACACGGCCATCCGGGGTAAGGATCAGGGGGTTGATTTCCGCAAGGTCAGCGTCGCCTTCGACGTAGCACTTGTAGAGAAGTTCGAGGATGCTAACCGCTCCCGAACGAGCCTCCTGATCTATCCCCGCCGAATCGATGATGTCGACCGCGTCGGCGTGTGTGAGACCAACTGCCGGATCAATGTGCCGGCGGATGATTGCGTCTGGGTTCGTGGCCGCAACATGCTCGATATCAACCCCACCCTCTTTCGAGACCATCGCAAGGTGCTTGCGGGCCCCTCGGTCAAGGGTGAATGACGCGTAATACTCCGCCTTGATGTCGGAAGCACGCTCGACCCAGACTCGTTCGACGACATGTCCGCGGATGTCCATTCCGAGAATGTTTCCGGCGTGATGCCGGACCTCAGAAGAGTTTGAGGCGAGTTTGATGCCTCCGGCCTTGCCTCGTCCCCCCACCTGAACCTGCGCCTTGATGACCACGGGATATCCAGCTGCGTCGGCGGCCGAAACCGCTTCATCGACCGTGTGGGCTACCCCACCCGGTGAAACGGGAATTCCGTAACGAGCGAAGTACTGCTTGCCCTGATACTCGAAAAGATCCACGGTTCAATCTACTCCTGTGCGACTGGGAAACCCATCGGAGACCTTGGGATGAGGCGTGTTAGAGGGCGGCTTTCAGGTGGGAAGCAACGGCGTCCATGAACGCCCAAGTGTCGACCCCGTGTGGATGTTCTGTGGTGGTCAGTGCCAGCAGATCCTTGGTCATGGTGCCGCCTTCGATCGTTTCGATCACTGCATGCTCGATTGCTTGCGCAAAGGCAACGACGTCCGCAGACCCGTCTAGCTGGCCCCGCCGGCCGATTGCGCCAGACCACGCGAAGATTGAGGCGACAGAGTTTGTCGACGTCTCTTCCCCACGCTGGTGCCGACGGAAGTGCCGGGTCACGGTCCCATGCGCGGCTTCGTACTCGTACTTGCCATCTGGGTTCACAAGGACCGAGGTCATGAGCCCAAGGCTGCCGAAGCCTGCGGCCACCATGTCGGACAGCACATCACCGTCATAGTTCATGCACGCCCAGAGGTGACCCCCTTCGTGCTTCATGACCTGAGCCACGGCGTCGTCGATCAGGTAGTAGCTGTACGTGATGCCGGCAGCCGTGAGTTCCGATGCTCGTGACGCAGCTTCCTCGGCAAAGATGTCGCGGAACCTGGCGTGATACTTCTTCGAAATGGTGTCCTTGGCGTTGAACCAGATATTGCATTTTTCGGCAATCGCATACGTGAAGCACGACTTTGCGAAACTGCGAATTGAAGAGTCCGTGTTGAACATTGCCATGGATATCCCCGTTGGCGAGGACCCCTTGAACTCGTTCACCACCTGGGAGACCGGAGCGGATCCATCCGCTGGGCGAAAGGTGAGCTCAACGGTCCCGGGGCGGTCAACGACCATCTCCTGATCACGATAGATGTCGCCGAAAGCGTGTCGGGCGATGGTGATCGGCTTTTTCCATGACTTGACCGCAGCCGGGATGTTGCGGAGGGTGATCGGCTTACGGAAGACCGTTCCATCCATGATGGCCCGGATCGTTCCATTTGGCGATGGCCACTGCTTCTTGAGCCCGAATTCACGGACCCTGTCATCGTTGGGTGTGATCGTCGCGCATTTGACGGCGACGCCGTGCTTCAGGGTCGCATTGGCAGAATCGACGGTTACCTTGTCGTCCGTTTCGTCACGATGGGTCACGGACAGGTCGTAGTACTCCAGATCAATGTCAAGGTATGGCAGGATCAACTGATCCTTGATGCGTGCCCAGATGACCCGGGTCATCTCGTCCCCATCCATCTCAACGATGGGTCGCTGTACACGAATCTTGCTCACGATGTAATTTCCTTCAGCGGCACCGGTGTCGGCGAAACAACCCGCAGTGTACGAGATTGGTGTACTGGTTGGGCCCCGGCGATCAGATCAGGTGGCGCAGTGTCGCTGGCAATCCCCGATGCCTTGATCGGGTGGTCTGAGGCAGGTTCACCCTATCATTGCCCCCATCGGGTCGCCGAATTTGACCCGCGTTTTTGTGACGGGTTCAGACAATCCGTCCATCGTCAGGGCACAATCGTCAATTGTTTGCAGATCGTTGTGAACTTGGTGCCCACGCATCTCACTGGAGGAAGATTGCCTGATGGAAGTGTCCGGTCATGGAGGCTCGCGCGTCCGGGTGAGGCTAGCGCCGTCCCCGACCGGATTCGTTCACATCGGAAACGTGCTCGTAGCACTTGTTGACGCTGCGATTGCACGCAAATTCAATGGGGCGTTCGTTATTCGTATCGAAGACACCGATCAGAAGCGCTTTCTTGAAGGCGCCGAGCAACTGATCTATGACAGCCTGGCGTGGCTGGGGATTGAATGGCAGGAGGGCCCTGACCGGGGTGGGCCATTTGCACCGTACCGTCAATCCGAGCGCCTGCCCCGATACCTCGAAGTTGCCGAACAACTGGTGGCCCAAGGCGATGCGTACCGGTGCTGGTGTTCCCCCGAACGTCTTGATGAGATGCGCAAAGCCCAACAAGCTGCAAAACTGCCCCCGAAGTACGACCGCCTTTGTCTCGGCAAATCCGAGACTGAGCGTCAGGCATTTGGTGGATACACCGAACGGTCGGTGGTCCGCTTGAGAATGCCGGACACCGGCCACACAACGTTTACTGACCCTATCCGGGGTGAGATGTCGTTTGAGAACGCGTTGCTCGACGACCGAGTGCTGCTCAAATCCGACGGGTTCCCAACGTACAACCTTGCAGTAGTGGTTGATGACCACGAAATGGAAATCACACACGCAATACGTGGCGAGGAGTGGTTGCCAAGTACTCCGGCGCACCTCCGTGTGTACGAGGCGCTTGATTGGACTCCCCCGGTGATTGCCCACACTCCGCTGCTCTTGAATGCTGATCGAGGCAAGATAAGCAAGCGCAAGCACCCGTGGGCAAACATGAGGTGGTTTCAAGATGAAGGGTTCCTTCCCGAGGCGGTCCTCAATTACCTGGGGAACCTGATCGCGTTTGTTCCGGACGCGGAAAATCCGCAACAAGGGGTCGCGCGGGAATTGTTCGGATTTGCGGAGATTTCCGAGCACTTTCAACTCGGCTCGATCGGTCCATCCGGGAAGGTGGTCGATCTCGACAGGCTTGATTGGCTGAACGGTCAATACATCCGTCGAATGGCGCTCGACGAACTCGCAAGGCGGGTTGGCCCGTTCATGACCGCCGCAGGGCTTGATACCGGCAACCCGATCTTCATGGGAGCCCTCGCGCTCGAACAGGAACGTCTAAAGCGCCTCTCAGAAGCGCCATCGGTACTGTCAATCTTCTTCAGGGAAGAGGCGTACGCCCCTGAAGCACTGGTGCCCAAGGGTGTCACTCCCGAGGTTGCGCGACAAATGCTCGACGGAGCAATTTCTGTGTGCGAGGGTGTCGCGGCGACGGGCGAATGGACGGCGGAAACACTAGAAGCGCCATTTCGAGATCTCGCGATTGCACTTGACCTGACGACGGGCAAGCAACGGGGACAGCTATTTGGTGTGGTGCGTGTTGCATCCACGGGCCGGACGGCAACGCCTCCGCTGTTCGACACCATGGCGATCCTTGGGGCCGAAACCATCTTGAAGCGTCTCGCTCACGCGCGGCTGCTTCTCGCCGGTCTCGGAGTTTAGTGTTGGCTTGACACAAGCCCGGCGACGTTTGAGGATCGCTAATCGGCGCGTGGTCGGTGATCGGGTTCCTCTCAGGCTTGTACGGTCAGGCAGTTCTCTTGCCTGCCAACTGGGTAGGATCGACCGCGGTAAAATTGGCGCGATGGACGGACCAGATACGGTGCGAGACACAGATGGCTTCCAGCCCGATTCACTCGCCGGTCCGCTCGAAATCCTCAGTCGCCATTCCGGTGGTGCCGCGCCGGCGCGAATGTTCGTGCTGTCGGCTCCCTCCGGCACCGGCAAGGATTCGGTGCTTGCTGGTCTTCGCCGACGCAATATCGATCTCCACATTGCAGTGGCGTGCACCACGCGTCAACCTCGCCCGAACGAGGTAGATGGAGTGGATTACCACTTTGTCGGGCGGGAAGAGTTCGCCGAGATCCGGGGTTCTGGGGAATTCCTTGAAGATGCCGTCTACGCGGGACATGGCTACGGTACACGTCTCGGGCCCGTTCGCGAGGCGCTTAACGCATCACGCGATGTCCTCCTGAAAATCGAGGTGCAGGGCGCAGCTACCGTTCGTCTCAAGGTGCCGGGTGCGGTCCTGATTTTCCTGGCGCCCGCGAGCCTCGACGACCTCCGTGAACGTCTGGAGTGCGCCGCGGTGGAGCGCGGAGTTGCAGACCAGGCAGATATCGAGAGGCGACTTGTCGAAGCCAGACGGGAACTTGCGTGCCTGCCAGGATATGACTATTTGGTTGTGAACCACATGCATCGGCTTGAAGAAACTGTCCGGCAGATTGAGGCGATCATTCTGTCAGAACGAACCCGGATTGGTGCGGTGCCAATTCGCGTATGAGCCCTCCGTGTCAGGGCGGACTACGCCGACCTGCACGCACTTCACGTTTCAGGACGCGACAATGGCAATACGGACGATCATCTCTGATCCCGATGACCGCATCGTGCGTGGCAAGGCTAAACGTGTGGCGCGAATCGACGATTCGATACGCCGCCTCTTTGACGACATGATCGACACGATGCGCCATGCTCCCGGGGTTGGCCTGGCAGCTCCACAGATTGGGGTTCCGCTTCGGGTGATCGTGGTGGAATACGAAGGGGTTCTTCACACGGTTGTCAATCCGGAGATTGTCAAGAGCCAGGGAACCGAGACGGATGACGAAGGGTGCCTTAGCGTTCCCAACTGGCAGGGACCGGTCACTCGTGCGACGAGCCTGGTCGTGAAGGGCCGTGACCGAGATGGCGCTGAGGTTCGGATACGTGCCGACGGATGGCTTGCGCGGATCTTCCAGCACGAATGTGATCATCTTGATGGAACGTTGTTCATTGATCGTGTACAAAATCGTGCGGACATCCACTGGGTTGACCCGGATGAATATGACGACGATGAACCGGGCGGCTCGAGGCGTCGCCGGGTTCGTCGCAGAATCCGGTCATCCGCCGCGGTCTCACAAGCGGTCCAATCAGAGACTTAATTGGTGACTATCTCCAGTTCGGTGCCGATGACTGACCCGGCAGGGCTTGGTGGGATTGATCGGGGACCTCCGCGTGCGGTTTTCTTCGGCACGCCGGGATTTGCTGATGTCATACTGCGGCGGTTGTTGCTTCCCGGGTCTCCAGTTGATGTCGTCGCGGTTGTGACGCAGCCCGATCGTCCGGTTGGCCGGTCACAAGCCCTGACGCCGCCCCCAGTCAAGGTCACGGCAGTCCACCATGGCATTCCGGTGCGGCAGCCCGTGTCGTTGAGACGTCCGGCGGTGCTTGATGCGTTGCGCGGCTATGGCGCGACCATTGGCGTAGTCGTCGCTTACGGGAGACTGCTGCCTGCGGAGTTGCTCGCAATCTTCCCGAGGGGGTGCGTAAACGTGCACGCATCGTTGCTGCCTCGCTGGCGGGGTGCGTGGCCAGTCGGCGCGGCGATCAGGGCGGGAGACTTGGAAACTGGCGTCTCGATCATGGTCCTCGATGTCGGAATGGACACGGGACCCGTCATTGCAACAGAAACCACCGCAATTGGAGACCGTGACACCACCGATGATCTTGAGGAATGTCTGGCGGCGCTTGGAGCCGACCTACTGGTTCGGGCGATCAGTCCGTATCTGAGTGGGGATGCCACACCTGTGGAACAGGACCACGAACGCGCGACGTACTGCCGGCCGGTTACCAAAATTGATGGGCTGATCGACTGGTCGGATTCGGCCGAGTCGATCGAACGCCATGTTCGCGCCATGCATTCATGGCCCGGGGCGTGGACGAGGTGGTCCGGGCGCCGGTTGGTGGTTCGCCGGGCGCACGTGATTCAAGGACACGTGGACGATGCAAACGGCGCTCCGGGCCAGGTTATTGGCGACGGACGCCAAATGTATGTCGTGACCGGATCCGGTGCATTGGCGCTCGATGAAGTGCAACTTGAAGGACGCGGACTTACCCCGATCCGGGCTTTCGCGCGAGGCTACCCGGGCTTTGCTGGTTCAGTTTTGTCGTCGGGGTAAGCACGGCTGCCTAAAGCGCCAAAAGGTGCTCACGAAGAAGGTTTAGCGTGTAAAGCACCGCCCGGGTCCGGATAATTCGGGGTGCAGTTGTGTCAATTCGATGCGTCCGCGCGAGTTCGGTTCCGTTTTTGTCGACGAGCACCGTGTAGGTATGTCGGCCCGGCGTAGCGTTAGGACGAGGCACGATATCGCTGGCTTGAGCTAGTCCCAAGTCCGAACCGAACGACAGCGCTGCACGTCGGGCTAGTTCAAGTGCGCGGGTCGCACCCGGCCCGTCCCGTTCGTCAACTCCGATGGAGGCAGGTTCGGCAACACTTACGATGCCCCCGACAAAGTGCTTTCCTCCCGCCTCGGAAAGTTCGCTCGATGTGAGGCCACCAGTGAACTCTTCGCCGACTGCAACAGTCAGTTCGTGCCGGGTCAGCAGTTCGGCGGTGACCCCCGCCAACGTGCTGTTGTCAGTCCCGTAAATCGCTTGGCCGAGAACCTCCCTGACCCTCGGTTCCATGCCTCCGAGTAGCGTTTCGGCGGTCGCCACGTCATCAGCTTTTGCACTCGTTCTGACGTGCACGCCATCGTTCTTGGCATACGTCGCGATCGTAGGGTTTGTTGACGCCAGCAAGGGACGCAGGAGGTCTTCGACTGCAGATTCGCCGATGCCGATCACCTTGTAGGTCCGGGTCAGGATGACGGACTGCCCTTGGACCCCACGCAGTCTTGGGATTACCTCATGTTCCCACATGCGAAACATTTCGCCGGGAACTCCGGGCATCGCCACAATGACGCGGCCGTCGCGCTCAACCCACCAACCAGGCGCGGTGCCAACCGGGTTGGCCAGGACGCGTGCCGAAGGGATGAGGGTTGCCTGTTTGACATTGCGAGGTGGCATTACAACGCCCCGACGGTCAAAGAACTTGCGCAGGTCTGCTTCGAGGTCTGGTTGCACGACCATTGTTTCGCCGAGAAGACCGCTTATGGCCTCCCGCGTAAGGTCATCTTCAGTCGGTCCGACGCCACCGGTCATCACGATGAATTCCGACCGGTCCCACGCGCGTTCGAGATGCTCGACAATCCGACCGAAGTTGTCTCCTAGTTGGGAAATGTAGAAGCAGTCTATGCCGAGTTTCGAGAATTCTTGGGCCAACCACGACGCGTTGGTGTCAGTAATGTGCCCGAGCAGTAGTTCGGTGCCGACTGAGATGATTTCGCCACGCACGTGTTCAACCTCCGTGGAGGTGCATTGTCCACCGCACGATGGGTACGCCTCACGATTTGTCCGAAAGATACGTGAACGCAGCGGTCCGATGCCCGTGAGTGTACGCCCGGTCAACTGTTGTGCACCTGGTGGACGGTGACGCGTCGTTAGCGCAATATCGCGATCGGCTACGTTTTTGTGTGAGCGATCCACACGAATTTCTTATGGCGGGCGGGATAGGCGTGGAGGGTAGGGGCACGGGCCAGGACACCTGGCGGTCACGAGTGCGTTGTTTTGGGCAATTGAGTGCCCGGCTACCAATGCTCTTGGTCAAGAACGCTCCGCTTATGGCGTGGATGCTTTGGGCCAGGACGGGTGGCAAGTTGCCTCGAGGGGTGCGACTTAGGCTCGCTGGACTGCTCGGGGAGGCGGCCTACTGGGTAATGCCTGCTCATCAACGGGCTACGTTGCGAAATGTCTGGGCGGTCCGGACGCGAGAGCATGTTGGGCGACAGATCAAGGCAAGTAGAGATGTCGACCGGCGTATTGCCCGCGAGTCGTGGCGGAACTACGGCCGCGTTCTTGCTGACATCGTTGATCTCGTCACTGTCAGGTCGGCAGGGATCAATGATCTCGTGAGTTCTGTAGACGGATGGGAGAATATCGAAAGAGGTCTCTCTTCTGGAAGAGGATTGATCATTGCCTGTGCCCACGTCGGCAATTGGGAAGTCGCTGGCACTGTCCTTGCCTCGCGGTACCCGGTCCTAGCAATTGCCGATGCGATCCCGCCAGACGCGCTCAATCGGATAATTTCGGACAGTCGGTCGACACGAGGGATCCGGACTGCGCCTCCGACCCTCGCAGGTCTACGTGAGGTTCGAAGAGTCCTGTCGCGGGGAGGAATCGTAGTGATCCTCGTGGACCGTCCAAGGTCTCATCGCGACGCTTCAGGGTTTTCCGAAGTTACCTTCATGGGGCTGCGCACGTGGCTACCCAATGGAGTATCACGTTTCGCGATCGCCTCCGGCGCACCGGTCGTCGCTGCTGGTGCAGTGATGGACGCGAATTCGCGATACCGAGTTACTGCGTCACCACCGATGCATTTTGGGGGTGGCGCAACGGTGGAGAGCGTCATGAGTACGGTTCTCGGCGCTTTGGAACCATTGATTGCCGAATATCCCAGTCAGTGGTTCATGTTTCGCGACATGTGGCCTTGCGAAAAACCATCAAGATTGGAAGACACAACTCGGTCACAGTTGCTTTTCGGGTTGAGGAGTGCGACCACGAGCACTGTTCCCTCACCACAGGAAATCATCCTGCAGGCGGGTTTCACGATTGGTTCCCTTTTGCCTCGGGAAGCGCTTGAGGAGATAACAGGGATCGCCGGCATGGTTGCGTACTCCGTTCCAAACAACCGATCGGTTGGGCTTTCCCATAATCTCGCAATAGTTCTTGGACAAACGATAGATCACGCATCAGTTCGAAATTCGGTTCGGGCGTCAGTCGGCCTTCACTTTGAGAATTATGCGGACCTCCTTCGCGGTTCGCGGATCGGTCGTGAGGAAATAGAGGCACGATCCGAGATCCTGGGTCCGGGTTGGGATGTCGTGAAGGCGAGTATCGGGCGCGGGACCGGCGCTATCTTGATAAGTGCTCATTTTGGACGTGTGGAATTGCTGGGACACGTGCTCGAGAACCTAGACATCCCGGTCACGCTGATGGTTGAACGTTTACGACCCAGTCGACTTCACGAACTGGTTTCCCGAAATCGAAAGCGTGATCGATTTTCGATCCTCACTCCGGACGTCGGGGCGAGGCCAGTGTGGCGGGCACTGGACCGGGGCGATTTGCTTGTCTCGTTTACTGACTGGGTGCCTCCAGTTGCCCCGGTCCCCGCAACCTCTTCGACATCGCCTATCGCGAGTGGGAATCGTTCGTTTGCAGTCAGGATTTCTGGCCGAGAAGTTCATTTCCCGGCGCTTCCCTATCGCATCGCGGCGCTCAGGCGATTGCCGTTGCTGTTCGGATACGGCCTGGCACTGCCGTTGGGCAGGGTAAGGGCAGTAATCGAGGCACAATGTGCTGGAAACGATCCGGGGTTTGAGACGCCAATCAGTGTTCGTCCTCAGAGCGGCTATGTTCGATGGACTGGTACAGACGAAGATGCTCCCCGGGCGGCGCATGAGGTTGCGAACCGGCTTGGCGATTTGCTTCGTCGTCACCCTGATCAATGGACGCTCGGCCACCGAGTGTTCGACACCCCGTGATCGGGTTCACAGTGCCTTAGCACGATTGTTCCGCCAGATGGCGGCTTGGAAGTGGATGCCTGCGTGTTGGCAGTAGTCATGAGCACGCGCTAGGGTTTAAACAACGTTGGCGATTACACGAGGCGCGATCTTTTAGCGCCATTCTGGGAACCTGTAGGCTGGTGAAAATCGCTCTGGTCAGTCCCTACGATTTTCCGTATCCCGGAGGGGTCACCGAACACGTCAGGAACCTAGCGCGCTGCTTGTCCGACGTCGGACACCACGTCCGCATCATTGCGCCTTCGTCGCGGGACGACGTCGAGGTCGTGCATCCGGAGGTGTACCGGGTCGGTTCACACATTACCAGCGTGCCTGCAAATCAATCGGTGGCGCGTTTGACGCTCTCATTGACCCTCAGAGGCCGCATCACACAGATTCTTGATCACGAACGCTTTGATGTCGTTCACCTGCATGAGCCATTGGTCCCGGTTCTCGCTCCGCTCGTTCTCCGCGAATCTCGCGCCGCGAATGTTGGCACGTTCCACTGTGCACGTGACCGATATGTTGGCTACGCCTTGGGCCGCCAAGTTTTTCGTGCGTTGCTATCTCGGCTTGACGCGCGAATAACGGTGTCCGCTGAGGCGCACCGGTTCATAAATTCCTATTTCCCGCACCAGTATTCACCGATTCCAAATGGTGTCGAAACAGATCACGACCCGATTTCGGACGTCTGTCCGGAAGTAATGCAGGATGGAACCCCGACAGTCCTCTTTTTGGGGCGACTTGAACGGCGTAAGGGCCTCGCGGTTCTAATCGAAGCGATGAATCTGGTGGCTGCTCGGGTTTCACCAATTCGGCTGGTTGTAGCCGGACCGTTCAGCGAATTTGCTGCAGGACCGTTCCGAGAATTGTCCCATCGCCTGGGTTTGAAGGATGTGGTCTTTGTTGGACAGGTGTCCGACACGCTTCGAAAGCAGTTGTATCGCCATGCGACCGTTTTCTGTGCGCCTTCTACCGGCCGTGAGAGCCAGGGAATTGTCCTGTTGGAGGCAATGGCTGCTGGCACGCCGGTCGTCGCATCTGACATTCCTGGCTACCGTACGGCTTTGGTACACGGCGAAAGTGGACTGCTGGCGGTTGCACAAGACGCAGCTTCACTGGCGCACTGCCTTGTTCAAGCAATTGGTAACGAGAGAGTGCGGCGGACAGTCATCGCCGGCGGGCTGATTGCGGCGAACCGTTTCTCGTGGAAGGTCATAGCCCCAAAAATACTGACGGTATACGAAACTGCGATCCGATCCCGGACGAGTACCCGTTTCTTCAGCATGCCTGGGATGCTCCGGGAGACCGGGACATTCAATAGCCGGTTCGCTGGACCAGCAGCGTCCTGACATAGTTGGGATCTCCTTCAGCAAAATCCTGTTACGTGTTTGCTACCACTACACCCAGTTCGGTCAGAGGCATACTGCCGTGGGGCACCATGCTCAGTCTCTGCGGTGCCTCTGGGATCTCGGGATCAGCAAGAAATTTGCCAGCGCTGAAATTGGCAATGAAATATTCAGCAGATTGATGACAATTTATGACAGGTAGTTCTCGGTACGGGCACATGTACGCCCCCCTTCGGATTCCAAATTTTCGAATGTTCATTACAGGTCAGACGATTTCGACAATCGGAACCTTGGTGCAAATGACGGCCCAAAGCTGGGTGGTTTACCAGCTGACGCATTCACCGGCTGCACTGGGATGGGTGACAATGCTGGGCTCTCTGCCGATGCTCCTCCTCGGCCCGTTCGCAGGCTCAATTGCCGACCGGGTACCGCGCCGCACCCTCCTGATCGGGACGCAAGCAATCCTGGGTTCGCTGGCGGCAACACTTGCAATCCTTGTGCAGACTGACGTGATTCAGATTTGGCACATCTATGTGCTTGCAGTCATTACTGGGATTGTGACGGCGATTGACATGCCTGCCCTTCAGGCGTTTGCAGCGGACCTTACGGGTACCGCCATGATCCGGCAGGCGGTGACCCTCAACTCAATGGCCTTCCAACTTGCGCGGATCGTTGGACCATCGCTTGCGGGTCTGTTGATCGGATATTTCGGGACGGCGACGGCGTTTTGGGTAAACGCGCTCAGTTTTGTGGCCGTAATAGTCGCGCTTGCTCGGGTTCGGTTCACCGACACCGCCGCCACACAACTGACGGCCCGGCCGGGCGCTTCCAGTCATGGGGCAGCTGGATCAAAAGGCGGACCGCTTGAAGCAATCGCGTACGTGCGGTCGCAGCCGATGATGATCGACCTTTATCTGTTTTCAATGCTCTTCGTGTTTTTTGTTTTTTCCACAATGACGGTCATGCCGGCGTTCGTTGCGGAGGTTCTTCAAGGTGATGCCCGTGTCCTCGGTCTGCTGGGAGGGATCAGTGGCGCAGGTTCGATGACGGTGACGCTTCTGATCCTACCCGTCGTTCACAACGTCAGACGGACAGGGATTTTGGTGAGTGGCGCGCTGATCTGGTTCGGCACGATGCTCATGATCATGACCTCCATTGCCAACCCGAGTGTGTCGGAAGTCATTAGGCGGGTCGGGGATTACCTTGGCATTTCCGAACCAATCGTGGTCACTGCGGCCATCTTTGGCTACCTTCAAGGGATGGCCGGACCGCTTGTAATGACCACTTCGATGGGGCTGTTGCAACAGATGTCTCCCCAGGCGATGCGAGCCCGCTTGCTCGGTCTCTCCTCCATGATCACGTTCGGCCTGCAGCCGTTTTCGGGTCTTCTTGTGGGGTACTCGGGTGAGCATCTGGGGCCAGCGAATGCCCTCTGGATCAACGGCTTCCTTCTCGTATCGTGTACCGCCTGCTTGCTCGTGTTCAGGTCGTCCGTACGATCCGAGGCACCGAGACCAGCATCACCACTATCCTCACCGGCACTAGTGATCAGCGGAGAGGCAGAGAAACACGAAGTGCCTGCGACCGCTTCCGTTGTTGCGGGTGCATCGGCTAGCTGACTGCAGCAGCCCCTTGGTTGAGGTCATTTCTGGTGCAGCACGCGCGGTCATAGCCAAGGGTCACCGCGCGGTCCATGGCATACTCCGACGCGGTGGCGACCTTCCGAACGACCATCCAACTACAGACGCGGCGCTTCGCCGAGTGGGCGATAGCTCCAGTCGCTCGGACCGGTATTACCCCAAATGGGCTGACCGTGTTCGGCCTTCTCCTGAACATCGGCGCCGGCGTTGTACTCGCAAGTGGCGAGTGGTTTCCGGGCGGAGTTCTTGTTCTCGTTGCCGGTGCATTCGACATGTTTGACGGCGCATTGGCCCGGGTGATGAACCAGAAGACGGCGTTTGGCGCGTTTCTGGACTCGACACTGGACCGATATTCTGAAGTGGCGGTCCTTGTCGGTTTGCAACTCGCATTCTTGCGTGCGGCTGAAAGCGACTTGACCATGTGGGTTGGCGTGACGCTCTCAATGGTCATCCTCGCGAACTCGCTGATGACGAGCTACGCCCGTGCCCGGGCTGAAGGCCTGGGATTGGATTGTGAGGTGGGCCTTTTCCAACGCCCTGAGAGGGTGATTGGGCTGGGGGCGGCGCTATTGCTGCCCTACAACGCAATGATCGTGGTACTAACGCTGGTCGCTTTGGGAACCTTGGTTACGGTGTATCAGCGAGTGCTGCACGTGTGGCGCCTTACGGCATCGGAGCGAGCGCAATGACGGGTTTAGACGGACCTCGAGTAGCAGAGGTGAAGCGCCATACCCGTGAGACCCGGGTTGAGTGCACAGTCAACCTTGACGGAACCGGAGTCAGTTCAATCCGGTCAGGCGTCCCGTTCCTCGACCACATGCTTGACCAGATAGCGCGCCATGCAGGGTTCGACCTTACCCTCTCGTGCGATGGTGACCTTGAGATAGACACACACCACTCAGTTGAAGACTGCGCCTTGGTTTTCGGACGAACTTTCCGTGATGCGTTGGGTGACCGGACCGGGATTGCCCGAATGTTTGATGCGACGGTCCCAATGGATGAGGCTCTCGCCCAGGCAGTCGTTGACTGCAGTGGGCGGCCCTTCGCATCGGTGTCGACAGGTGACGCCGGAGGAGTTGGGCTTCCACCGTCTCTCATGGCGCACTTCTTTGAAAGCTTCGTTGCGGAAGCGCGGATTACGTTGCATCTACGGGTCATTGCCGGAAGAGATTCACATCACATGGCTGAGGCGTGCTTCAAGGCATTTGCGCGCGCGCTCGCAGGTGCGGTTGCGCGGGACCCTCGTCGAAGCGGTGTGGTTGCTTCCACGAAGGGCACACTTACCGCGTGATCGTCGTGCCATCGTCTTTTGTGGCGTGATCGAGCGGCAGCCGCGCCTTATTTCTCAGGGATCTTCTGGAGCATGTCAACCTTGGCGTTTTCTAGGTCAACAATGCCTCGATAGAGGGCAGCGGGAATTGAAGCAGATATGAGTGGCGTGTCGCCCATAGTGCCACGGGTTCGCGTGCCGCTGTCAGATCTTGAGATCCAGGTTGGAATTGCGAAGGTTTCGCGGTACGCCGAACGCGAAAGTGGCGATACCGTCGAACTTACTGAGCGCCCAGCTGGCGGCGTTTCTGTGGTCCTTGCAGACGGTCAGGGGCATGGTCGGCCCGCCAAGACGCTTGCAAACCTTGTGGCGCGCAAGGCAGTTGGACTGATTGCCGAGGGTGCGCGCGACGGCGCAACCGCGCGTGCGGTCAGTGACTTCCTGCTTGCCTATCGTCACGGACAGGTATCGACAGAACTCAGCATAATCTCGGTTGACCTTTCGTCAGGCACGTTGGTGGTTTCACGAAATAGTCATTGCCCCGCCGTAATTGCGATGGGGGATCACGTTGTTAGATGGGATGCTCCCAGTGTGCCGGTTGGGCTTTACCCAGACACCAAGCCGACCATTACGGAAATACCGCTGAAAGTTGGCGTGATGGTGGTTGCGATGAGTGACGGAATTGCTGACGCGGGTCGTCGGAGTGGGCAGTCCTTTGACATCCTCGCCACCGTTGACCGGCTTTACCGGGTGGATGCCGATGCTCAGACCGTAGCTTCGACGCTGTTGGACGAGGCACGCGAGCTAGATTCCGGGCGCCCTGCTGATGACATGAGTGTGGTGTGTGTTGCGATGCGCCAACTGCAGTCCGGTAACGAGCCTCGTCGCCTGACTCTGCTGTGGCCAGTTCCGTAGATTTGGATCAGGCGCGGTTCGGATCGACGACCCGTGCGATTGCGGAAGCCGTGGCCGAGGCGAGTGCCATCCGGCGCGCCCACGAGGCAGTGCTGTCATACGTCGCAGCTTCCCAGCTCGCGCGCCCGCCATGGTCGGAAATTTCCTTGGTGTAAAAAGTGGCGGTCTCGAATTCAAGACCCTCACACAGG
>Ga0214923_10004416_pt1 | contig 16989 bp, 18 predicted proteins | sample LL1510_MetaG_FD_177993 | JGI IMG/M metagenome (GOLD analysis project Ga0214923, IMG submission 177993) | Freshwater microbial communities from Lake Lanier, Atlanta, Georgia, United States - LL-1510 | ecosystem: Environmental > Aquatic > Freshwater > Lake | place: USA: Georgia | collected... | reverse complement strand
CGCACCGCTTGGTGAATGCGCTGCTCGTTCTCAATCAGGGCAAATCGCACGAAACCTTCACCGCCGGGGCCAAAGCCTGAGCCAGGCGAGAGTGCCACGTTGCATTCATTCACCAGATGCGAGCAGAACTCCACCGAGTTCATCTCGCGATAGGCCTCGGGAATCGGCGCCCACACGAACATCGAGCCGCGCGGCGACGGAATGCTCCACCCGATTCGATCGAGCCCGTCTATCAAGGCATCGCGACGTGACTGGTAGGTGTTGCATACTTCCACCGGAAAATCATGTGCCTCGTTCAGGGTGACCGTTGCCGCAATCTGAATCGGCTGAAATGATCCGTAGTCGAGATACGACTTCAACTTCACGAGCGCCTGCACGACCTGCGTGTTGCCGACCAAGAACGCGCACCGCCAGCCAGCCATAGAGAAACCCTTGGTCATCGAGTACAACTCGACGGCACAGTCCATTGCGCCCTTGGCTTGCAAAATTGACGGCGGCTCATAGCCGTTGAAGCCCATGTCGGCATAGGCGAAGTCGTGCACGACGATCATCTCGCGCTCGCGGCAGAAATCAACGACACGCTGCATGAAATCAAGGTCAACCGTCGCACCCGTCGGATTGTGCGGAAACGAGATCACCAACACGCGTGGCTTGGGCCAGCCGACTTCCCACGCTTGATGTAGCGCACCGAAGAACTCGTCTTGATACTCGACGTCGACATCGGTGGCCGACAACAGCCGCCGCTGGCTGCGCATCGGAATCTGCCGCAGGTCGGCCCCGGCAAAGAGCGGCCCGAAGATGTGAATCGGATAACTCGGGCTCGGCACGATTGCCGCATCACCCGACTCGAGCAGCACCCACATGAGGTGGCTGAAACCCTCTTTTGAACCGATCGTGTTGGTGATCTGCAGTTCAGGGTCGAGGGTCACGCCAAACTTACGCTCGTACATCGAGGCGACGGCTTCGCGCAACTTCGGCAGGCCGCGCGAAAGCGAATATCGATGGTTCTTTGGGTTGTGTGCAGCCTCGGCGAGTTTCTCAACGGCGATTTGCGGAGAAGGAATATCAGGGTTGCCGAACCCGAGGTCGATCACGTCATCACCATCGCGGCGTGCGGTGATCTTCAGGTTGTTGATGATCGTAAAGACGTAGGGCGGCAGGTTGCTGATGCGCCGAAAATCCATGACGGCAAGCCTAAGCGTGCATCGCGCCGAACAGGGCTGCCCCGATCGCACCCGCATGCTCGCCAAGTTGCGCCACCCGCAGGTCGGGGTGTTTGCGTTGTTCAGGCGAATAGAGCGTCTCGACAAACCACCGTTGCACGATGGGCATCACGATGTCGGCAGCCTCGGAGACTCCGCCGCCGATGACAATTACGTCAGGGTCACTCACGTTGGTGAGATTCGACAACCCAATCGCCACCCATCGGGCCCACGCCTCAAGCACCGTCACGGCATCGGCATCGCCGTTGCGCGCCCGGGCGATGACACTTTCGCCCGCCTCGCCTGCCGCGAGCATGCGCAACCCACGCCCCGAGGCGTAGACCTCCCAGCAGCCTTTTCGCCCGCAGGTACAACGTGGCCCGTCAGGGTTCACCACAATGTGGCCGATCTCGCCGGCAAAACCATTGACGCCTCGTTGCACCACGCCGTTTACGACGTGACCGCCACCGATGCCGGTACCGAGCGTGACCATCCACATGTTCTTTGCGCCACGCGCGGCACCATATCGCCACTCGGCGAGTGCTGCCAGGTTGCCGTCGTTGTCGACGTTGACCTGCCTGCCGAGTCGCTTCGACAACTCAGGACCCACCGCAACGTCAACCGAGCCCGGAATGTTCGGTGATGCCCGCATCACACCATCGAGTGTGATGAGACCGGGAACTCCGACGCCAAGTGACTGCACATCGCCAAGTTGACCAGCCAACACCTCGAGCGCATCGACGAGTTTGTCGGCACGCGGTGTAGGATTTCGCACTTGGTGAAGCACGTCGTGCTCACTCGTCACCTCGCGTTGCGCATCGAGCACCACACCGAGGCATTTCGTGCCACCCACATCGATACCTGCGATGAGACTCATGCCAACACCAGCATCACCGCTAACACCGCCATCACCGGGCGACCGCTCGGGTCACGACTCGGCGCGAGTCTTCAGTTCTTTCAAGGTGTGCAAGATTCGAACTTCAGCACGGCGCTTGACGAAGCCCGGCAGCGGCACGATCAATTCAATCTGCAGCGAATACGTCACCCGAGTGCCTGCACCCTCGGGGGCAAAGTCGTAGGCGCCGTCGACCACACGCATGATGTCGCCCTCGGCGAGCGACCATGACAACCGCTCGGGTGCCTGCGAGTAGTCGTACGCGAGCGTGTAATGCGTGCTGCGACCGAGCGCGCTCGCTCGATATTCCACTTTGGTGGCTCGGCCGTGACCGTCGCGTTCAAGCACGTTGGCTTCTTTGACGTCGTGGGTCCACTCTGGGTATCGCTCAAAGTCGACGGCAACCTCGAAGCAGCGCTGCGGGCTCGCGGCGATGACTTCGGTTTCTGTCGCCTGATCAAGCACGATGACGAGACTAGTTGCCCGCCCGCCTGCGAGTCACGCGGCGAGACCTGCCCGTAGCCGAGCGGCCAGCACCGAGTAGTCGAACTCGGCCACCGCTCGCGCCCGCGATGCCATCGCCATCGCGCTGTGTGCCACACCGTCTGTGAGCACGTGTTCGAGCCGCTCGGCTACCGCCTCGACATTGCGAGGCTCGCGAATCACATGGCCAGTCACGCCGTCGACCACGGCTTCTGCAGCCCCGCCGCTGTCACCGGCGATTTGTGGCACCGCACACGCAGCGGCCTCGGCAAACACGATGCCGAACCCCTCTTGTTCGAGCCCACCCCAGCGGTTGCGGCACAACATCATGAACGCGTCGGCACAGCCGTAGAGCAGTGGCAGGTCGTCGTCGCTCACCCGACCGAGCAATCGCACGGGCGCGTTCGTCTCGTCGATGAGGCGGCGCAGTCGGTCGTGGTCGCGGCCGGTTCCGCCGATCAACATCGAGACGTCTGCAAGATGGGCGTTGCCTGTGTGCTTGGCTCGCTTCGCCAACTGCGCAACAGCGCGAATCGCCACGTCGAAACCCTTGCGTGGCACGAGGCGACTCACCCCCACCACGAGCGGCGCATGCGCCGCGATACCGAACCGCTCGCGAGCAGCTCGTCGAGTCGCGTCGTCAAGAGGACGAAATCGCTGCGTGTCGACACCTGGCGGAATCTGCACCAGTGCAAGGTCGCGTCCGGCGGCTCGCACCGCTTCGGCAGCCGGATAGCTTCCCGACGCAAACACGTTCGTTGCACCACGCAACACATGGGCAAGTGCCTGCCGTGAACCGGGCAGTCGACCAGGCACCGTTATCTCTGCCCCGTGCACCATCACGCTGTACGGCAACGAGAGCGAACGCCCAACCAACCCGAGCGGCAACGCGGGGTCGAGCACCACGTGTTGTGCGCCGATCTCGCGGGCGAGTTGTTCAATGCGCCGCACCATGAGCGGGTGTGGCAAGAGCACTGGCTCACGTATTCGCTCGATGCGAAACGGTTGTTGGGCGTCAAAGACCTCGGCACCGGCATACGGGCTCGTGAGTACAGCGAATGAAGTGGAGTCGAGTCGCCGCCACAGCTCCCACAGCATGTTCTGAATGCCGCCAACTTTCGGCGGAAAGTCGTTGGTGACCAGCAGATGCTTCACGATTGCCGCCCTTTGCTCACTGCACGAACTCGCTCGCCACGCTGACACTCAGCCCAAGACGCTCGGCCGCCCACTGCGCGTGCTCGCGCAAGAGGTCGTCATCACCCTGCACATATCGAGCGAGCACCGTTGCCACCTCGTCGTTGCGCACGCCGGAGTTTCCGAGCACGAGCAAGGCATTACGTCGCACCCAACGCGGGTTGCGATCGGCCACATACCACTCGCCCACCAATTCCAAGACGCGCGCGTCGCTCGCCGTGAGCAACTCGATGGCGTCTACCGTGGTGCGCTCATCACCGACCGTGCGGTCGAGTGCTCGACGCATGGTCGGGGGGCACGCTTCTTGGCAGTCGTCGCAACCATAGATACGTGTGCCGAGGGCGACGCGATACTGCGGGTCAAAGGTGCCCGGCTTCTGCAACAGCCATGCAAGGCAGCGACGCGCATCAACAACGCCGGGTTCGACGATGGCCGCGGTCGGGCAAGCATCGATGCAACGCCGACACGAACCACAGCCATCGGCGACCTCACGTTCGGTGGTGGAGAGTTCGGCCGTCGTCACCACGCAACCGAGCACGAACCAGCTGCCGAGGCCGTCGAGCAACAAGTTGGCGTTCTTGCCATACCAGCCGAGCCCGGCGCGGTAGGCAACCTCGCGGTCGACGATCGAGTTGTCATCGGCGAACACGGTGGCGCGGTAACCATCGCGCTTCAGCCGCGTTGCAGCAACTCGCAACGCATCACGCAGCGGCTCGTAGTGGTCACGCCAGGCGTAGCGAGCGATACGTGCCGGCACCGCATCACTCGCGCTGCCGCCATTAGCCGCACTGCCCGCGTCAGCCGAGTAATACGACCGCGCCGCCACGATGATGCTGCGCGCGCCGGGCACCGACATCGTCGGCGTTGTCGAGCGCTCTGGGTTGCGAAAGGTGAACTGCATCGTGTCAACCAGTCCCCTTGCGATGCGCGATTCAATTGCCGTGCGGGCCCTGTGCAACGGCTCAGCAGTGGTGACGCCAACACGGTCAGCGCCCGCCTCGCGCACGAGGCGCATCAACTCGGCGGTGTAGTTGTCGCCCAACATCTCGCTCAACGCTACGCATCGCGCTGCGATGGGCCTTGGCCGTTAGGCGCTGCGTTGGTGGCGCAACCTCGGCACCAAGCCCGCCTTGGCCATCACGGCCAGGGTGCGCAGTTCTTCGTAGTCAAAGATCACGGCCTCAGGCTCTGGCTCGCCGCAAAGTGCGGTGACGAGACAGTCGCTGCATGCGTCGGTGTTACGCATAACGCACGAGTCACAGGTGATGAGCAGCGTGTTGTCGGGAACTTCGGGGTGAATACGCATGCATCAACCGTGGCGATGGGGTGTGACGAAGAAACGACGACACACCCCCGTGCAAAACTTGTGTCGTGAGCATCGACATCATCGAAGACAACATGCCGTGCGACTATTGCGGCACACTCATTCAGTTCTTCGACGATGACTTCGTGATCTGCCCCGAGTGTGGCGCCGAATATTGGAATATGGACTACACCGGCGAGCACCCCGGCGATCGGCCCGACAATCTGCTCTGACACCGCCGCACGAGCCTGACACGGTCACACGTGCTGCGTGCGCGTGCGTAGTACCTGCATGACCACACTGACACCTCCCACATCCATCAGTTCCAACCTTCTTCCGACCATCGTCAACCTCGACGAGGCGCGCGAGCGATGCCACGACTTCGCAAGCGTGCTGACCGCGGGCCCCTCGCTCGACGAGGTGTGCGACTTTGCGCACCCCGAGCACAAGGTGGTCGAGTTCGATGACGTCACCTCGGCATACTCGGGCTACACCCCACCCACCTTCGACCAGGTCGAAGAAATGGTGCGCTGGGGCGAAGGTCGCATCGACCTGCTCGTGCACTGTCATGCGGGTATGTCGCGATCGACGTCGACGGCGTGGGGCATCGCAATTGCCAACGGGTTCGACCCGCAAGAGGCGTTCGATCTTCTGAAAAACAACCACCCGGTCGAAACGCACTTCGCGTGGCGTTCAGGTGGCAACCGCATTGCTCTGCGCGACCCGCGACCGTTCATTCCGAATCGGTTGATCGTGACGCACCTCGAGTCGTTGTTCGAACTTCAACCCGGCACGCTGCGACGCATTCTCGACCGCGCGAACTGACCCACGCGGCGTGCGAAACTGCGGGGTGCCGAAGGCGGCGCTGCGCAGTTAGCTGACGACCGGGCCGTTCGCGTCGATGCGCAGGCGGTGCACTTGACCGCTGCGCGGCAACGCTTTTGCGACGTTGTCGACCTGGCTCGAATCACAGAGGCATGCCATCGTCGGCCCAGAACCTGACAGCCACGCTGCCCATGCGCCTGCATCGAGTGCTGCACGCATTGCTCGCTTCGTCTCTGGAACCATCGCCAGGCGCACGTCTTGATGCAGACGATCTTGCGTCGCATCGTGCAACGCAGCAACATCGCCGGTTGCTAGTGCTGCCACGAGCAGCGATGATCGCGAGATGTTCCACACTGCATCGGTGAGCGACACCGTCGGCAACAACTTGGTGCGCGATTCTTTGGTGCTCGTCGTGTTCTCGGGCACCCACACGACCACTTCTCCATGCACCGCCACAGGTACACGAATGGCACGACCTGCCGCTGCAACGGTGAAGCCACCGAGTGCCGATGCCGCCACGTTGTCGGGGTGACCTTCAAGTTCTGCCGCGGTGCGAAATGCCGACATTCGCGCATCATGCGAGTTGGCAGCCACCACACCGTCGCGCTGCGCTATCGCCAACAGGGCACCCGCCACCCGTGCCGCCCCGCTAAAACCAAGCCCGCGACCCATCGGGATTCCTCCGTTCGACCAGACCTCGCCCGCCCCGCCGGCCGTGCGAAACGCAACATGTGTCGGATGATGAGCGTCGCAGACCCGCGCCGTGCTCGGCTGGCCGTCGCCGATGAGCCCCGCTTCGAGGTGCAGCGACAATGCGAGGCCAAGCGAGTCAAACCCAGCGCCGAGATTGGCAGTGCTCGCCGGCACCGAGACGCGAATCACCATTTCAGCGTAGTTTCGCTAGCGCTGGCGCCGACTACCACGACCGCCAACTGCGACCCCAGCGTGGTGAGGTGCGCCGCAAGTAGGCAGCCAAGCGTGGGTGGCGGTCTTCGATCAGCTCGGGCAGCACGATATGCACGATGATGTCGAGCTGGCGCACGAACCGACATGGCGAACCGAACCAAAAGCGACTCACCGGCTTCCGTTCGAGTTTTCGCACGAGCCGCAGCGTCTCGCGCAAGCCGAGTTCGCGTGAGAAACCGTGTTCGCCGATGCTGTAACGGTAGTTGCGAGTTGCTAGTCGCGCTGCGACTCGGCGACGAACGCATCGAGCGCTGCAGCGCCGCCCCCGCTGCTGATTGATTGGTCGGCCAGCGATACCCCTTGCGAGAGTGACACTGCTGCCCCAACCAGGTGCAGCGCGACTGCCGCATTCAACACCACCACATCGCGAATCGGGCCTGCGAGTCGATTCGCAAGCACCTCACGCACGATTCGTGCGTTGTGCGTTGCATCGCCGCCTCGAAGTTGGTCGTTGGGCGCCGCGGCAAGCCCAAGATCGCTCGCGACAATCACACTTTCACCTTGCACGGCACCGTCGCGAGTAGCGATAACCCGATTGGCGCCCGCAAGCGACAGTTCATCGAGCCCACCGTGGCCGTGCACCACGAGCGACGCCGTAGTGCGTTTCGCGAGCACCGTTGCCATCGTGCCCATGCGCGCCGAGTTGGCGACCCCCACCAGCATGTAAGCAACGGGTGCCGGGTTGGCCATCGGCCCGAGCAAGTTGAAGATGGTTGGCACACCCAACTCGCGACGCACCGGCCCCACATGACGAAACGCGGGGTGAAACTTCGGCGCGAAGATGAAACCGAAACCCGCGGCGCTCACGCAACGAGACACCTGCTCTGGAGTCAGTTCGATGCGCGCACCGAGCGCCTCGAGCACATCGGCGGTGCCACACTTGCTGCTCGCCGAACGATTGCCGTGCTTGCATACGGGAACTCCGGCACCTGCAACCACCAGAGAGGTCATGGTCGATACGTTCACCGAGCCACTGTGGTCACCACCCGTGCCAACGATGTCAATTGATTGTGAAGCAATTGCGTCGGGCAACTCGACTCGAGTCGCCGCTTCTCGCACCGCCGAGAGAAAACCGCCAAGCTCATCGGGTGTTGCCTCGCGGGCGTTGTAGCCGAGCAAGAACTGCTTGATCTGTTCGGGCGACTGCTCGCCACGCAAGAGGCTGCCCATCACTGTCGCAGCCTCGTGGTGCGTCAGCGCCGAATGTGCAGTAGTCACTCGTTCAGTCTGGCGGAAAGCTTGCCGCTAGTCGGCAGGTGCTCACAGCATCGCGGCAGGTTCACTGCCACGTCGCAAAAGGTACATGCCCATAAAGGAAACACCGGCGGGCTCGCTTGCGCGGGCCCGCCGGTGATCCGTGTGACTTCGAATTAGAGGCTGGCGACGTCGACAGTCGGCGGCACGATGACCTGGTCGATCACGTGAATCACGCCGTTGCTGGCGGCCACGTCAACTGCAACCACGTTCGCTCCGTTGACCTTGACTCCACCGTCGGTGGTGATAGCGATCGTCGAACCTTCTACCGTCGCGACATCACCGGCCGTGACGTCGGTTGACATCACTTGGCCAGATACGACGTGATAGGTCAAGATTGCCGTCAGCGCTGCCACGTTCTCAGGCAACAGCAGCTTCTCGAGCAAGCCCGCAGGCAGAGCTTCGAAAGCCGCGTTGGTCGGGGCGAAAACGGTGAATGGGCCCGCACCTTGCAGTGTCTCGACGAGACCGGCGGCCTGAATCGCCGCTACCAAGGTCGAGAAGTCGGGGTTGCCGCTTGCAACGGCGACGATGTCACCGGCTTCGGCTGGCATGGCCTCTTCGGCCATCGTGTCTTCAGTGACCTCAGCAGCGGTGTCTTCGGTCGCTTCGTCGTCACCGCCGCAGGCGGCGAGCACGAGTGCTGACGCTGCAGCGATTGCAATCAGTTTCTTTTTCATGTTGTTTCCTTTTTGTTGAGGGGTAGTTGCGGTCGAATGACCGCATTTGACACTAAATCAGCTCAGGGCCGAACAAGCTCGCAAATGGTGCGACACGCGTCACGAACTCCACCGAGACGTCGCCAACTCTGGCAGAGAGCGAACGCGCGGTACGAACTACCGCGTCTTGACCATCGACCAGACGCGTGATCACTTCGATGGCCGACGGATTGTCGGTGTCTTCGTTGATGCTCGACAACTCGGCGAACTACGCGTCGTCGCGCAGGTCGGTGAGCAGCTCGGTCACAGTGAAGTCTGGCAATTCGATCGCCTCGAGATAATTCGACAAGTCGCAGCGCAACTGCACGCCACCTTTGGCGAAAGTCTCGACCTGGGCTGGCGTGAAGTCGAAGCGCACGTAATGCACCGCTGCCGTCACCGTCTCGCGAGTGAGGCCTTCGGCGTGCTGTTCGTCGACGGTGCAACGAACGCTGCTTCCGTCGGCGAGCACGATGACGAGCGACTTCTCGATGCCGACCAATTTGGGCAGCCACTCACGCATCTGATCTTCACTGGTCAACTCGATGAAGAGCGTCGCGCACAACTGACCGGGCTCGGGAATCATCGGGTTGTAGGCGCGCAGTTCTTCCATCACGCCTTCGTCGGTGACGGTGCGCTCGACGCGCAGCATCTCTTGAATCTGGTTGTGCATCGTCGCGCGATTCTCGAAGGCAACCGTCACGACGGTGCCGAGGTGCAGGCGACGGCGACGCTTCACTTCGATGATCTCGTTGCGACGCTCTTCGCGCACACGCTCATATGCGCGGTGGTCGAGAATGTCGTTGAGGGTGAGCTTGCGTTTGCTGGTCATGGTCGACATCGGGGGTGTCTCCTTGTTGTTGGGGTGTTGTTGGGGGTTGTACTTGCTGGGGTGATTACTCGGTATCGAGCCCGTAGGCCTTGGCGACCACCTGCAGCGGGTGCAGTGGTGAATCGCCGGTTTGCTCGGTGATTGCGGTGTTTGCCAGGTGGCAGTCGCCCGCCACGACGTCGCCGTCGGCGGCCTGCACCATCTCACCGAGTTTCTTGCCGATCGGAATACTGAGCTCGGCGTTTTCGGCACGCAAGCCCCACATTCCGTCGATGCCCGAGCATTGCTGCACGAGCTTGATCTTTGCACCGGTCAACTTCATCAAGTCGCGGCTCTTCAAGCCGATGTTCTGCGCGCGCAAGTGACACGGCGTGTGATACGTGATCGTCTCGGGCACTTCACCGGGGAACTGCGTGTCGAGTGACGAACCCTCGGTCTTGTGCACCTTCATGAGGTATTCGGCTGCGTCGAAGGTGTGCTCTGACACGAGTTGCGCATCTGGGCCACCGACGTAGTCGAGATAGTCCTTTTTCAGCACGTAGCTGCACGTGGGCTGGGGCACCACGATGTCGTTGCCTTTGCGCACTTCGGCGGCAAGCATCGCCACGTTGTCGACCGCCACCTTGGTGAATGCCGCCATGTCGCCACTGTGCAAGAACGGAGCACCACAGCAACCGGCGTCGGTCAGCGAGCACTCGATGCCGTTGTGTTCATAGACCTTGACCAGCGCTTTGCCAATGGCCGGCTCTTGGTATTCGACGAGGCAGGTCGGGAACACGGTGACACTGCCCTGCTTCTTGCCGACGCGCACCTTGGGCCGTTGCTTGAACCACGACGAGAATCGCGTACGCGCAAACTTCGGCAAGAGTCGCACACTCGAGATGCCGGCGGTCTTTTCCACCACTTTGCGAATGAGCGAGCCAGGCTTGGCGCCCATCACCTTGTTGGTGAGTTTCACCGTCGCCACCGACACCTTGCCGATTGCGTCAGTGTTGCCCATCACCGTCGTGGTCACCTTGTCTCGCAACGTCACTTGACCGTTGGCGCGACGCATCGCGTCGGCGCGCAGCATCAGTCGCGGAAAATCGAGCGCCCATTCGTGCTGACCCGGAATGTACGGGCAGTTGATGTAACACAACTTGCACTGGAAGCATTCGTCAATCACGTGGTCTTGCTGTGCGGGCGTCATCTTGCCCGCGTCTTGATCGTCGTGCTGGTCGATGTAGTCAAAAAGGGTCGGAAACGACGGACAAAATTTAAAGCACAGGCGGCATCCGTGGCACAGGTCGTAGACGCGCTCGAGCTCGGCGCGTGTGTCGGCTTCGTCGAGATACAGCGGGTGATGTGGATCGTAGGTAGTGGTCATTTCGTTTCCGTGTTCATGCAGGTTTCCGGGGCGCGACCCGGGTCGATGTCGTCAACCATCTCGGTCAACAATCGCCCGGGCCGCTACCCGCGGAGGTTATTGCGGTGAGATTCGCTGGGCGAATCAGCCGACGGTCTTGAGACCCTCGGTGAAGCGTCCGGCGTGGCTCTTTTCGGCGCGTGCGAGCGTCTCGAACCAGTCGGCGATTTCGGCGAAGCCTTCGTCGCGTGCGGTCTTGGCAAAGCCCGGGTACATCTGGGTGTACTCGTAGGTCTCGCCGGCGATCGACGCCTTCAGGTTCTGCTCGGTGTCACCGATCGGCTCGCCGCTGGCGGGGTCGCCAACTTCGGCCAGGTAATCGAGGTGGCCGTGTGCGTGTCCGGTTTCGCCCTCGGCGACTGAACGGAACAATGCAGCGGCGTCGGGGTATCCCTCGACGTCGGCCTTCTGGGCGAACCACAAGTAGCGGCGGTTGGCCTGGCTCTCGCCAGCAAACGCTTCCTTGAGGTTCTCATGTGTCTTGGTGCCGTGCAACTTGGCCATGAGTGTTTCTCCTTGGTTGGTGGGTTATTGGGATGATCCGCGACTCGTGCGCCGTGGCGCGCGCTTCGTGGACTTCGCCCGCCCGGTTTGCTGCCGAGCGGGAGACTTGGTTGAACTTGTGCTGCGCGCCGAGTTGCCCTTAGCGACTCGACCGTGAAAGACGATGCTCACGTTTTCGACCTCGAAACCCTCGGGCAGTTGCGCACGCAATGCATCGAGATTGTCGACGTACACGTCGAACACCTCCCCCGTCGCGGCATCAAGCGCATGATGGTGATCATCGACGTTCGGGTCGAACCGTAGTGCGCCACCGTCGCAGCGCATGAGCTGAATTTCGCCCATCTCCGAGAGTTCATCGAGCGTTTGATACACCGTGCGCAGCGAGATGCCGGGCATTCGTTTGCTCGCCACCGCAAACAGTGCATCAGCGGTCGGGTGGGTGGCGTTGTCGTGCAACAGCGAAAAAATCAGTTGTCGCTGCGGCGTGAGGCGACGACCTTGCGCGCGATACTTGGCGGCGACGAGTTCGGGGGCTTGCACACCGGGCACGCTATTCGCTGGTTTTGCTTATTTGCAAGTCATGCAGACAAGGTCGAGGCGGTCAGCCGTCACACCGCACCGTCAGGCCCGCACTTCTAGGCTCTGCGCGGTGAAGCGCGCCGCCATGCTCAGCCGACTGCGCAGCGAGCCCTTCGACCTGCTCGTCGTTGGCGGTGGTATCACCGGGGCTGGTGTCGCGCTCGATGCCGCCGCCCGCGGTTTGCGCGTTGCGCTCGTCGACCAATCCGACTTCGCATCTGGCACGTCATCGAAGAGCAGCAAGCTCATTCACGGTGGGCTGCGCTACCTGCAGCAGGGCGACATCGCGCTCGTGTATGAAGCTCTCTACGAACGCCAGCGACTCTTGCGCAACGCGCCACATCTCGTGAAGACGTTGCCGTTCATGATCCCCGTCATGACCCGCGATGGTGTGGTGTCGCGCAAGATCGCCCGCGCGCTCGGCTCTGCGTTGTGGATGTATGACCTCACGGGCGGTTGGCGCGTCGGCAAGTTGCATCGCCGGTTGCGCGCCAAGGCCGCCCTCGCACATATGCCCACGATGGATGCCACCAAGCTCTCGTCGGCATACCTCTATTTCGACGCCGAGGCCGACGACGCTCGCCTCACCCTCGCCATCATTCGCTCGGCCATCGAACGAGGTGCAATCGTCGCCAACTATTGCGGCGTCACCGCGATGCGCAAAGACGACGCTGGCCACATTGTCGGCGCGAGTGTTGCGACGCGCGACGGTGAAGCTTTCGACATCTCGGCACGCGTCGTGGTGAACGCCACCGGCGTGTGGGGCGATGCGCTACGTCGCATGGATGTTGGTGGCGACTCGGTGACGATTCGCCCCGCCAAGGGCATTCACATCACGGTGCCGTGGCAACTCGTGCGCAATGACATTGCGGCCGTCATCCCTGTGCCGGGTGACAAGCGTTCGCTCTTCGTGGTGCCACACATGCCGAATGGTGACGGCACGTTCCGCTACACCTACGTTGGCACCACCGACACCGATTACCAAGGCGGCATTGACGACCCACAGTGCACCACCGAAGACATCGACTACTGCCTGCGCGCGCTCAACAAGGCAATCGCGGGCGGCGGTCGCACAATCACGCGCGACGACGTGGTCGGCACGTGGGCGGGTCTGCGCCCGCTCGTTGTCTCGGCTGATGGAGCAGCGGCGAAAGGGCGCACCGCCGACTTGTCGCGCCGTCACAAGGTGATGGTCAGCGATTCAGGCATGATCACCATCACCGGCGGAAAACTCACCACCTATCGCAAGATGGCTGAACACACGGTCGATGAAGTGCAGAAGGCGCTCAGTCATCGCGGTCGGTGCTCGACCAAGCGCCTGCAGTTGTTTGGCGCCACCTCGCGCAACCGTGACGAGCATCTTGTGTCGCGATTCGGCACCGAGGCGGAGGCAGTTCGTGCGCTTATCGCGGCCGACCCGTCGCTGGGCGCGCCGCTGGTACCTGGGCTTCCCTACGTGCGCGCTGAAGCGGTCTACTCGGCACGCCACGAGATGGTGGTCACCCTCGACGATGTGCTCTCACGTCGCACCCGCGGGTTGCTGTACGACCGCGACGCCACCTTGCGGGCTGCGGCTGAGGTAGCCGAACTCATCGCCCCCGAGCTGGGGTGGAATGCCGAGCGCGTCACGCGCGAGGTGCAGCATTTTTCAGAGATTTGCCAGCGCGAGGTTGCCGCCGCCCGCTGATATCTTCGGCGGCGCGTGACAGAGTAAGTGGCGTGACACAGCCGACACCGCCGATCGACTTCGGCGCAGGCACGATTGGCTCGCGCTGGGCTGGGCCCACGCAGGCTGGCCCCACGTCGGCACTCGTCGACGAACTGCGCTCTATCTGCCCGATCAGCACCGCGGCGGCCGACCTCGCCGAACATGCCCGCGACTGGTGGCCGCTTGCCATGCGTTGGGCGCTGCAGGCGCAGGTGCCGCAACTGCCATCAGTTGTCGCAACACCTTCCATCACCGACGAAGTGCGACGAATCGTGCTCGCCTGTGCGCGACACGACACACCACTCACCGTTACGGCGGGTCGCAGCGGTGTGAGTGGTGCATCGGTGCCGCTCTTCGGCGGCGTCGTGCTCGACACGACTCACTTGCAGGGCGTGGTGTCAGTCGACCGCACTTCCGGCGTCGTCGAAGTTTTGCCCGGCACCTTCGGCCCCGATCTCGAGCGGGCGGTAAACGAACACGGGCTGACGGTCGGGCACTTTCCACAGTCGTTCGACATCTCCACCGTTGGCGGATGGGTCGCCTGCCATGGCGCGGGTCAGTTCTCTACTCGTTACGGAAAAATTCACGACATGGTGGTCGGCCTCGAGGTGGTGCTCGCCGACGGCAGCGTGATTCGCACAGGCGGAGCACCGGCCGCCGCCCACGGCCCCGACGTGACGTCGATATTCATCGGCAGCGAGGGAACTCTCGGCGTCATCACCCGAGTGTGGCTGCGTGCTCACGACGTGGCACCGGTGCGACGAAAGGCCGCGTACTTCTTCGCATCGTTCGCCGATGGAATTGCCGCAATGCGTGAAGCAATTCGCGCGCACGCAACACCCGCCGTCTTGCGGCTCTACGACGCAGTCGAAGCGCAACGCAGTCATGGTGGCGACGGCAGCAACAGCACGCTGATAGTGCTCGATGATGGCGAGCCTGAAATCGTCGCCGCGACGTTGGCCGTTGTCGATCGTTTTGCGCTGGCCCACGGCGCAGTGCGTGCGCCTGACGAACGTGTCGACCACTGGCTCGCCCATCGCAACGACACGAGCGGTCTGCAAGCACTCACCAAAAAAGGCTTCGTCATCGACACGATGGAAGTCGCTGCACCGTGGTCGAAACTCACCGATGCGTATGCCAGTGTTGCTGCCGCGACCTCGGCGGTCAGCGGGGCGCGCAGCGTGAGCGCGCACGTCTCGCACAGTTATCTCGACGGTGCCTGCATCTACTTCACCTTCGTGGGGCAACTCTCGTCGCGCGACATCACTGATGCGACCACGGCTGAACACGAGCGGCTCTATCTCGCGATGTGGAATGCCGCGCAACGTGCCGCACTCTCTGCCGGCGCGAACCTTGCCCACCATCACGGTGTGGGGCTCAACCGCGGCCGCTTCATGCGCGAAGCGATGGGCGATGCCTTCACAGTGCTCGTCGCAGTGAAACAAGCGCTCGACCCGCTTGACATCTTTAACCCTGGCAAGTTGGGCTTGCCGACGCGTCGCGGCACGATGCCGTGGGGCACCGGCGACACTGCCGCCGAGCACGGCCTCGACTGACGTCGCGCCACCGAGCCGCATGACAGAGTGAGACCATGAGCGTGCTCGTTGTCGACGTCGGCACCACGGGTCTGCGCGCCGCGGTGGTGCGCCCTGACACCACCATCGTGGGTTTTACCTACGAACCACTGCCACCAACGAGCCCATTTGCTGGCCTCGTCGAGTTTGACGGTGTCGCGATGCGCGACGCGGTGTTGCGTGTTGCTCATACAGCACTCGCTGTGGGCGGGCCGGTGCGCGCGGTCGGCATCACGGCACAACGTGCGTCAACCATCGTGTGGGATTCTCGCGACGGCACACCCGTCGCGCATGGGCTCGGTTGGCAAGACCTGCGCACGGTTGGCGAATGCATTCGCTGGAAACAAGATCGCAACCTCATTTTCGCACCGAATCAAACCGCCACCAAACTCGAGTGGCTGTGCAAGAACATCGAAGCAGCTCGATCGCCCCATGCGCGCGCCGGCACCGTCGACACCTGGGTGGCCGCGGTGCTGAGCAATTTCACTGTGCACGCGACCGACACATCTAACGCTGCCGTTACCGGGCTTGCTGACCACGCCGCACTCGCCCGTCATGAATGGTCGAACGACATCGTGCAAGCGCTCGACATCGACCCTGCGATGTTGCCGCGCATCGTGCCGACCATCGGTGTGGTGGGTGAGGCGCACGCGCTGCCGGGTGCTCCGCCGATTGCCGCACTCGTCGGCGACCAACAATCGTCGCTCATCGGTCAGGGCGGCATCGTCGCTGGTGCGGCGAAGGCCACCTTTGGCACGGGCGGCATGCTCGACGTGTATGCCGGCACGGCAACGCCGCAACATCTGGCACGCACGAAGAACGGCACCTTCCCAATCGTGGTGTACTCACAAGGCGACACGTTGCACTGGGGTTCTGAGGCAATCATGCTCACTGCCGGCTCGAACGTCGAGTGGCTCGTGAGCGATCTCGGCGTGCTTACCGATGCAGCAACGAGCGATGTTGTTGCATCATCAGTCGAATCAAGCGACGGCGTGGTGTACGTGCCCGCCCTCATCGGTCTCGCGACACCTCATTGGGATTACGGCGCGCGTGGCACACTGCTGGGCATCACGCGTGGCACGACGCGCGCCCACATCGTGCGTGCCGTGCTCGAAGGCATCGCCCACCGTGGTGCCGACTTGCTCGACGCCACCGAACGCGACACGGGTTTGCGTGTCGAGCGCTTAAAGGTTGACGGCGGCATGAGTCGCAACCGCGTGTTCACCCAGGCGTTGGCCGATGCAACAGGCCGACCAATCGACATCTGTCGCGAGACCGAGGCCACGACACTCGGATCCGCATTCTTGGCGGGGGTTGCGACGGGTGTCTGGAACACCCTCGACGAAGCGACCTCACTCGTTGCCCCATTGCGCACGGCAGAGCCACGATCATCGGCGCCGCACGCACAGATCTCGCGGGCACAATGGCACGAAGCAGTGCGCCGGGCGCGCGGCTGGATTCCCGAACTCTCGGCCCTTGACTTTTAAGCGTCGGCACGTTTAGGCGTTGGCGGTTCCCTCGTGCCGACTATTCTGAGCGGGGCACTCGCGCCATTGATCTGATGATG
>Ga0214923_10004415_pt1 | contig 16990 bp, 17 predicted proteins | sample LL1510_MetaG_FD_177993 | JGI IMG/M metagenome (GOLD analysis project Ga0214923, IMG submission 177993) | Freshwater microbial communities from Lake Lanier, Atlanta, Georgia, United States - LL-1510 | ecosystem: Environmental > Aquatic > Freshwater > Lake | place: USA: Georgia | collected... | reverse complement strand
CCTGTTATAACTCCTACTTTTATGGTTTTAATTAAAACCATAAAAGAATACTTTAAACTGAAACATTTTATATTAAGATATTTATACTTTTAAGTTACCCATTTTTCTACGAAAAATTACATCTAAATGATCATTAAAAATTTAAAACTCTGCTTCAAAAGATATCTCATTTTCTTCCTTGTTACTCAAGACTGTTTGTTTAGCATAATTTGTTACTTTACGTTCAAAGAAATTTCCTTTGTTCTCTAGACTTATAAGACTCATCCATACAAATGGATTCTCGGTTTTATATATTCTTTTTCCTAGTAACTCATTACTGAGGTGATCTGCTACATATTCTACATACTCACACATCAATTTCTTATTCATACCCTTTAAATTATAAGGTAAACTATCTCTAACAAACTCTTTCTCAACTTCAACTGCTTCTTTTATCATATCTACTACAACGCTTTCATCCAACTTGTTAACTATATAATTACGATAAATCATAACAGCAGTATCTCTATGCATACCCTCATCTCTACTTATAAGTTCATTTGACTGACATAAACCAGGCATTAATCCTCGTTTCTTAAGCCAGAAAATACTGCAAAACGATGCACTAAAAAAGATACCTTCAACTATACTAAAAGCTAAAAGTCTTTGAACGAATGACCCCTCTTTAATCCATCTTCTAGCCCACTCTGCTTTTGATTTTATACAGTTTATATTCTTTACACTGTTAAAAAGTTTATCTTTAACAGTTTCATCATGAACTAATGTGTTAATAAGAACCTGATACATCTCTGAATGAATGTCCTCTATAGCAGTTTGATAGTGATAACAAGCCTTTATTTCAGGAACTTTAATTCTTTCAACAAAGTTTTCGTCAAGGTTTTCATTAACTATAAAATCACTGTTTGCAAAGAAACCTAAAACCATCATTATAAAGTGCTTCTCATCATCGTCTAACTTTTTCCAGTCATTAACATCCTGTAATAAACTAACTTCTTCAACACTCCAGAAAGCTGCAAACTGCTTTTTATACATATCCCATACATCAGTATAAATGATAGGAAATAATCTAGTTCGTTCTTCAGTTAAAATAGGCTCCATTATATAATATACATAAAGAAAATAATTATTTAAATCATTTTAAAGTAAACTTATTTATAACCTTTACAAACTCTATTAAGTATGGTTCTTTTCTTTCTAAAAATTTATTACTTATAGACTTTACTAGTGTCTCTATACCTTCTCCTTTATAATAATTGTCTAAGTAATGTTTATTCATATATCTCTGAACCTCGTATATGACATCATCTCTTAGATTATTTTTAATATTAAAACTAACCTCTTCCCCTCTTTTTACTTCCCATATGTTATTAAAACAATCCATATATTCCGACTTTCTATTCTCTATCAAGTCTAACACTACACTTATTAACAAAAGATTTTTATAAAGATAACACAAGTAACTCTTACTATACTTGTTTAAATATTCTTCATTAATTTTTATCCCGCTAAAATCATTCTTACATATAAGTTTAATCCTTGTCTTTAACTCCTCCTTTCCTATGAAATCAGAGTTACATTGACTTTCCCATGATAAAGATATTCCTTTCACATTATTACTCATACACCATTTTTCAAACTTTGAAAAAACCATAAATTCTTCTTTTAATTCAAAAAGATACATATCATTTACTTCTTTCTTAAAAGTTATTATATTATCTAACAGACTACATTCATTCTCCTCTTTCATTAAAGTATATATACTCTTTCCTATGAATATATCTTTAGGTAAAGATGGAAGCTTCTCTTCTATACAGTTAAAGTATAATTGTTCTATAAATCTCCTGCATCTCTTTATAGGTTTATTAGGACTCTCTTCAGATAGAATTAAGACGAGGTCGTTAAGTTGATAATCTATCCCTATAACTGGAAACGTAAAAGAATACTCTTTATCTAAATATTTTAAAGGTCTTAAAAGACTATTAATATCGGTTTTAATCCATAATTTTTTAGCCTGTTCTTTATCTATAGAAAATGATATATCTATACACTCAGCAAAAAGCTTATCACCAATCGTTGGGAAACTAAATTCTTCTTCAAAACTAAAAGGTATAACTAGCCTGCTTAAATAAAATGTATCTGTTGGCAACTTTACTTTTTTCTCAATAAACTCTATACCTTTCTTATCAAAGTTTACTACACTAACTTCCTTAAGTTTAAACCTAAAATAAGGTTCTTCTAAATCATCACACTTTAATAAAAAATCATTAAATATAACCCTCTCTTTATCTGTAAATTCGTTTATACTTTCTCTTATTAACTTACTTAAAATAGTTCTTTGATTATAAGGTCTATTTATGTGATTTAATAATAAAGGTAATATATCTCTAGTCTTATCTAACATAACATGCCTTTCTTCTTTTATTATCTTTGCTAATTTCCTCTGATGTCTCATACAATTAGAGTTATCCATAAGGTCAGGATTTAATACAAAACAAAAGTCAAAGTCACTATCACTACTATCTGCAATATACTGAGAATAGAAAGCTTTTGCTATATTACCTTTATTAACGCTATCACTTTTAGAATATTCTTTCATTACACCTCTTATGTACTCTAAAGTTGATTTTCCTCCTTTAAGAAAAAACCTACAATAATCAGACCATTCTTTACTTACTATTACATCCTCAGAAGTCTTTCCCGGGTCTAATTCATTAGTCATATATTCTTTTACTATCTTTTGCCATATATTACTACAAGAACTCTTAATTATTTCATTCATTTTTGTAGATACATCATACTTATATACTTCATCTTTATCCAAAATTATTTTCTCTTTGTCGTAAAGCATACTTGTGAAATAATTTTGAAACACTTTCTTAGCTTGTCTTTGAGCTTCAGTAGTTTCTTCCATTTATTATACTACCAATTTAATTTTTAAAATATACTTATTCTAAAAATTTAAAAATTAATAACTTCTTCTCAAGTCCGCTGGAAGATCACATATGCTTCCGCACATTAAACTTCCATACACTACCATTCCCACTATGACAAAACCTCCTATATTAGGCATTAACATACCTAAAATTAAAAGAACTGAATATAGTATAGGCCACTTTCTAACTATGGAACACTTGAACGCAAAGTATATAGCAACCAAAAATAAAACCATAAAGAACATAACAAGAACTACTAACGCTATTAACATATCACGTAACGCCTTATTCATCTCTGCAGGACACGCCTCTCTCATAGAAATAACCTTATCTCTCAAGTCATTATACTCTACATACTTTGTCTGTATAGCTTGTAACAACATATTATTAGTATTTAAAACAAAAAAAATAAACTTTAAAAAATAATCAAACCTTATTAAAATGTCTATTGTCGCTTCTATATCCACCATCCCAAACAGACTAAACTCTTTAACTACAGTTCTTACATCCCTTTTAAACCAAACCACTCTTCCTACTTTCTTATACATATCTTTAGCAAAATACTACCCTAGAAGTAAAAAAACTTATCCTGAAGACGACTTACACTCCCTCCAAACATTCTTATCGTCTTACCCTATCCCTAACAAACTTATCATCTACGAAAATGATATTGGTCCTTGTATTAAACTCATCACGCCTCTTAGAAACCACTCTTTTAATAAAGATGACCTTATCTTTACACTTGACGATGACACCCCTATTTATGAAAGAACAATTGAATGTTTATTACAATCTTATCTTAAAAATAAAGACGCCGTCTACTCTTTCTCTGGTACAAGAGAGAACAGGTTCTTTCACGCTGAACTTCTCCCTGAAAACTTTGATTACTTCGTTATTGATATAGTAGGAGGATATAGAGGAGTTCTGTACCCTACATACTTAATTAACAATGCAGAATTTTATAACTGGGTAGACATGTTTATAACCTACGCCCATAAAAAAGGACTAACCGCTATGCACGACGACCATATATTTTCATACTATTTTAAATATAAAAACATACCTAGAAGAGTAAGTAACTGTCCTTTTAACAAAAACTTTACATATACTCCTATAAAAAATGATGATGGAATCTTTAACGATCCTCTATCTGAAAACAGCATTAATACTCTTAGAGAAACTTTATACGATAAAGAATTAAATTGGGTTATTGATAATCTTTTCTAACAGGAAAATATTTTATCTTTTTATAATTTATTCTATTCACAACAACCTCTTCCTTTACCTCTCCTTTTATATCACTTAAAACTACTATCTTATATATATCCTTACCTCTATTATCTTTAAACTTAATTGTATTACAATACTTCCAATCGTCCCAACTAATATCTAAATTACACGGAACTTTAAACATTATTAACTCTGGAATACTTTTATATAAAGATTTTGACGCTAACATATCAACCCCATAAAACTCATTTTGATAATAGTATCCTATATTATTATTATCATAATTTATACCTCCCCAAGGCGGATCATAGAATATAATATTACTTTCAAACTCATCCTTTAAGTTAAAGAAATTATCCCTGTAAAAAAATATATTATTATATCCCCTCATATTATTAACTAAACACTCGTAATTGTTAACATCTATCTCAACCGCATTAACTCCTTTAACTAAGAGAGAAAAAGACCATGTATTACCTCCTATACAACTACTCGCATCCGTCAATATTTTATTTTTTAATTGTGTTCCTGAATAATACCCTAATAATATGTTTGAAGTAGCCAATGAATGTGATATATCAGCACTACTATATAAGCTTACATCACTAAACATATAACGTATATCATCTCTCTTTGGAAAGTATGTGTACACATCCTTTAACCTTTTTAATACTATTACATTACTCATTTACATATATAGTTTTTTACTCTTTAAATATTCTCTCATAAACTTTTCTCCTTCAAATAAATCCAATTCGTCTCCTTCTCTTTTCTGTATAAACTGAACCTCTTCTTCAGGTGTTATTTGTATAACATTAAACCTCTCACTTAATTCCTCCATTACAGCTTCAGACATTACATCTGTCATAACTACACTAGAATCAATTTCATCCCCTCCTGTATACTCCATACATTGTATATTAGTAAGAACGGGCACTACATTCATAAAATAATCCCTTTGTTCTTTACTTACAAAATATGCTTGTTTAGTCTCAGGATAATTCTCTCTTAAATACTTAATCAACGACATTTTATATATTAATTAACATATAAAATAACTTTTATTTTCAATTTAAACTTATCTTTACCTCATTCTCCAACACAGCTCCATACTTTAAAAAATACTCCATTCCTCTCCCCAACATTTCTGCCTCTTTTATAGAATGACTGTCGTAACTTATACTCCAAGGCCATACACTCTCATCCCTCTTCCACCCCAACTTCTCATCATCTTCATTTATATAAACAGTCCAATCTATACTATCCTTAAACATAACATTAAAAACTGCTTGTATTATATTTAACTTTTTCCCACTGTTAGTCTCCTGTGATATATATAAAGTCAACAAAGAAGTATTTACCCTATATACTATCCCCTCACTTAAACTTAATATATACTTCCACACATCATATATCTCCTGCCTCTTCTTCACATCTCCTATGATTATAAAAGACTTACATCCCGCACTTACCTCTATACAATTATTTAAAGACTGTATTATACCTTCTATATCCTTATTCTTAACACACTTCTTAAACTTACTAAAAGCCACGCTGAAAGGATATTTATCGTAATTTCTATACTTTAAGTAAACCTCATCTATTAACCTTGATTTTGGGGACCTTACTAATAAACTTACAACCTTTAACAACTCTTCATTACTTATATCCCCCTTCTTTATCAACTTACTACAATATATAGGAAGAGTAGGATAAGCCAAACCTATATCCTCACTAACTATAACCTTACATAACCTATTTATCACGTTTGTTCTAAACACACTACCCGTCTCTACACACTCTATCATACTTGTTATAGCCTCGTTAAGTTTACCTCTTCTTATCATTTTTTGAAGGTTACTTATCCATACCCTGTATAAACCCCTCTCACTCTTAACACCGTTAACATGAAGAATACTATTAACACCATTATAAGGGGCATAACACTCTCCAGTCTCATTTTTAACCAAACCTATACGTATTAAGTCTGTATACTCCATTTTATGATACATCCAACTACTAAATAATCTTTTTTTTCAATTAAAATATATATTATTATTTAAAAATGGAAGCTCTCGTTAACAAATTCTCTCCAGTGCTGTACTTTCATTCTAATGAAAAGTATTTCCCTTGCTCTATTGACTGGCTGTTAAAATACTCTACTCTTATAGACTTTAACACAAACTCTAGAATACACAGCCCTACTCAACAAGACCTATATGACATCTCTAAAAAGTACGACTTTAAACGCGTCGGAGAAGGTGAAGTCGTCCTTTCTTTTGGTGAAGAAGTCTACAGAGGTCAACAACCACTCACAGATGTTCCTTGTTACGCTATATTTAGAGAACTAAACAATAAAGTTTATATCACATACATCTTTGTATACCCTTTTAATGGAAGTTATGAAATTGCAGGTCTTGTCGGAGTAGGACAACACCCTGGTGATATTGAACACATTACAGTAGAATGCACTAAAGATGGAACCCTTGAACGTGTTTTCTTTGGAGCTCACGGTACAAAAGATGGTAGATGGGTTAGTGTTAAAGATGTTGAGTTTGAAGATGGCCACATCGTTGCCTACATCGCTTACTCTGGACACGGTTTATATAATAAATCAGGTGAAGTTTTCCGTTTTGGAGGTTTCGCTAACGACCACCTTGAAAAAGGTATAAAATGGCAACCAAAGATATCAATGCTGTACAATAAAAACGACCCTAAATTTAATGTTGCAACTATGGGTTGGTCTGCATTTAACTGCAGATTTGGAGGAGCATCTGATAAACCAAACACTGACGGTATTATGGGATTACCTGATAAACCTTGGTTTGTAAACGGTGATAACGTAGACGCTTCTTTTTATGCTCCTCCTAAAATAGTTACCGAATCTTATGTAGGTAAATATAAATTTATAACAAACCTCTTAATTTTAACTATAATTTACTCTATTATACTCTCAATTAAATACTTATCACAAACATTCATCTTTGATAAATATACTACTAACTTCTTCCTTAAACACTTAATTGTTATACTTATTATTTTAATCTTATACTACTCTTATTCAAAACTCGGAAAATCTTTATTATTAAAACTTATACCTTCTTAAATTTACCTTTATGCACTACACATCGTACACACATCATCTGTACATACCATTTCCTTTCCATTCAAGATATACTTCTTCCCCTCCTTCTCATCTCGTTTCTCGTCTTTCTCTCGGTTCTCACCCTTGTCTCGTAAAATACTAAACTTTACTGCATCCTTAGATGGCTTACTACGGATATAGTAACTTCCTGTCTTCAACCCCTTCTTCCATCCATAAAGATGCATACTGCTCAACTTTGCATATGTCGGTTTATCAATAAATATATTCATAGACTGTGATTGATCTACAAACGCTCCTCTATCTGCTGCATAATCTATAACAATCTTTTGCGGTATTTCCCACACTGTCTTGTATATATCTCTAATATACTTTGGTATCTCTTCTAAACTCTGCACACTACCATTATTCTCTATAATCTTATTTACCAAATCCTTACTCCACAAATTCATCTCTTTCAAATCCTTAGCCAAATGCTTATTTACCATAACAAAATCTCCTGCCATTGTACTTCTTGTATATATGTTTGATGTAAACGCCTCGAAGCATTCGTTGTTATTGAGTATCTGAGAGGAAGTTGCTGTTGGCATCAGCGCAATTAGTAAACTATTTCTTACTCCTTTTTTCACCTTCTCTCTCAACTTCTCCCAATCTAAAACTATAAAATCACCAAACATCTCTACTCCTTCTCTTGTCTTTGGTTCTACTCCCCACATATCAAATTGAAACTCTCCCCTACTTATAGGTGAACCTTCAAATGCTGAATATGGTTCTTCTTCTAAACTTATCTCGTGACTCGCCTCTAAAGCATAATAATACATAACCTCTGATATAACTGAATTTAACTTTGTCGCATCACCACTTCCCCATGGTAATTTAAACATAGCAAATACATCTGCCAATCCCTGAATTCCCAACCCTATCGGTCTGTAAGCCAAGTTATTTCTCTCCGCTTCTACTATAGGATAATATGTTATATCTATAACCTTATTCAAGTTTCTCACCGCTATCTTTGTTATCCTTGCCAAGTCATTAAAATCAAAATACTTTCTCCCATCTCTTTCCTTTACAAAAGACGGTAAAGATAAAGATGAAAGGTTACAAACACTCACGCTGTCTGTATCCGTAAATTCGTTAATTTCATTGCATAAATTTGAGCTTCTAATCAACCCAATATTCTTCTGATTACTTTTTCTATTAACACTATCTTTATATGAAATGTATGGTAATCCAGTCTCTTGTTGTGAGTGGAGTATCTCTTTAAAAACTTCCCTAGCCTTAACCCTTCTCACTACTTTACCCTCCTTCTCTGCGTTCTCATAAATTCTATCAAACTCTTCTCCGTAGGTATCACACAACTCCCTTACCACATTAGGATCTATTAAGCTCCACATTTCATCCGCCTCAACTCTTCTCATAAAAATATCTGGTACCCACATTGCTGTAAATAAATCTCTTGCTCTCAACTCCTCTGGTGGATTATTATATCTTAAAGCCAAAAAGTCAAACACATCAGGATGCCAAGGTTGTAAATACATCGCAATACTCCCCTTTCTTCGCCCTGAGTTATGAACTAAACCTAATTCTTCTACTGTATAACTATTGTTATTTAATACACTTAAATCGTATACAGGACCTTTATAAAAAACTGTTTTTATATTAATAATAGTGCTAAAATCTGTAACCCCATTATCTCCTAAAAATGGAACTTTATCTCCTTCATATAAACCATCAGCTGATATAAATTCTATTGTATTATCATCTATATATCTATATAACTGATGTTCTTTTGTTACTTTTATACAACCTAAATTCGTAGTTATCTCTAATATTTCTTTATCAACATTATTTATAAATATATCAACTACCGGAGCATATCCACCTTTAAAACTTTCATTTCCAGACCATACAAAGTCCCCGACTTTAATTTCTGATATTGGAACATTATTTTTTAAACAAACGATTTTTGTGTTTGGATGGAAGCATTGGTTTGAATATAAAGCCGTGGAATTGAATACTTTACACATAGGCACAATTCCATCACTCTTTCCATTTGTTGAATGTATAACACTTCCTTTAGGTCTTACATTTGTTATATCTATACCTATACCCCCTCCATGTTTTGATATTAAAGCACTTCTCTTATTTGTCTCATAAATATGCTCTAAGTCATCCTCACATTTTAACAGAAAACAACTTGCAAGTTGAGGTCTACTACTTCCTGAATTAAATAAAGTAGGAGAAGCGTGAGTAAATTTACCTTTACTCATCTCTTCATATGACTCTAATATCCTTTCCATATTACCTGAATGTATACAAACAGCTACTCTCATAAGCATATGTTGAGGTCTCTCAACTGTCTTACTATTTATCTTGTTAAGATACATCTTACACAATGTTTTAAAACCGAAATAATTATAATTATAATCCCTAGTGTAATCTATTTTACTATCTAATATACTTGCATTAGCTTCAACATAAGACATGAAAGAATCTGAAATAGCTCTTGTTTCTCCCCACATCTTCTTAACAGTCTCGTAAAATGATGAAGAAGTCTGTTTATGAAGATTACTTACACTTATTCTTGTAGCCAATACGTCATAATCAGGCTCGTATGTACTCATATAAAATGCAGTTTCAGCAGATAACTCGTCAATCTCAGTAGTTGTCATACCATCTTTTAAACTCTCAATAACAAGCTTAGAAAGATAACTTGGATTGACATTTAACCCTACAGACAACTCAATATTTCTATCAGTTATCTTATCATATCTTATAGGCTCATGTTGATTTTTACGGTTAATTACAAACATACTTAATTAATTATATATGTTTGATTATTTAAATCTTTTTATTTTTTCAATTAAAAATAATCTTTAATAAGTTTCTCTAATCCTTCACTTGAACTCATTTGTAACCACACTTCATTACTCTTTACATTTTCCTCGTATTCTTCATCCGGATTTATATGTATCAAAGGTGTTCCTCTCTGCTTACACTTGTTTATTAACTTTCTCAAATATGGGAATAATAAAGTAGTCCCTATTACAATTATAGCTTTATATCTATTCTTTAACATCTTAAATATCTCTCCACTCACTACAACATCTTCTCCATATAAAACTATACCAGGCTTACACACTCCTCCACAAAAACAGAGAGGTTTATCCTCATTAATACTATACTCTCTCCCGCAACATTTCATCTTTGAATAATTGCCATGCAACTCTACAACCTTACACCCTCCTTTACAATATCCATCTACATTCTGTGTTAAGACTATACTTTCAGGATACTCTTTAACAATAGAAGATATTAATTCATATGTCTTCCCAGGTTTATTTTCCTTTATATTTTTAATAAGAGGAGAAAGAAAATTCCATACTCTCATAGGATCTTTCTTAAACGTATCAATACTTAAATTATTATATATCTCTTCATCTGACATACTTTTGTATAACCCAGTTTTTCCTCTATAAGTTCTTAAACCACTATCAACACTAGCCCCGCTTCCAAGTATAAATACTATACCATTCTTTATAATCATTTTTAATTATTTATTTAATTAAAAATAATCTATTCTTTATATTAAAACTATGGAAGAGTTTAAACTTGAGATAAACCTTACAGAAAAGAAAAACTTCCATCAACTCCACGTCTGTATCAAGTGCATTGACGGTGTTTGTGGAGAAGTAATTAATAAACTTAAAGAAGAATATGAAGGTGAAAAGAACATTGAAGATTACCTTTGTCTTATCATGATAAAGTTAAAAATAAAGAAAGGTGGAGACAGACAAATCCTTATGAGTGACTTTTATAACAATGTTACTAAATACGGAAGAGGTCTGTCTCACCTCTCTAATAAATTAAAAGGAGGAGCTCACGCCGTTCTTTGTATGCTGTTAAAGAAAGCTGTAACTGCTGGATTAATATTAAGAGATGATGTTGTATACCTTGAAGCTTCTGGGGATTTAGAAGATGAAAGTGGGGAACCTTTACCTATGGAGAACCTTATTAAATACTACAATTCTCTAGGTTTTAAAGTCCTTGACGAAAGCACACTTGAAGAACAACTGGATAACATGTCAGTTCCTATGGGAGGTGTTGTATCACATTTACTTGGTAAGTGTATGGGTAAAACCATAAGTCCTGAATTAAGAAGAATATTAGGAGAAATTTAAATATTATTTTCTTACTGTATCTTAAAATGGAATCTCCTATGTTAAGATATGGATTAATTACTCTCTTTATAGTTATAACTATAGCATCTTTTTATATAGCTATATTTAAGTATAAAACAGTTGACACACAAGGTAAAACTACTTATCATATAAGTAGAAGTATAGGGTTATTTATAACAGCTTTATTTACTTTATATATAACTTATAATTTAGTATTAAACAAACCTATTGACATGGGATTAATAAATGAGCTAAATAAACAGTTATCTTCGGTAGGAAGAAATGTTACAAATATTACTGTTGGTTAATATTATTAAACTTAAATTTAGTTTAATAATATACTTATTTATTTTACTTAGACTTTATACCTTTTCCTTAATCTCGTCAAGCATCAATCTAGGTGCTATTTGCATAGCCATAAGCTCTTGGAAAAGGAGCTTACTAGCGTATGGAATAGGTATTTCTTTAATGTTTTGTCCTGTCTTACAAGTCTTGCATTCAAGAACATTCTTCTTCTTTACAGCGGTTAATCCGCATTTAGAACAAACACTCATTTTATAATAATCAGAATCTATAAATAATTTCTCACGAAGGAAATTTGAACTTCCTTGCGATATCATACAATCACGTTCCATTTCACCGACGTTTTACCCGATAAAATATATATTTTATCTTATTATCTCGCAATTTTACATCTTTGTATGAAATGTAAAACGCTAACATAATAATTCTCTCACGAGATGGACGGCACATATCTTAAGCTATCTTAGAAGACTGGTTAATCTTCTCAAGCCTATCCCTGTTTGTGCTCTGAACCTTATCCATAGTTCTTACCTTTACGAACCTTAGGATCTTGGCTGCTGATTATCTCTATCTCTACATTTTCACTATAGTAAAAAGGTTTCCCTTTTACGGAGTAGTAGAGACTACAAAATGTTCTTTTATAAGTTTATTTATTGAAAAGTCTTTACTGGTTTTACCATCTGAAATACAAGCTCTTTTAATTCCAGAATCTGTTATTTTTATTTTTATATAACCCTTTTTTCTTTTACTATATACTTTTCCATCTTTAGTTATCATATATAAAGGATAACCTTTTATATCAACTCCATCTACATCTTTTTCTTCTATTTTCTTAACAGGATATTTATACTTCCATATAAAACCACCTGTATATCTTCTATTACCTTTACAGTTTGAGGATATACCTTTTTCGTCACAACCAGTATTTTTAGATGCTTCAGTTATAGAAGAAAAACTTTTTATAAAAGTTCCATCCATACTATACTGTTCAACTTCTAAAGTAAATGATTTCTTTAATTTAGTGTCATATGAATGCTTTACATTTTCACTTGCAGTTACCCATTCTAAATTAGAAACATCATTATTTAGTTTATTCCCATCTTTATGGTTTACTACAGGTTTATTTTCAATATTATTAATAAAAGAAGTTGCTACTAGTCTATGTATTGTTTTACCTTTACTAACTTTATTTTTATATAAATTAACGTTATAATATCCGCATGAAACAAAAGGTTTTAAAAGTTTATTAGTTAATATATTTCTTATATTACCCATTGATGATATTTTATAGTTATCATAACCAGTTATATCTTTCCATATCTCTTCAGTCATTTTTATAATTATAAAAACTTATTTAAAAAAATCATTTTAACGAGAACTTCCAGCAATTTAAGGATATCGCCCTTCATACAGGACTAGCAGAACCTTAATGATACTATTTTTATTATTAAGATCCCACTGAGGCCTAGTGTTGACCTCAAACCACCGTTCTTAGAACGGCCTTCAATTGGCTGTCTTACAAAATTTTGTAAGGAGCCTCTAGCGATTGCATGTTGCTTATCTTGGACCATATGTTTTAATCTTTGATAATATGTTGGTCCTATAAAAATTGTTGATGTTATCCTTTCACCTGTCTTACCATTATATAAAACTTCATAACCTCCTTTCTGAAAACCGCAATCGTGTAACAATTGCATCTTTTCGTCAAGTGAAAGTGAATCAAAAGGAGTAGCATCTCCAAACTTACCTGTAAAACAAGCGGTTTTACCTACCACCGTCTCAATAATTTGACCAATGGTCATCCTAGAGGGGCTAGTTTGACCTGTAAAACTGCATTTTTGATTTTAATACCCTATTACTTTCATAATAGGCTGGACTATATCTTAAGAAGTTTCAGGTTAACCAAACCTTCATAAACTCCCGACTACCGTTTAGTCTCTGAACCCAACCTCTTATTCCTTGTTATTAACGGAATAAGATGCGTGGCTGCGGATTATCCAATCTCTCTAGTTTTTACCACTCACAATCTCCGATTGTTCGGAACAAAGTGAACCCGTAGGTCGTTATACCTACTGCTGCAGATTATTTCACAATAATCCCGCGGTATAGAGAGCTCTAAGGACGTTCCCGCAATTTTGTAATCTCGCCTGCGAAACAGACTAGCAAGTTGTTACCAACTCACTGCGACCCCCTTTTAACCAAGTTTATTCTTCCCTTTAAGCTGCTTTACTTGGTTTAAAAAATCGCGTGCACGTTAACTATAATATCTGGCGTAACTCCAGACTGTGTAAATGGCATATCCTCTTGGGGGTATATCATTCCGATAGTACCCTTTTGACCGTGAGTCGAAGCCAATTTATCACCCATTTCTGGAATACGAACAGATCTTGTTCTGACTTTTACAAAGGTTTCTCCATCTAAATTACTTGAAACCATAACTTTATCAATCACACCATTGTCAGAACCTTTCATAGTATGTGATATATCTTTATGCGTTTGTTTATTCATAATATTTCCTTCTTCTGGTAACGCTACTGTCTTTCCTATCATTACATCTCCTCCTGTTAATGTTGCTCCTATATTTGGTAAACCATCATCTCCTATATGACAATACCTATCTTTTCTCGCCCCCATTACCATCGCTGGATCTGGTTTACAAAATTTCTCAACCACAACATCATTCTTCCTCTTCTCCTCATCTTTATACGTCTTGAAAGAAACTGAACGAAATAATCCCCTATCTATTGATCCTTGATTCAAGATCAACGAGTCCTCTTGGTTATTGGATTTCCAGGTTAATTTGACCGTTTAAAAAATCAAATTTTCCTCCAATACTTCGGCTTTTTACACTTGTAGCTATTAAGTAAAAAGACTACACATATTGGCACTGTCGCCAGTGAGCATAGACCTTATCTTAAGCCGTCTTACGACAGCCTACCTCCGTTAGGTCGTTGCACTTTGAACCTCATAAAGAGGTCCCTTAGCTCAGGATTGACTCAGCTCTAACATTGTTACTATACCTCCTTGGTTTCCCAGAAGCCACTAATATATTACTATACTAGCTTAGTAGTTAGAGGTTTTCGTAATATTCTAAAAAATTATTTGCTTTTGTTTTATACTCTTCTATTAACTCACTATCTATTTTATTAGTTTTTCTTTGATTTTCTATAACCTTTACAGGTCTTAAATTACTCCAATGAAAACATGCTTTCAATTCTTCCTCTTTTGTTACATCATAAGAAGCACACGGTTTAATATGGTCTATATGCCACACTTCTCCATGATTATCCCAAGTCATCTCATCTGTAAATAAGCTTTTAAACCATTCTTTTATAAGATTTGATTCACAAGAATACAACTCTTTAGAAATATTATCATCTATATCAAACTTCTTCTTTACATCTTTTTGAACCTTAGACCTATACTTTTTAGAAATATTAAACTTAGCATCATTCTTTTTTCTTTCTCTTTGAGTTCTTGTTTGTCTCTCTTGGATTGCTTCTCTGTTTTCTAAGTTATAATTATGGTTATAAACACTTACTTCTTCCTTGTGTTCTTCTTTATATATCTTATTATAAGCAGCTATCTTTTCTTTATTTCTTCTTTTATAGTCTCTACACATTTCATTGCCGCATTGTCTACAGTAAGTTTTTTTATGAGGAAAATCATCCTTCATTTCTTTACATTTAGAGCATAATCTTGACATTTTCAAGAGTTAATTAGTTAGTTAATTAAAAGTATAATTTTTTATTTGTTTTTCATTTTAAAATAATTTTGAATCAAGTAATATTACTTTGAGTTATCCCCTGAATTTGAAGGTATCGCCTGAATAGCTCAGACTTGCCACAACTTTTATTGTGACAGGGTCCAACCATTAAACCCGGTATGACACATAATTGCCACAATGGCATTCATTCCAGCTGGAATATCTGGAAAATTCACATATTTACTTGTCTTTGGTTCCACTAAACGTTTCTGTGGATAAAATAACACCTGAGACATCGTATCCATTCTAGTATCATAATTCGTAGCATAAATACCCATTGCCTGCTTACTCATACTTGACTGATAACAATTTCTAGGCGCTTGATTATGATCTGGATATGGAATAATACCACTACAAACACTCATTATAACACTTGGATGTAACTCACAATGAGTATACTTTTCACACAACACATTTTCTTGTAACAACTCAACATCCATTGCTATAAGCGCGTTCTCACACTCATTCACATCTAAATATTCTATCTTACCATCATTAATCAATGTCTTCCAATCTTTAAACAAATCTTCTCTCCTTAAATTTAATTTGTTACCCTCACCCACAACTAAAAGAGGTCTACAACATCTTCCACCATCTGTATTTATAGTTATCTCATTCTTTTTATTAACTATACTTACATCAAAACCTATCATCCCTCTCCTTCTCATTCCCCTTAAGAAATCTGTTAACACGTTAGCATCACTACACCTTCCAAACAACTTACCATTTATTAAAACTTTACAAACACCTTCCTCAGTAATAAATGATGATATAAAGTCTTCTATAATCTCAGAATTAAAAGATAAAGAGATGTGACACGTTAATGACATATTCTTAACTATACCGCACGCGTGACCTTCAGGAGTCTCAGCACAATCAACTATACCAAAAGAAGACATATGAAGTTGTCTTGGTTTTGCAGATTTACCATCTTTAGCTATAGGGGCAACTATTCTTCTAAGATGAGATAATGTAGCCAAGTAACTAAGTCTGCTGAGGACTTGAGATACACCCGTCTTTGTTATCTTTTGACGGTTAACAGTCCAGTTACCAGTAGAAAGGGCATATTTTATATCTTTTGTTATAACATCTTTTCTAAAGTCACTAAGAGATATATTTTTTCCCATTAAAAGGTTTTTTTCACAGATTAACTTGTAGTCTTTTATAACTTTATAAAAAGAAGACCTAAATAAACTTCCAATAAGATTAGATGAGAGGTCAATTCTTTTATTACCCCAATGGTCCCTGTCATCAAGTTCTCTTTTACCTTTTATAGTAAGAATAAGTTTATTAACCATGTAACCGATAAATTCGCATTTCTTTTTAAAATCTTCTTCTGTGTGAGAGAGGATGTCTTTAGTTAATAGTTTATCTATAAATTCTTCCTTCTTGTCGTCCGTGTCAAAGGTATATAAGCATCTCTTTACTATATATTCTCTTGCCTTTTGTGTAGAGCTTATAATTAATCCTTCTT
>Ga0214923_10004414_pt1 | contig 16999 bp, 11 predicted proteins | sample LL1510_MetaG_FD_177993 | JGI IMG/M metagenome (GOLD analysis project Ga0214923, IMG submission 177993) | Freshwater microbial communities from Lake Lanier, Atlanta, Georgia, United States - LL-1510 | ecosystem: Environmental > Aquatic > Freshwater > Lake | place: USA: Georgia | collected... | reverse complement strand
CCGGCCGACTACCAGACGAAGGCGGCGGAGGCCCGGCACGCGATGCTCGAGAGCCTCACGATGTACTCCGACACGCTCATGGAGAAGGTGCTCTCCGAGGAGCCGGTGACGGAGGACGAGATCCACGCCGTCGTGAAGAACGCCGTCCAGAGCCAGAGCATCACGCCCGTCTTCTGCGGCTCGGCCTACAAGAACAAGGGCGTGCAGCTGCTGCTCGACGCCGTCGTGCGCTACCTGCCCAATCCCCTCGAGCGGAAGGTGATCGCGAAGAAGTGGGACAAGGCCGACGAGACGTTTGGGCTCGAGGCGAGCCCCGCCAAGCCGCTCGTCGCGATGGCCTTCAAGATCGTGGACGACCCGTACGGCCAGCTCACGTTCATGCGCATCTACCAGGGCGCGATGAAGAAGGGCGAGACCTACATCAACCAGCGCACGAGCAACAAGCAGCGGTTCAGCCGCATCGTGCGGATGCACGCCGACAAGCGCGAGGAGATCGAGAGCGCCGATGCCGGCGACATCGTGGCCGTGATGGGGGTCGATGCCGCCAGCGGCGACACCTACGCCGCGGAGGCGAAGTACTGCACGCTCGAGAGCATGTTCGTGCCGGAGCCCGTGATCAAGATGGCGATCACGCCCACCAACCGCGACGGCCTCGACAAGCTCGGCAAGGCGCTCCAGCGGTTCACCCGCGAGGATCCCACCTTCCGCGTCGCGACCGACGACGAGACGGGCGAGACCGTCATCGCGGGGATGGGTGAGTTGCATCTCGACATCTACGTCGAGCGCATCCGTCGGGAGTTCAAGGTGGAGGTGGAGGTCGGGGCCCCGAAGGTGAGCTACCGCGAGGCGCCCACCCGGAAGACGGCCTACGACTACAAGCACAAGAAGCAGACGGGCGGCTCCGGCCAGTACGCCCACATCATCGGCGAGCTCGAGCCGCTCCCCGACGATTCGCCGGAAAACTTCATCTTCGAGGACAACGTCGTGGGTGGCCGCGTGCCACGCGAGTACATCCCGTCGGTGGAGAAGGGCTTCCGGGCGGTGCTCGACAAGGGTCCGATCGCGGGCTTCCCGATCGTGGGTGTGAAGGCGTCGCTCGTGGACGGCTCCTACCACGACGTCGATTCCAGCGACATGGCCTTCCAGATCTGCGCCCGGGCCGGCTTCCGCGAGGCGTTCCTCGAGACGAAGCCCGTGCTCCTCGAGCCGATCATGAAGATGGAGGTGGAGGTGCCGGCCGACTTCCAGGGTCCGGTGACGGGCGAGCTCAACAAGCGCCGCGGCCTGATCATCTCCACCGAGACCGTGGGAAACACGTCCACGACCATCGCGGAGGTGCCTCTGGCGGAGACGTTCGGCTACTCGACCGACCTGCGGAGCATGACGCAGGGCCAGGGCGTCTTCACGATGGAGTTTTCGAAGTACCGTCCGACGCCGGGCAACATCCAGAAGGAAATCATCGAGGCCCGCAAGAAGCAGGAACTCGTCGGGGCGAAGTGACGCCGACGGGTTGGGCTGCTCCTGGAGGGCGCGGGGCGTTCGGGTGTGATCCGCTCGGGATGGTTTCCGGGGCGAGTCTTCGGCCACGCCACGCGAGGGTCGGGGCTGCCCAGCCCCGTCGCCGGACGTTCGCGGCGGGCATCGTGCCCGCCGCTCACTGCGTGTCCGCTTCGCTCCGGCATCCTGCCTGCGCTCGCTTCCACAGCCCGGCTCTCGGGGCGTGGGCAGCCCCTCCCCGGAACTGCCGCGATGCCGGCCATTCCGCCCACGACGATGAAGCGGACGCCGGCCCTCACGAGGTCGGCGATGAGCCGTGGCAGATCCGTCATCTGGTGCGGAGGGCTTCGCGGCCGGCACGGCGGAATGCCTCGGCCGCGGCCTGGCGATCCATCACGTCGCGAAACCGCTGCTCGGGCGTGCGGTATCAGGCCGGTGATCTCAGGATAGCAGGCCGTCTCCCGCGCGAGCCGCCGCCGGGAGAATCCGTCACGCCAGATCAGCCGCGATCGCGTCCCAGAGGGCGATGCGGGCCTCGATGCACGAGCGGGCCGTCGCCGAGGCGTCGGCCCACCTGTCGGGATCGTCGCCGCAGAGGCGGGCCACGATCCGGCGGCAGATCGGGGCGTGCTTCTCGTCGTCGTGGGCGATGTGACGCTCGAGGTAGAAGCGGAAGATGCCCCAGGTGTCGGGGTCCTCATCGGCGAGCGCGGTGACCAGGTTCCGGAACATGGACGGGATGACGTCCTCGCGACCGTACGTGAACGCGGCGACGATCCGATGTGTCTCCCCCGACTCAATCACCGAAAACGTGTGTCGCACAAAATCGAGTGCCGCCGGCGGCCCGCCGCATGCGGCGAGCGCGCTCGAGAGCGGCACGCCGTCTTGCAGGAGCCCGATGAGCCGACCGATCGGCCTCGTATCCGCGCCCGCCTGCCGCATCGCGGCGAGGTAGATCTCGAAGTGGGAAGCTGACGTGAGCGGGCCGTCGTGGCCGACGAGCCCGACCCGCTCCGCCTCGTCAGCGGGCAGCTCGTCCGATTCCTCGTCGAGCACGATCTCGTTGACGAGCCGCCGTGCCTCGGCATCGGCAGTCGGCGTCCACGGCACCCCGGTGCACGTCAGCCGCTGCTGCATCGCCTTCAAAAGGCTCTGGAAATCCCAGACCGCGAAGACGTGGCTCTCCATGAACCGCCGCAGCCGGTCCGGCCCGTCCACGAGCCGATAGACGGGGTGCGAGACGAGCCGGTCGCGGAAATCGCCTTCGGTCGTCGTTTGCGTGCCCGTTCCCGTCGCGGATGGCGCTGCCGATTCCCAGCGCGAACGACTCCCATGCAGGAGGGCAGGAAGAGACATGCACTTCATCGTACGTGTTCCTTGTGAGAGGTCACACGACGATTCTAGGCGCTCCACGCAGTCTGGCCGGCGGATCACCGAACGATGCGGTCCACCCGAGAAAACCGGTCAGAGATCGCCATCTTTGAGGAGGTACGGCTGCGCGATGTTCGTATTCCTGAGCCATCCCTCGACGCGGTCGGTATTCGTCACGTAACCGCCATCTCCAGCCGCCGTACCACCGATTGGGGCAGCACTCGATCCCGGCGTCCATCTGCTGTCACTCGTGATCAACTGAGCATAGACGTGCCGACCGATCGAATCCTTCAGGAATGAAGTCCGGCCGTCACACATGGCGGTAACCACGCCACCGGGGTGATTCGATGATGGGTGTGACGCATAGCTGGGATTCGTCGTTGCGACTGGCGGCACGGCACTGTTGATGACTTTCACGACTGTGCTGCTCGCATTGGTCGCAATGCCGAATACCGGGACATCCGTCAGGATCGTGCCGGAGTCTGGAAGCAGTCCCGTGGTCGTGTCTCGGATGAACCAACGGCCCGTGTTGGCGGCACTCGGGAGCGTGGAAGGAGCCCACTGCCATGAGGGCGGCGTCACGTTCACCGAATTGCGTTCGGAAAACATGAGCGTGTTCGTCGTGCCATCTGCCTGATTGATGGCGTCGAGGTTCGTACGAGCGGCACCGTAGTAAGCGCCGTTCCCAACGGTGTCGAAGAAGACGCCATCTCCGCGCACCTGCTGTGTGCCGTTGCATGCCGACGTGCCGACGTTGCCGGCATAGTGGACGAGGGGAGCGTTTGGGTCACCAGAGGGCGAAGATGGACACTTGAAAATGTTGATCGCAACAGCTGTCTGCGTGGGAAATGTGCCGGTGGTCGTCTGCTCGAGAACGCGATAGACATCGCTGCGTTCCAAGGCAGGCAGGAGCGGAACGGTCCACGTCACCGACCCCGTACCGCCTGGATGAGGGTTCCTCCAGCCAGGCAACGCTTGTGCTTTCGTCTCATGCTGGAGCGTGGCGTATGCCAATTGCTTGACGTTGTTCATGCAGCTGTTCCGTCGGCCCGCCTCGCGGGCGCTCTGAACGGCGGGGAGCAGGAGCCCCATGAGCGTGCCGATGATGGCGATCACGACGAGCAGCTCGACCAGCGTGAAGCCGCGACGGGAGGCAGTGGCGAGTGGACGCATTGAAAAACTCCTTGCCGGACGAACGCCCGAGAATGTGGCTAGCGAAAAGGGTGTCGACGAAATTCGTCGAAATCGAATGGATCGCCTGAAGGCTGCGTTCGGTCAGTCGAACCTTGCCCAGCCTCTGCCCCAGACCATCTCAATTCTCGGATCGTCCTGGGGAATTGTCCAGTAGCGGGCTCACGGAATTCCGATTTGCCGGCGGCACTCTGGCCGGGGAAAATTGCGTGTGCAGGGGCCGCTCGGAAATCGTTTCCTCATGCTCTCCAACAATCCGCCGGTTCGGGTGGCCGAGCCGGCGTTCGGTGAGGAGCCCAAAGGCCCCTCGACCGACCAGATTCTGCAGTGGGTGGCCCAGTGGAAGGCCGGTCCCGGGCCCCAGCCGCAGCCCGTCCGCGTGGGCCTTTCGGCAGAGGACGACCAGGAGTTTCGCCCGACGCTGCGGCCTCCGGTTCCCGTGCTGACGCTCCTCGACGACGGCTCGCACGATGCCGGCGAGGATATCCGGCTGCGAACGGAGGTCTTTGCGATCGGCCGGACGGCGGGAGATCTCCGGCTGCCCCACGACCCCTCCATGTCGAGCGCCCACGCGGAAATCCGCCGGACACCCTGGCACGGCGGCTATCAGTGGACGCTCCACGACGTGGGCAGCCTCAACGGCACGTTCGCGAGGTGCACCCGGGCGATCCTGCACGATGCGGCCGTCGTCATCCTGGGGTCGCGACGCTTCCATGTGCGCAATCCCCTCCGCCCCCTGGTCCCCGTCCAGAACACCAGCGAGACGAGTTCCCTCCACAGTGCCCATGTGCCTGCGGTGGTGTTTCCGACGCTCGAGGAGTATTCGGCGCGGACTGATCCGCTACAGGTACCCCTGCGGGCCGACCGCGTGACGCTCGGGCGCACCGGGGGCGGGGCCGACGTGGAACTCGACGACCCGCTCCTCGCCTACCACCACGCCACGCTCGCGCGGCAGCGCGATGGGTCGTGGCTCATCACCGCCGAGCACACGCGGAACGGCGTCTGGGTGAGCACGCTCGCCGTCACGCTCACGTCGCCGTGCCACTTCCGGCTCGGCGAGCAGATCTTCCGGTTCGTGATTCCCTGAGCGGTCGCGGCGGGTGGCCGGCCGTCCTCTCGCGGCGGCTTGGGAACGTCGCCCCATCACGCCGATCGCGGGCACCGTGCGCTGGAGGGCTATCTCCCCGGCGACCGGGCCGCACCGCGTGGCCTTGTGGGGGCAATCGGGCGGGCAATCAGGCCTGGCCTTTCCGTCATCAGCTCACCCGACATCCGTCGCGCGCCTGCTTGACACGGCGTGTGCGCATGTACATATTGCCGGAATCGGCAGCACGTTCCCGCTGGAGGGTGTTCGATGGCGACGGTCGAGGGAATCCGCGCGCGGCTCAAGGACAGTTTCACCGAGCAGCAGGCCGACCTGCTCGCCCACGTCGTGGTCGAGGCCCATGCCGACTACGTGACACGGGGCGATTTCCAGGCGCTCACCAGCGTCGTACGAGAGCTCGCCGAAGCGCAGCAGCGCACAGAGGTGCGGATGGAGGAGCTCGCCGACGCGCAGAGAGGCCTTGCCGCAGCACAGGAGCGCACTGAGGCGCGGATGGAAGGCCTTGCCGCAGCGCAGGAGCGCACCGAGGCGAGGATGGAGGAGCTCGCGGAGGCGCAGAGGGAATTCACCTGGGCGATGCGAGACACGCGCAAGCAGCTCGGGGGGCTTGCCCAGTCGGTGGGCTATGGGCTCGAGGCGTACGCGATGGAGCGGATTCCGCGGATCCTCTCCAGGCAGATGCCGTTCGTGGAGGAGGCATCGGGGCCGGAGCAGTTCGTTTCGGCTTCGGGCGTGGAGGACGACGTGGACGTCGTCGTGCGTGGGACCCTCGCCGGCCGGCCGGTGGTGTTTCTCTGCGAGGCCAAGACGAACATCACGCCCCAGGAGGTGCGCGACTTCTTGCCGACGGTGGACCGTGTGCGAGGACAGGTCGCGTGCGACGACGTACGGGTCCTGTATTTCGCCTACCGCGCCAGCTCCGAGGCTCGTGCGGCCGTCGCCGCAGCGGGTGGGTATCTTGCCCTTGCACACACGATCGTCGTGCGTCCAGCCGCGTCCGCGTGAGGGGGCGCACCTCGCCGATCGGCCGCGGCCGCCGCCCCGGTCACCGGGATCAATGCGGCACGAACGTGTGATGGATCGTCACCTGCCGCACCTGTCGGCTCGACGGCTCGTAGCAGCGGATGCGAACCTCGAGGCCCTCGATGGCGGGGGCCGGTTGCTCGGCGCAAGTGGACGTAGCGATGCCCCTGCGCGTGAGCGTCGCGGTTCCTTGAGGTGGTCTTCGACCAGATGCGGCGCCCGCGACCCGCGAACTGGTCTGACGTGAGCGCGTGGCAGGCAGTTTTCCAAGAGAAGTGGACATAGTGACACCTTGTCGGCAAGTTGACCATCCGCGGAGTGATCCGGGCGGTCTGCTCGATCGCTTGAGTGTTTGGTTGGATTGCCATGGGACTCGACGACAGTGCCCCCCGTCCGCTTGACACGGCGTGTGCGCATGTACATATTGCCGGAATCGGCAGCCCGTTCCCGCTGGAGGGTGTTTGATGGCGACGGTCGAAGGAATCCGCGCGCGGCTCAAGGACACCTTCACGGCAGAGCAGGCCGACGCGCTCGCCCACGTCGTGATCGAGGCCCATGCCGACTACGTGACACGGGGCGATTTCCAGGCGCTCACCAGCGTCGTACGAGAGCTCGCCGACGCGCAGAGAGGCCTTGCCGCAGCGCAGGAGCGCACCGAGGCGAGGATGGAAGAGCTCGCGGAGGCGCAGAGGGAATTCACCTGGGCGATGCGAGACACGCGCAAGCAGCTCGGGGGGCTTGCCCAGTCGGTGGGCTATGGGCTCGAGGCGTACGCGATGGAGCGGATTCCGCGGATCCTCTCCAGGCAGATGCCGTTCGTGGAGGAGGCATCGGGGCCGGAGCAGTTCGTTTCGGCTTCGGGCGTGGAGGACGACGTGGACGTCGTCGTGCGTGGGACCCTCTCCGGCCGGCCGGTGGTGTTTCTCTGCGAGGCCAAGACGAACATCACGCCCCAGGAGGTGCGCGACTTCTTGCCGACGGTGGACCGTGTGCGAGGACAGGTCGCGTGCGACGATGTACGGGTCCTGTATTTCGCCTACCGCGCCAGCTCCGAGGCTCGTGCGGCCGTCGCCGCAGCGGGTGGGTATCTTGCCCTTGCACACACGATCGTCGTGCGTCCAGCCGCGTCCGCGTGAGGGGCGCCTCGCCGATCGGCCGCGGCAGCCACGGCCGCCGCACCGGTCACCTGGATCAATGCGGCACGAACGTGTGACGGATCGTCACCTGCCGCACCTGCCGGCTCGACGGCTCGTAGCAGCGGATGCGGACCTCGATCCCCCGGAGGGGATAGGGGTACGGCGGAAGCGTCTCGAATTCGCCGGTATCCTCGAGCACGCCGTCCTGGTTGCCGTCATACGCCGGCTCATCGAAGCTACCGTCGCTGTCGTCGTCGAGTCCGTTCGTGGCGTTGTCACGGATTCCGTCACCATCCTGATCATGGCCGTCGGCCTCGTAGCCAAGGTTCCAGGTGTCATAGACCCGCCGCGTGCTGCCTGAACCGGCGAGGCTGCTTTTGGAATGACCGTAGCCACCAAACCTCGTCGCTGATCCCGAGGTGAACACGCCGGCCAGCAATGAATTGGTTCCGATCCCGTGCCCGAGATCGACATAGCCGCCCGATGCGACCGGCGAATTGGTGAACCCTGGATCACCCGGCACCAACGCCGAGCCATTGACCGTGGCATAGACGGGCACACCCGGATCGAACACCCGGACATCGAACGAGAGCACGTTGGTAAGCACCACATCCTCGCCCTGCCGCTGGGCGGTATCGAAAAACAGTCCGTCGGTCGGCGTGGTAGACTGATGATTTCCGCCGGCGAATTCAAACGGATAATTCGTCATGCCGGTGACACCTGCCGGGTTGTGCAGGAAGCGGTTCTCCCGTCGCGTCAGATCAGCGAGCGTGTTGGGGTAGAGCGTTGTTCCAGATGAAGTAAGCTCGAGCCGGGCCGATACATCGCACGGGCTGTTGAAATAGCCTGACCACGATCCTCCAATTGCTGCCCATGGCAGCGTGTTCCCGCGAGCCGTCGTGAATGGATCTGTTCCCACATATCCCATCACGAGCATCTGCTTGCGATAGAGCGTGTAGGTGACGGGATTTGCGGTGGCGGGCGTGGCCCGGGCGAACCAGCAGACCTCGGCGAGGGTCGATTCGAACGTGTCGTCGATGGCACTGCCGGTTCCCGGCGCGCGCCCTATGAACGGGGTTTCCTGGCTGCGGGTGGTGAGCAGGAGAGCGTCGTCGTGGTCGCCGCTCACCGTCGTCCCCGTGGTCGAAACGAGCCCCGCGGTTCGGTAGTCGGTTGCTGGACCCTCGATGATCTCGAGATACACTTCACCCGCGGCAGGGTTCAGCGGCGGCACAGGCCGGGCCGTCGCCCCTGCGAGATCGTTCCGGAGCCGCCAGGCGGCGGTCCGCATGCGGGCATCGAGTTCCAGCACCGATCGGCCGCCGGAGATGGCGCTGCCGAACGCCGAAAACGCCTGCGCCACGGCGGCCATGATCAGGAGCGTCGCCGTCACGGCGACGAGCATCTCAACGAGCGTCATCCCGCGGCGGCTCATTCGATGATCCTCCGCAGCCGCACGCAGTCCCACACATTGTGGTCCTTGCCCTCCTCGAATCCTACCGGTATGGAGCGGTCGACGATGTAGAAAGCCCGGTGGTACCTGGTCGAATCGGGATCGTTGGGAATCGATTGCCGGAGCGTGATCCAGACGCCGAACACGTTCGACCGCGGGGTCGCGGTGTTGGCCAGCCGCGTGGCGGTGTAGATGCCGTGAAGCGGATTCCTGTCGACCGCCAGCTCGGGTGATGTCGTGTCGGAAACGATCTGATTTCCAGGGCCGCCTGCCAGCGACAGCGTGGCATACATCGACCTCGCCGGCCCAACAGTCGTGATCGTGGAAGCCGTTCGGGAAACGATCGGGCTCGGAAGCGGCCCGGCCACCACGGCGTTCCAGACATCGTCGGACCCGACGGTATTGAGGTTGACGCGGCCTGGCTCCCGGAATGAGGAAAGCTGATTGACGGTCGTGATCGCGTTGGAACCGCTGCTGAAAATGCCTGTGGTGCTCGACAGATCGCCGTTGTAGGTCTGATGAATGTCGGCGAATCGGCTGGGCACATGTACGGCGTCGAAGAGCATCTGCGCCGAGACGGGGATTCCGATCGCCCCGGCCCCGGTTCCGGTCGCAACCAGCGGCGTGAGCTGTGCGTAGTTCTGCAGCATGCCGAGCGCATGCCCCCGCGGCACGAGCGTGAGTTCCGCACTGCTGACGAATGGGCGGTTGGGCCAGGGCATCCAGGCCGTGGTGGTGCTCGAGGTGAGGGTGGGAAAGCTGCCGGTGATCGTGGCGCTCGCACTGGTCGTGGCCCAGGGTGCCGTGGTCGCTGGCGTCATGAGCCTCCTCGTCGAGGTAAGGGGCGGTGTGGGCATGACCTGCGTTCCCGTGTTGACGATCGTCAGCGGTGCCGAGTCGACCACGACATACTGCTGGGCGACCGTGCCCGAGGTCGTGCTCGAAAGGAGCGGAGCCGCTGTCCAATGCGTGCCCGTGGCGACGATCGAGGGGTTCGCGAGCCGCTCCAGATAGACGGTTCCTGATCGCGATGGCTGGGTGAAGGACGGCCCGGGTGGCCCACCGGACACCCGAAAATCGGCCGCGCTCAACGCCTGCCGTCCTGTTCCAGAGATCGAAAATGCTTGAACGGTCGTTCCGGTGTTGACCGTGGTGCCGGAGTACACGGTGAACGTGGTATCGACGGGCAGTTTCGGCTTGTCGGCGCCGTTGTTTGCCTGGAGAGGAATACCCGGCGTCGTTCCCGTGATCAGAAGCTCGTTGCTGCCCGCGGTATCGGTATCGAACCGCACATACTGCGTTCCGCTGCTGACGATTCGCAGCCGCCAGATTGGATAGGTCGTGCCGCTCACCGCGCCGTAGAGCGTATTCGATCCGCTCATGATCGCCGGGTGGGGCTTCTTCCCGAGATCGACCTCATTGAGCGGCCGGCCGGTGGTTCCGCTCGACAGCGTATCGAGGGCGTAGTCGCATGGCTCCCCGGCGATCTGCACGGTGCCGGTCCCGGTGGCGACCGCGTTCCAGGGGCGGTGCAGGCTGATGCACAGCCCTCCGGTCGTGCCCGTGGTGAGCGGATCGACCCGTTCCCAGGCGAAGGTTTCGTTGATAAGAATTTCGGGCCGCTCGACACCGAACACCACGGAGCGGTCGGTCTCGCCGGCATCTGTCTGGATGTTGCCATCGACCGTCCAGCCATTGGAGGGATCGGTGTCGAACTCGAAGGGCGTCATGATCGAATCGGCGTCGCGAAACTCGATCGCGTTGGCGACCCATTGGGCGATCTCGGCGGCCGGCGTCGCGTTGCCGCTGCCCCGGTCGAGACCGAAGAGCAGCGTGTACAGATCCTTGAAGTAGGCCTGCCGTTGCCGGTAGTAGAGATTCCCGGGATCGTAGCCGGCGTTCGCCGTTCCTGACCCCATCAATGGCCGATTGAGGTCGAACCGTTCGCCCCGGGCGACCTCGCCGCCGATGATTCCCGATAGCGGCGTGGTTCCGGAGAGCGTGAGCGTGTCAAACGCGGGCGACTGCAGCCAGCCGGAGGATCCGCTCTGCGTGCCGAAGAGGGCCAGTGCGGCTGACCCGGTGATCGCCGTCGTATCCCAGCTGTCGGTGGTCACCTTGAGCCGGGCTTCCTCGGCAGCGGACCCGAGCATCGCCGTCAGCCGCGGCGGGTGTTTGTTGGTATCGACATCGTACGGCCGCAGCACGGCCTCGAGTTCCGCCGGCGTGAACGGGTTGTCTCGATTGATGCTCGATGCCGAGGTGCCGCTGCCGGCCGTCGTCGGATCGAAGAGCATGCCACCGCGCCCGCGGCGCGTGTCGAGCAGAAGTTCATAGGGGTCGTCAGCCGTCTCCCGCCCGTCGGTCGCACCCGTGTTATCCCATTCCGCTTTCGCGAAAGTGACGATCGGCGAAAAAGCCGTGGCGGTTCCGGTGATGGTTTTCATCCTGCCGTGAAGATCGGGGGGGGAGTTGAAAACTCCGCGTGGAGCCGGCACGGCGGAGCCGGACACGAAAGGCAACGCATACCAATCGAACGCGGTTCCCGATGTCATGTCCCACCACACCGGCGGAATGCCATAACTCGTGTCAGATCCGGCTGTCGGAACGGCACGACGATCGTTGAGTCGGCTTGATTCGTCGTTCTGTACCGGCTGACCGGGAACCGCAAACGACGCCGACGAGGGTGCGCTCAGATCGGCACCAAGAATATTACCCCAGCTCGCAGGAGCCCTCTCGCCATACCGCCCCTCGGCTCGTAGAAGCTGAAATGTCGTTTGATTGTCGCCATACCGGGAGCCCGCGGTTCCATCGCGTCGTCCGTTGAACCGTGAATTGGGCCCGCCGGTCAGGGCGTGGATCACCGGATTTTCCGTTGAGGAAAACGTCGAACCGGTGACGAGGCCCGCGCCCATCGGAGAACCAGGAAAAAGGTAGGTGCCGCTGGTCCAGGATGTGGCCGACAGCCACTTTCGTGTTCCGGTCTGGCCGTTGATCTCGGCTGGACCATAACCGCTGCCCATCGGGGCGGCCGTCGTTGATACCGTCGTCGTCCAACGGTTCGTGCCCGTGTACAGCATCCTCGCAAACGTGTCATGCGCGTTGACATTGAACCGGCCGTCGAGATCGACGACGAGCACGGACGCGCGGAGCTCTACCGTGTTCCCCGCCGCGTCGATCGCGCTTGGTAGGCCGTAGTCCTGAAACACCCCGTCAATCACGCCGTCGCCGTCGTTGTCGGCTCCGTCCATGATCTGATCGCTATCAAGATCAGGAGTGCTGATGACCGAGCTGATCGGGGCGGAGAACGACCCTCGCACAACATCCGCCACCGCGATCGTGGTACCACTGCGGAGCTGGGCGAGAAACTGATTTTCCGCATCGAACCCGTCCCAGTTCTCGTTGCCGGCCGAGGGCGATGCGGTGCCCGAGGAAAACTCGCGCCCGTTCACGATCACGGGAACCGTTCCGCTCGGCAGCGCGAAGGGCCGACCCGCCCACGGAACATCGAGCGACACCGTGAATGAGCTCGCCTTGGCATTCGTCTGGCCTGAATTCGTCGCTCTGACGATCCGGTGGCTCGTCGCGGGCCGACCCGGTGCGGCGAGCGTGAGCACGCGACCGACCAAGTCGGTCGGCCGCACGGTCCCGGTCACGAGTGAGCCGGTCAGGATCGGTCCAGTGCGAGCGATGGCACTCAGGGAGCCACTGAGCGTGGGCGTGCCCGATGTCGTCGGGGCCCCGTATTTGTCGGCCAATAACGACTCGAATGTGCCCGAGCTTATGACGACCGGCCCCCGAATCACCCGGAGGAGCACCGAGTCAAGGTGAGCGGCCGCCGGAATACGGCTGTCGTCGCCGCCAAATGTGAGACGGGCGGTCGCCGTGGCAGCCTCGCGGGCCCGGATGGCGGCGAGGAGATAGACGACGCCGAGCATCATGAAGAGCGACAACATGCTCAGCACGACGAGCAGCAGGACGCCCCGCCGGACGGAAACGGAGCGATCACGGGAAACCTGGCGGCCGCTGACCGTCGCCGGGTGGGCGGTTTGGCGCACCAATGGCAAAACCCCACCGTAAAAAACCGCGGGCTTCATGGCGCGAGGCTCCCCGCCGATTCAGGCGTAAACATCCGCTCCGCAAGCCCGACCGAGTCGGGCAGGATCTCGACATCGGTGGATAGAGAACTCCCGCTGTGAAGCGTGAGAAAGAATGCCGAGCCCGCAAAGTTTGGCGACGCTGTGACGATCTGGTGAAACCGTCGGCCCTGCCGATCCCAGATCACCACGCCGGGCCGGATGATATCGCTGGCGGTGCGGCCGGCCGGGGGAGTAAACGAGAGCAACGAGTGCGACATCGTTCCGGCCACCTTGAGCACGGTGGTGTCGCGGCGGTGAAACACGACGACCGAGGCGCGGTTCGGCTGAGCGCCGGTTCCGGAAAGGCACAACAGGCTGCTCATCGTGCCTTTGAATCCCCGGACCCCGTCGATCATCTGATTGTTCGGCGGATCGTCCTCCGTCGCCGGGTCCGATGTGGTCACATCGTCGCGCGACTGGAGAAATGCGCGCTGCGCCGCCGCGGGAGCCGCGTTTCCGCCTCCGAAGAGGCCGGTGGCGCGGGGCTGCACGTTTGCATACACCGTCCCTGTCCCACTCAGGGTCGTTCCTTCCGGATCGATCACGATGACCGAGGCCGGGCCGCTCACGAACAACGTGTCGGTTCCCGAACGGAGAAGGCCAAAGGTCGCGGCGTCGGCCAGCGTGTTCGCGGCGAGCGCCGCGGCACGGTCCAAAATGACCGCGCGGGCGGCCTGCGACCGTGCCGCGGGAATGATCGCCACCACGCTCGAAAGGCCGATCGCGAGAATCCCGATCGCGATCAGCACCTCGAGAAGCGTGATGCCGCTCGGCGCGACGACCCGACCTCGCTCGCGCATCATCCACCTCCCGCTGCGAGGCTCTGGCGGATCCACAACTGCGAATCGAGCACCGTCGTCGCCGAGACGGTGCATTCGGCCGCCTTCGTCGCCCCGGAGAACGGGTCGATCGCGATCCAATAGGAGTCGGGATACTGCCAGTTCGCACCCTTGGTGTCGTCCCCGCTGCCGCCGCCGCCCGCGGAGTTGTAAGGCTGAGCGACGCGGTCCACGCGGCCGACGAGCAGAAAGACCGAGCCGGTGACGGTGCGGCGCACCGGTGCCGCGCCCCCGGACTGCACCTGAATCTGCCTGATTCTGCCTGTGCCGTCGAACAGGATCGACGTGGTGGCGCCGGCGGTCGCCGTTCCGCTGGAAGCGACCTGAAACGGCATATACGCGGCTGAACCACTCACACTCGGCGGACCATATCCCGACCAATACAAATCCACCGCACGATCCGCCGGAAGATTCGTCAACCCGCCGCTCCGGATGGGCTTGCTGAGAATCTCGAAGGGGACCGACGCAGCTGCAGGCCAAGGGGTGTTGTGAGGCTGCTCGCCGCTGTCCTCGGTGGCGCTTGACATGTCGCCTCGCAGCCGAAACGAGACGCTGCCGGTCACCATGGCCGATGGAGTGGCCGAAAGCTCGTACCATCGCGCCCCGCCCCCGAAGCGGATCAGATCTCCGGATGCAACTCCCACTGTGCCCGAGTAAGCCAGTTCCGCGTTAGACCATGTGACATAGCGTGTCGTAGCGCCGGTACCGGAAATAGTCACAAGTGACGGGACCCGGTCGCCTCTGTAAAGGGGTGGAACATCTGTATGAACGAGATCGATCGCGGCGTATGACGCCGTGCCACTCGCGATCAGTGCGAACCCTGCCCATTCACGGCGACCGATCGCGCGGGCGTGAGCCCCCGCGATAAAGCTCGAGACGAGCCGCGCGGCCTCGCGACCACGGCGGGCTTCGCCGTTCGCCGCGATGTTTGGAAGCACCGTCACGGCCAACAATCCGAGGATCGCAACGACGACGAGCAGCTCGACGAGGGTGAGGCCGCGTTCGCGATGTTTGCTGACGACAAACATGGGGAGCTCTAGTCGGCGGACAGGGAATGATTCGAAATGTTGTCGTTGGCGTCCGTCGAGGCGGTATTGTTTGGCGAGCCTAAAAGCGGGCTGAAGTTACCCGCCGGAAATGGCGCCAGTCCCGGTGAGCCAACCAATGGGCTCCATCCAGAATTCGGCGTGACCGAGATGTTGCCTATAAGGTCGGGACCCGGCGAGAAAATGAGCGGATAGAGAGCGTAAGCATTCAGATCCACGCGGAATGGATCGAAAGGATCATGGTGCGTCGATGCGTTATTGACTTGCAGGAGTGACGGTGGCGATAGGAGATGAGCGCCGCTTGGCCACCTCACATATCCGATCGGCTGCCCCCAGCCGTCGATAAATTCCGGTGCATTGTCGAGATCGGTGTCGCCGAACTCGTCCGACCGAAACTGTTCCAGTGCGTCGGGATTGCCAAGTCCGCGAGATACGATCAGGAACAAACACTCACTCGAGGCATGGTCTTGGAATGCCGTAGCGCTCTTGCTGCTCGTTCCGCTCACGCTGCCCCGAAATGCCGCGTAGCTCTGCACGAGGGGTGTTCGCGCGTAGGACGTTATCGCGGACGTGCCGGTGCCGATTGGAGTGGTGCCGTTACCGGCGTTCCAGGGGTCGGCTATTGAATTTCCAGTGTCAGCCCAGGAATCTGGCATTTCGTATACCAACAGCGTACGGACTCGGGCAAGACGTTCCCGTGCGATCGCTGTACCGCTGGTCAAGCCGCTGGGTAAAGGCACACGTCGCCGAAGATAACTTTCATATCGGGGAATGATTAGCTCGTGAATCTTGCGGATCGTACTCTTCGTCTTTTCGATCTTGGTCCGCTGCCGCACTCCAGCAAGACCTGTCAAGGTGAGCGACGACAGGATCGCGATGATGACCAGCGTGACCAGCAACTCGACAAGTGTGATCGCCCGGTGTGGGCGACGATGCAACGAGGGAAAGATCATCGGCCGGCACCTCACTTCAGGCTGTCGAGATAGTCCTTGCGCGTCCCCGGCCAGAAGTTCGATAGGTCGTCATCGGTGCCAAACACCTCGTCACGGCCGGCACACAGGATCTGAAAAGTGTCCGGATTGGCGTAGATTTGATTCTGTGGAGCGGCGTAGCCGAGATTTGTAAACCAAGCGCGCGTATCAGTCGGCAATGCCAACGGTGTTTTCTGCGGCGGTACGAACTGCGCTCCGTAGTCATTGGTCGCGATCAAAGTAGTCGTATAAGGGTATGTGTTGTATTCAGACGCGGGAATGTACACGTACGGGGATGATGGCTTGCCTGCCGGGTGGTACCTAAGGCTTGTGACTCGGGATTGATCGAAGTCAAACAGTTTCTTCCTGCTCGCTTGCGGCAGCAGAGGGCTTGTCGGGTCGCTCGTGAAACCAGAGAGCCATGAGTAGATCGCGTTAAACGGCGTCAGAGGCGCTGCGCCCGCAGCAGAAAAGTGCGCAGGTACGTTTGCGACGCGTGGAAACAATCGAGAGAGGTGCTTCACCGCCGGCGTGCCGACAGCGTAGGAATTATCAGTAGCCGGTGGAAAACTCCCATACTCGTTGCGGTAGTTCATGATCGCCATGTGGAGCATGTCGATCTCGGCTTTGATCGCTGCGTTCCGGGCTTTGGTCAACGCCTGCATCACCACCGGTACGGCGACGGCCGTGATCAGGCCGATGATGACGATGACGACCATGAGCTCGACGAGCGTGAAGGCGGTGCGCGCCTCCCCGTGAATACGCCGCGTCGGCCGGAAAGGTTCATCGCCGGCCGTTTTGCACGCGTTTTCCATGGCGGAATCCCCTTTCACGACAGGTCCTCGTTTCTCACGACAGGTCCTGGATGAGTTTGATCAGCGGCAGGAAGAGGGCGATCACGATGAAGCCCACGGCACCGCCGAGGAAGATGATGAGCAGCGGCTCCATGAGGCTCGTGAGGCTCTCCGTGAGCACGGCCACCTCCTCGTCGTAGGTGTCGGCCACCTTGTAGAGCATCGTGTCGAGCTCGCCCGACTCCTCGCCGACGTCCACCATGTTGACGACGAGGTCGTCGAGCACGGGCTTCTTGTAGCGCGTGATGTAGATGAGCGCGCCCACGATCGGGAAGAAGAACGTCCAGAAGAGGAGCGCCACGAAGTTGAACGGTGGCACGGAGTAGATCTTCAGCGGCTTCGCGATCGTCTCGCCATCGCGGATCGCGTCGGAC
>Ga0214923_10004413_pt1 | contig 17003 bp, 13 predicted proteins | sample LL1510_MetaG_FD_177993 | JGI IMG/M metagenome (GOLD analysis project Ga0214923, IMG submission 177993) | Freshwater microbial communities from Lake Lanier, Atlanta, Georgia, United States - LL-1510 | ecosystem: Environmental > Aquatic > Freshwater > Lake | place: USA: Georgia | collected... | reverse complement strand
ATAGCGCACCACCAGTATTGACAATCGATTTTAGAGAAACTAATACATCGTTTATTGACTTTGTTTTGAGACCTTGGACAATTTTAGCATCACATTACGGGTTTGCTGCCCGACCAGGTGATGTAGGATCTAAAAAAGACCCTTACAATATGAAATGTAATATGACTTTATTGAACTATACTTTCACTTATCATAGCATTTCTATGATTCCGCGCAAAGCATTTACATTTTATAATTGTGTACCGACACAAGTTTCAGAACAATCTTATAATTATGATTCTGAATCACTTACAACATATAATACACGCTGGACGTACTCAAATTATTCTGTAGAAAACAGTCTTTACTTGCCTATTGCAGATATTGTTAATAGAATATCTAACGGAGCAATACCACGCGTTACCAGCTTTCAAAATGGTATGGGTAGTATTAATCCGCTAGGATTTTTATAATGGCATTCTACTTAAATTACGACTCACCAACACAGCAGCGTTCTTTTAAAATAAAAGAACTCTCTTTACGTCAATTTAGAGAGTTAAACAAGTATATTTTAAATAACAACAATTCATATATCGAGAGCTACATCGACGAAATATTAAAAGAAAATTTAGAAATTAAAGAAGATATTTTTTATTTTACAAATTTTGATAAATTTTTAGCCATGTTTATGTTAAGATGCGTCTGCGTATCACCGGATTTAGATTTTTTAGATAAAAAAACAAATATTAAAGTTAATTTGTTAGATATTTTAAATAAAATAACTAATTTTAAATTTGAATATTCAAAAAAAATAGAGTTATTGCCTTTTAAAATTAGCTTATCGCTTCCAAGGTCATTCGTATTTTACAATTTCTTAAATTTATCAGACCACCTTCTTAATATTATTGAAGTTGAAGAAGAGACAATTTATTTCTCTTGCTTAAATTCAAACGATAGAGAATTAATGTTAAGAAGTTTACCCGCATCTATTCTTACTCATATAGAAGATTATTACAAATCTTTAAATAGACAGTTTGAAAGTTTAAAAATCACTTTACCCACAATTAACGACCCTATTCAATTAAATTTATTTGATAGCTCTTTATTAGAATTTTTAAAAATCTTATTTAAAACTAATTTATCTAATTTGTACGAGTTACAATATTTACTAATTAGTAAATTAAACTACTCTGCTGAATATCTTGACAACTGTACATTTACCGAGAGTTTATTAATTTTAAAACTGTATGAATCTGAATTAAAGAAACAAGAAGAGTTGTCAAAAAAGAATAATGCACCTAAACTACCAGGAATGCCGCCTAAAAGCTTGTAAAACTATATTCTAGTTATAATTAATTGTATATGACTAACGATACCTTTATTAGTAAAATTAAGCAAATTTCCGCTTCTAATAAAATTGATTGCTTCTTAAGATCTACCAATTCTGTTTCTAGCTTTTTACCTTTATCTATTAAACAACAAAAAGATATTATTAAAACAGCAATGGATATTATTACATCGCCTATTACCTTTTCAAATGCTACCACTGAAATTATAAACGCAAATAATATTTCTAAAACACCTATTTCTATTTTAGATAAACCTTTAATTTTACTGGCCCTTCGTGCTGATTCTTTAGGTAAAGAGGCTCTTATTAATGTAGGCGAGGAAAGACTAAGAGCTAATTTTGCTGACAATTTAGGCTTTAATAGGCCTTTAGATTTATCTTTATTAAACAATGTAGTAGCTTATGATAAAATTGAAGTAACACTAAAAGTACCTACTATAGAAGAAGATTACAAGGTTAATTTAGAATGTAAAAAGACCTTAGACAGCCGTAAGACTAAAGATGAAGAAAGATTAAAAGATTTAGTAGGTGAGCTTTACATATATGAAGTTTCTAAGTTTATTGATACTATTAAAATTTTAGCTGATGACAAGGTTGAAGAAGTAAAATTTAAAAATCTTTCTGCCCAGCAAAGTATAGAAACGCTTGAAGCCCTGCCTATGGTTCTAACAAATAAGCTAGTTGACAGTATTTCAAAAATACGTGAAATTGAGTCTGAACCTTTAAAAATTAATGTAAATGGTGTTGATACTACAATAACTTTGGACGCAGCATTTTTTGCTAGAGAGTAACAATAACGTATCTTCGGTCATAAGTATTTATTGCTTATGGATCAGTCTCAGTTTCAGACTTTTTTAGACAAACTTACAGAGATATCTAAATCTCTAGAAGAAATGCTTGATAAGCAAGATGAAATAAAAGAAGCTAGTGGTGGTAAAGAAAAGCGCCCTGGATTATTTGGCAGAGATAAATCACCATCAAAATTAAGCTCTAAAGAAAAGAAAATAGAAGCAGAAAAAGGTACTATATATGCTAAAGAATTTGCAAAAATGTTTGAAGACATGGAAGATGATAGAAAAAAGAATGAAAATAAAGTTAATGAAATGTTTAAAAAAAATCTTATAAAAGTAAGTTTAGAATGGGTTGGTAGAAGAGCTATAGATCAGCTTAAAAATGTTTTAAGCGAAAGCACTGTTAAAAATGTAAAGGATAAAAAAACAGCTGCCGCAGCTGGCGGTGGAGGGTTTTTAGGTGGATTGGCTGGTGGCTTAGGAGGCGGCTTAACCGGAGTTTTAGGTGCATTTAATGCTTTAATACCCATGATTATGGCTATAGGCGGAATAGCTGTATTAATAACTTTAGTAAAAAATTTAGATAAAGTAGGAGATTTTATTAAATCTGTATTACCTTCGTTAGGTGATTTTCTAATTAAAATACTACCGGTTGCAGCTGATAACATTTTAAAACTACTTAACGGTGCAATGCCATTAATAAAAGATTTGCTAGGATTTTTAAAAGATCTTTTCTTTAAAGTTTTAGAAAGCTTACCAAGCATTTTAAAATCTGTAAGCGACGCTATAATGCCTATAATAAATAAAATTTTTGACTTTTTATCTGGTATAGATTTTCCAGCACTATTCAAAACAATTTTTGATGGAATAAAAGGTATCCTAGAAATTATTGCTGCGCAAATTCCAGTATTAATACCACCTGTATTAAAATTAGGTGAAGCTGTAAAAGAAATTATTTTGACGGTAATAGGTTATATTCCAGATATACTAAGAGGTGTAAAAGGTGTGGTAAAATCATTAACAGGATTTGCTAAAGTAGCATTGCCAATTATAAGTGATTTCTTAAAAAGTATTTTTGATTTTGTACTACAGATAGCACCTTATCTTAAAGATATAGCTTTAAAATATCTAGATACAATAAAAACTATAATAATAGCTGTCATACCCTATGTAAAAGATATTGTAGCTGTTGTTATGGATGGGGTAAAATTTTTAGCACCTATATTAGAAAATATTATTTTAAAAGCATTAGATCGAATACAAGTTATAGTTTTGGATTTATTTGATACTATAAGAGATGTTGCACCCTATTTTACTAAACAAGTAGGCTATGTTAAAGATGCTATTGTTGCTTTATCAAAACCTCTAGATACTCTTATAGATAAATTAGGCGACGTTTTAATTAAAATTCTAGATACAGTTAAAGAGGGTATTATTTCAACAAGAGAAAATTTAAAAACGTTAGCGGGTATGGTAAGAGGCATTAATATTGTAGATTATTTTAAATTAGCTACAGGAATTTCAGCTTTAGGCGTTGCTATGGCTACTTTTGGTTTAGCTGACGGTACTGGAAAATTATTTCAAGCTGCTGGAAGCTTTTTCTCACTAGGAAAACAAAAATCTGCAGTAGATATTATAGTTGAGCTTGCTAAAAATGAAAAAGAAATATTTTCAGTTGCATCATCTCTTGATTTACTTGGTAAAGTTGTAGGTAACTTTACAACCGTTTCTTCAGGTGATAAATTTTTTGATGAAATGAAAAAAGTAAGTGCTGGTATAGCTTTGCTTACTAATGTTGATAAGATTGAAAATTTAGATAAGCTTAAAAATTTAGGTGAATTAAAAGATCTTTTTGTTCAACCCACAAGCACTACTGCCGAAGTTAAGCTAAATGAAGTTGATAAAGCAGAAACATCTCAATTATTTGGAGGTATATATACTGTCACCGCTAAAGTAAACGATAAAATGGACTCTATAAACGGTGTATTAGTAGATTTAAATAAAAAGTTTTCTGAAATGTTAGTATTACAAAATAAACAAACTAATTTAGCAGCAGAAAGTATTGATCATTTAGATGATATAAATACTAATACAGTTGAAAGCTCTAAAGGCAATGTAACTGTAGCAAATAGTAATAGTAATATAATTTTTAATGAAAAAAGCACATCACAATTTGATTTTAGAAGGGAGATGGCGCTAAGATTTGCTTCTAGCGTTATAACATAATATGCAGCATGTTTTTTCAGTAGCTAGAGTTAGAAACTTTGAAAATTTTCAAGAAAATAGCGATGTCGATGTTGAACCACCTATTTTAGTATCACCAGTTAACACACCTCTAGGTTCTGGTATAGGAAAGAGCTTAGCTACCCCGCTAGGCGGAACTGTAAACGTTGTATCAGATTTTTATTGGACATATTCTAAATTAATAGACTCTAGAAAAGAAGTACCTAAATTACTTCTCACTGAAAGACGTCTAAAAACAAATGCATTGATTAATCAATTAAAATATTCATTTGGTGTTTCAAAGAGTAATGTTGAAGAAATAGCTAAAGTTATTCCAGATGGCGTTAAAAACCCGCTTTATAACTTTTTAACCGGTGCAAAACAAACAGAAGCAGGTAAAACAACTACTAAATTTGCTAATGCTGTAGAAGCAAAAGTTAATCAATTAGATTTTTTCAAAGATAACAACAACATATTTGATAATAATCCTTATTTAAAACCCTATCAAAATTTATACATAACAGAACCAACTGGCTGGCAGTTTATTTTACCGTATTTTGAAAACTTAAACAATTCACAGCAAAATGCATTTGCAGAAGATTCGGGCCAATCTACGCTTGGTATACTTAAAATGGGTGCCGAAGCATTAGGTAAAGTTTCCGATATTACAGCAGCACTAAGAGCTCCTACACAAGTAACATTTGTCGAAAAAACAAAATTTTATAGTTATGGTACAGAAGGTGATGAAATAAGTGTACAATTTCCTTTAATAAATACTGGTAGTGCTACGTTTGAAGATGTAGTTAAAAATTGGGAATTTTTATTTTTACTTTTGTATAACAACAAACCGTCAAGAAAGAACGTCTCTGTAGTAGATCCGCCCGTAATTTACACCGCTGAAATTCCTGGTGTAAAGTTCTTTCCGTTTTGCTATATTTCAAGCATTTTAATCGAATTTCAAGGTTCAAGAAGAGAACTTTCGTTTAGCTTAGATACTATAGACAGTTTAAATGTAGATAAACTAGCAGATAATCAAAACAGTCAGCTGCGTCTAGATAAAGGAAACAATAATTTAGTTAGAGGCTTTAGTAACAATACAACGTTAAGAAATATTACAACTGTTATTCCAGATGCTTATCAAGTAAAAATCGGACTTAAAAGTCTTGTACCTGATTCTAAGAATTTTATGTATACTGTTTTAAATAAAGACCCTATTGTATCTGCCTCTACTCTTGCTCCTAGTATTAATAGCATATTAAATCCGCTGGCTGATACAACTCAACGTAATCAACAATCTGTTTCTCTTAGACCTAATGATTCAAACATACCTGCTCCCGATGCGGGCGGAATAAATCTTAGAGGAGGGTTATAATGGACGGTATATACCAAAATAAAGTAGCCGGCTTACCTGAATTAAAAGCGACAAAATATGAAAATATTTTTAAGCTTTATAAAAATGATGATAATTTTTACTATTATAATATTTTAAAAGCAATTTATTTGCCTCAAAATTTAGACGATACAAAAGTATATTATCAATCTGTAACTACTAAGATGCCTTGGACATTAGTAAGTTTTAATGCTTATAATACAATAGATCTATGGTGGTTAATATGTCTAGCTAACAATATTTTTAATCCTCTTAAGTTTCCAGAACAGGGTACGCTTCTAAAGATTATAAAGCCTACCTATGTTAGTCAAATTCTTGACGAAATTCAAACAGCGCTTATATAATGTATGGCAGATTACAATGCAATTTTTAATTCGTCTAAATACCAGTTTAAAATATATCTTATAAGCAGTGACGGTAGGTCTCAAGAATTAAAACCTGGTGTTATAAGACAGTTTATTATATCTGATAATTTTTTAAACTTCTATAATGCAGGGTACATAGTTATAGACAATACTTTCGATGTAATAGAAAGAAATACACCAGAAAATAAAGAAAATAATGATAGAGGGTTTATTTTTAAAGGAGATTCGCGTGATTTTTTAACTATAGATATCATGCCAAACTTAAATGAAGGTTCTTTTGCAGGTACTTCTAAAAAAAATCAGGCAGATCAAATATTTAGATTGCAATCAAACTACGTAATATACAATTCAGAAGATATTAATGGTGATCAACCAGGGCAAAAATTTAAAAAACTACATTTTTGGGATGCGTATTATGAGTTATTGTTAGAGAAAAATTCTTATTTTTCTACTGCTAATTCTTCTCTCGTACCAAGTGGTGTAAATATTTTAAATGCTGATAATTCTGAAAGAGGTATATACACGGGTGATGCTATAAAACAATTTTTAACTGAATTCTTTAATCCTGATGAAGGATATCCTGTTACTATAGGAAATACTTTTGATAGAGGCGATTCTAAAATATTTTTTTCTTCACCTGCTAATTATAAAGGCATTGATGTTTTAGAATATCTAATTAACAGACACGTTTCTTCACAAGACAATAATTATGACCCTGCATTTTTAAGATTAGAAAAAGGTACTCCCGTATTTAACTTTGAAAGCTTAAAGAGTATATTTTCAAAAGCATTAAATGTAGATAATGGTAAGTTAAGTATAGGCGAATATTATTTAGAAACATTTAAAATAGGTGAATTTTCTGATGTACAGAATACTGCATCTGTTACAAAAGCAACTTTTACACCACCCAACGCATTATTTTTTCAAAAAATAGGAACAATTAATAATTTTTCAGCAGATTTTATGGCCGGGCAATATACTCAACAAAGTATTTCTAATAATATAATGCATGGATATGAATACGACAGTAAAGCATTTTGTATTGATGAAGATAGAAATACTTTAACTAATGTTATGAGCGTATACTCTAATAATTACGTACAGCCATTTAATAAACCTGGTAGTAACTCAGCTTTTGCTAATTTCTTACCCGGTAGTTACAGAGATAATGTAAAAAATAGTAATAACCAATTTACAGTAACGGTAGATCCAAATCAACGTCTTGCTTTCGGTAGAAATAGGGTTTTACATAATCTTATATTTCATAATAATTCAATTTTATTTAGAGTTCCAGGATCCACTCACAGAGAAGCGGGTAAATTTATAGGTCTAGATAGAGATGGTAATTTTGAAACTACCGATTTTGATAATAAAGTGTTAGGTATATATTTTATTTTAGAAGTTAAACATATTTTTTCCGGAGACAATTATGAAAATGAACTTAGATGTGTTAAAACATACAATTTCACCGATGTAATTTTAAATAAGGATTCCTACTAATGTTAAAAACGACAACAAAAACAGTTTATCCAGAATTAGTAGATAATTTAATCGCTAATTCTTTGGAGTTTGTTAACAAATATACTGATTATTTGGCTAGTATAGGTAGTATACAATCATCTTCATCTAGTGATTTTAGTAATCAAATGAATATCGCCTTACAATTTCAAAAAGCTTTGAGATCTAATGACCCTATTACTAAGCTAAAAGAGTTTTTTACTGATCTAAATGATAAACAATGCGAAAATCTTAACAATGATTTTATTTTTTACTGGTATAAAAAATTTCAAAACACATTTAAAGATGTACAGTACATTTTCAATGATAAAACAGATGTATTTTTTAAAGATATTAGTGACAGTATAGGTATTATAGCTAATTTTGCTTCAAAATACACGGATAATGTATCTCCTATTACTGATATGGCTAATTATAACAACCCGCCTTCACAGTTACCCGTAACAATTACAAATAAATTAAGTCCTAATGCATTGTCCTTGTATAATAAGCTTAATAATTTAACTTCTTTGGTTCAAAAAAACAATTTAATCAATATTCAAAAAGTTCAATCTGGTCAATATTCGTTAAGCTATCTAAAAGCCGATACGACTATATCGCATGGAGCAAATTTAATTACTGATCTAAAGTTTTATCAAGACTTTTACAAGAATTTACCTACATTGGTTGATAAAATATCTACTATTTTTGATAAAACTTTATCTTTTGTAACGTATTTTAGTAATGTAAACGATAAAACAGGCTACAATAGCAGAAATTTAACAAACAACTTACAAAAAATATCTGACTTATCATTTAATTCCAAGATAGAAAACGTGAACTTTAAGCTAGATATACTTCAAAAACCTATAAAACAGTCATTGAGTAACAAAACATTAAAAGAAACATTAGGTGTACCCACCCAAAAGGCGCAACCCCCAGTATCTACTACATCTGTAAATAATAAATTCTTAGGTAAAAATGAAAAACCAGCCAATTTAGTACCGGTTTCAGATAGTACTATTGCAAAAGAGCGTGAAAAAGCAGCTGCGGAAGAGGTTAAACAGCCAAATACAGAACTTAATAATTTAAATCTTGAAGTTAAACGTTTAGGTGTACCTAGTTCTACTAATGCTAGCAAGAGCGATATATCTTCAACAGTTAATAGTAAAGAAGCAGTTAAAGAAAAACCTAAAAACAATACATCGGGTAAATTACCTTCAGTAAGTTTAGGATCGACCCCTGAAATAGCTGCTTTAGCTTCTAATGCTAGCAGCTTTAATACGACAGACCCTCAAGCAGCACTTAAAAATATTGAATCTTTAAAAGATTTATATTGTAATTTTAAATTACCTGAAATAAACCAGGGGGATTTAAAAAATCTAACTTCAGGAGATATAACTTTTAATCCAAAACAGCTAGCTAATATGCTTCTAGGTATGATTCCTAAGATAACTTTACCAAAATTAGACGATTATACACAAGCTATGAAAGATCTAATACAAAGCTTAGACCCAGAAAAGATTTGGAAGTCGTTTTACAGTAAATGCTTTGAGTGTAAGAATAAAAAAGACTATTAATCTATTACTTCTGCATCAATTATTTTAGCGCTTTTATTAGCACTGTCTATTAGCATTTTAAATACCTGTTCTCTTGTCGCTAAAAGCTTAGTTTGATTATCTGCTTGTTTAATTTCTTTTCTAGCCGCAATATCCATCTCTTTAGCTTTAATTAATGTTTCGTTTTTCTTATCAGTAACAATAATTTTATTTAAAGTCTCTATAGCAGTAGAGGTAGCTGCTATAAGCTCGGCTAAAGAACCTACATCCTTAGCTTCTGGTGCAGATGATATGTAGTCTTTAACATTTGTAACTACTCCTAGACTTTCTTCAACTAATTTACCAGCTTTTTCAATGACAAATTTTTCCATTGTTTCTTTTGTAAGCAAATTTTGCTCTTTTTCAGCTTGTTTAGCCTTTTCATTAGCATCATTTAGTTGAGAAAGTAGATCTCCTACCATTTCATTAAGCTCTTCGCTCATAATATTATTTATCTACTATTGATTTTTATAAACCTATATTATAATAAAAGAATGTATAGTAATAATACTCAAGCCGACCCTAATTTAGCATTTATGCCCGTGTTAAAGTTTAAAAAGACGCATGATTTGGCTAAACTACCCACTAAAAACAATGAATCCGATACAGGTTATGACGTTTATTCTATAGAAGACAAAATTATTCCCGCTAAAGGCAGTGCGGTTGTTGAAGTGGGATTAAAATTTGCATCTATACCTGAGGGTTATTGGGTAAAAGTAGAATCTCGTAGCGGATTAGGCTTTAAACATGGTATTATGGCGCACCCTGGTATTATTGATAATGGTTATAGAGGAGATGCAGGTGTAAAGCTTTATAATCTTACAGATACTGATTATCAAGTTAAAGTAGGCGATAGAATAGCGCAATTTGCTATTTATTTTACCCTCTCTATGCCAGTAGAGTGGGGCGAGATTGAAAATACATCTAGAGGCGAAAAAGGATTCGGTTCTTCAGGTAAATGAGCTATAATTTTGATAATCTATGGGTCGAAAAATATCGGCCTAAGACTTTAAATGATTTTATTATTAGTGATAGTAATAAAAAGATAATAGAATCATTTTTAACTAAAAAAGAGATACCTAATTTATTGTTTACAGGTAGCCCCGGGCTAGGTAAGACGACACTTGCTAAAATCATTGTAAACGATATTTTAAATTGTCAGTATTTGTATATTAATGCGAGTGATGAGAACGGAATTGATACTATTCGCAATAAAGTAGTATCTTTTGCACAGACAAAGAGTTTTGATGGGGGTATAAAGGTAATTATCCTTGACGAGACTGACGGGCTTTCTATAGATGCTCAAAGAGCTCTACGAAATACTATGGAAGAGTTTGCAATGATTACTAGATTTATTTTAACTGCAAATTATCGCTACAGAATTATAACAGCATTACAAAGTAGATGTCAAAGTATTGATTTAACGCCGTCTAGTGAACTATTAAGCTTAGTTGTTAAAAGATGCGCTAATATTCTTAAGAAAGAGGGCATAGAATTGACAGACGACTTAAAAGCCCCTCTAATACAATTTATTAAATCGTTATTTCCAGATTTAAGAAAGACAATAAACGAACTTCAAAAATTTTCTAGCTCTGGAAAGCTATCTTTACCTGATCAAACTAATAATGAAGTGTTGGAATTAATTTATACTGAGATTAAAAATAAAAATATTCAAAATCTAAGAAAGGCTTTAATAGAAAATGAAGGATCATTTAATAGTGACTATGTCAATCTACTTAAAGGGCTGTTCAATTACATAGATAAAACAGAAACTGATGTAAAATTAAAAAAATATATGCTAATAACTATTGCAGAACACTTATATAGAAGTAGTTTTGTTGTAGATCAGGAAATTAATTGTTATAGTTGTTTAATTAACTTAAGTCAAACTTAAGGTAGGTAGTTAGCTGTATAAGAAGCGGGATCATTAGCACCTTTAGCAGGTGAAGAAGGTATTTTAACATTTTTATTTAAAAGCTCTCTATCACCTTCACCCATTTTACCTTTACCTAGATCTGATTTTCTAGTATCACCAGGTCTTAAAAACGGAACTTCTTCAGCTTCGTCTTTTACTGCTTTAGGTTTAATGTTTACTCTCTTAGCTGGATCGTCTTTTTTGAAAACTTCTGGAACATCAGGTAGATTAGGGTAAGAGCTTCTGGGTTCTAGCAATCTTGAAGGTACTGTTGCAAAATCCATATATCTTCCAGGTGCAATTTCTGATGTAATATCTACATTTGTTTCAGTTCCAAGATAGTCTGTATTACCAGCGCCACCTACACCAGGAAAACGATTTTTAACTGCAGAAACTCTTAAATTTAAACCACTATTAGCCATACTCTTAAGCTTTTGCTTAGTATTTTCACCTAACTCTTTAAACCAGGGGTCGTTGAAAGCGCCTTCCCTAAATACTACTACATCTCCTGCAAGAAAACCACCATCTGTATAACGTTGAAGTGCAGATTCGTATAGCTTAACAAACTTCTTGTTCATTTAAATTATTTATCCTTCTTTATATAATAAAAACAGGTTTTAAACAAATAAACCTGATATAAATAAATATGTGGCCAATATAAATATCAAGACTTTAGCTCAACCAGCTAAAACTAGCAGTACATTTACCTATACTGACTTAAAGCTTGATTTAGAGCTTGATTATACTAAAAATAACGAATTTCTTAAACGCAAGGAAGTCAAGGATTTAAAGATAGATTATGATTATGCCGCTATAAAAAATTCTATTTTTAATTTATTTACTACTGTACCTGGCCAAAAGCTTCTTAATCCATTATTTGGGTTAAACTTACCTAGATATCTATTTTATCCAGTAAGTGAGACAGTCGCCTACTCAATAGGTAACGAAGTATTAGCGGGTATTACTAACTTTGAACCTAGAGTAGCTATTCAAAAAATTAATGTTCAAGCAGATGAAGTAAACCAACAATATGTTATAAGACTTATTTTGACAATGATAGGTATTGATAATACTAGTTTTGAACTAGTAGGAACATTAAGTAATTCCGGATTCTTCTACAACAACTAATATGGCTACAAATTATAATAACTATAGTATACCCACCGACGGGTATGTTGCGTTTGATGCAGTTAGTTTAAAAAATTTAATTGTATCACGCTTAAACACTAATAATGTTTTTACCGATCAGAATTTTGAAGGTAGTAATCTATCTTCAGTAATAGATATTATTGCATATGCATATAATGTTTTAATCTTTTATCTCAATAGAACTAGTTCTGAAAGTACATTTACTACTGCAGAGCTTTTTGAAAACATAAACAAAATAGTAAAGCTAATAAATTATAATCCTATAGGCAATCAAACATCTGTTTTATCTTTTTTAGCTAAAGCTACCAGCTCTTTACAGCAAGGTATATACACCCTTCCAAGATATTCATTTTTTACTGTCAATGGTGCCAACTATTCATTTAATTCCGATATTACATTTGCAAAAACAACTGACGGCGATGAACAGCTTACCGATTTTCAAGAAAATAGTCTTCTCTTTCAAGGTTCTTATAAAGAATATCCTACCTATACAGCTGTAGGAGAGCCATTTGAAACGTTTACTCTTACTTTAGTAGACTCTCAAGGAAATAATATTCTTATAGATCATTTTAATATTGACGTTTATGTTAGAGATAATTCTGTAGCAACACCTAAGTGGGAAAAGTGGACCCCTTCACAATCATTATTTCTAGAAAGAGCAAACTCTACAAATTATGAAATAAGATTAAATGAAAACGAGCGCTACGAAATTAAATTTGGCAATAATATTACTGGTAAGCAGCTAAATGCAGGTGATGAAGTAGCTGTTTACTATCTTAAATCAGATGGTAAGCAAGGTGAAATAGGTGCCGGTTTATTAGATAATAATAAATTATTTTTCTATAATACTGCTAGATTTTTTGAAATACTTAACGATACATTCCCCACTAACCTTAATAAATTAACACCCACTCAATCTAGTTACCTGCAATTTTCAAATATTGATAACTCAACTCCTTTTGTAACTGTAGAGAGCGCTGATAGTGTTAAAACAAACGCCATTAATACATTTAGAAGCCAGTATAGATTAATAACTGCAAATGATTTTACTAATTACCTTATTAAAAACTATAGTAACATTATATCTTCAGTAAAAGTAGTTAACAATTGGGATTACATATCAGGCCATTTAAAGTATTATTTTGATCTAGGCGTATCAAAACCAAATTATGAAAGCAGAGTTTTATTTAACCAAGTAAAATTTGCTGATGCTTGCGATTTTAATAATGTATACGTTTATGCTGTACCAAAATTAGAAAAACTTACCTCTTTAACTACTAGAGCTAATTATTTAAATGCTGCTTTAAAACAGTTAGTTATAAACGATCTTCAGCAAGTAAAACTTACAACTGCAGAAATTATTATTAATGATCCTGTCTATGTAGCTATAGATATAGGTACTAGATTTAGTAACGAAATTCTATCACCCGAAATTTCTAATAACAGTTATTTACAGATAACAAGAGACATTACTTCAAAAAGAAACCCCGAGGCATTAAAACAACAAATAGCAGACATTTTTGCAGAATATTTTTCAACAGTTAAAGACAATTTAGGATTAACTATTAGCTTAACAGATATAACAAATCAAATTTTAGCACTTGAAGGTGTTAAAGGTATCAATACAGTGAGAACAGAAAACGGCACAACAATTACCACTCCCGGTATAAGTTTGCTTATATATAACCCGGTTTACCCGTTTGACGACATTCAAATAACAACTCAAGATCTTAAACTACCTTATTTTAAATTTCCGTTTTTAAATAATGTATTAGATTTTAAGAATAAAATAACAATTATAACACCATCAATACAATCACTGCAAACGGAGTATTAAAATGGCGCAAACAGTTAATTACGCCTACATTTTTTTCGATGTAAGGGATTATACCGGTAATAGTTGCTTATCTTCGTTTTCTCTACCTAATACGCCTCTAAAATTTGTTCCAGATTTAACTTCATATGAAAAATTTGCTAACCTTAATATATCTACTAAGCAAGTAAGATGGGATTTTGGCGATGGTATAACTTCTACAGAACTTACCCCTACTCACTGGTATCAATGGCCAGGAAAATATAAAGTAAGATTATCAGTATTTGATAATAATGGCAATTCTTACGACAGCTCTTATACTCCTCAAGTAACAATTAATAACTTTGTTAACGATTATTTAGATTTTGAAGATTTAGATAAATTTATTTTAGATGTACCTGCAGGTAGAATAACAACTCCTTTGACGTTATTAAGAAGAAATAGCTGGCAAGGCTATTCAGCTTTAAGCGCTACAGGCTATACAATCATGCTATATGCTTCTGGCGCCGCGGGTGAATACAATGATATCAATATTCAATCTAAAGATAAATGGTCCCATTTAAGAGCATTAAGTCGTTTTTATGTTATCAAACAAATAGGAGATAATAAAGAATTTACCCCTGTCGACAGCACAACAACTATAGATACGGAAATATATGCTAGAATTAATGAAAATAATAAACTAGTAGTTTGCGATAAAGCTGATCAGGGAAGTGTATTTGCCGGTACAACAGGTTATGCAGTTGTATACTACTCAGACGATAAAGCTAAAAATTATGGTTCTTGCGATAACCCTATTTTTGTGTTTGCTTCTTTTGATAACGCAAAGTTTAAAGACGAGTATACACAGTATAATAATACTTTTGAATATGTAGATTACCCACCACACGGTTATCAAAACTTAAGACCAGCTGTAATGCCTCTTTTAAAAGTAAGACATAATTCTGCTACTAAACTTTCAATTACCACTACTGGTATAGACGGAGAAGGCCCTCTTTCTGCTACTAATTTTAATATGCCAAAAATAAGCTGGCAAAATACCGAAATACCTTTTGTTATAAGAATGAAAGATGATTTAAATTTTACTACTAAAACATACCCACCCCTTACTAACATACCTAGCACAGTTCAAAGAATTACAATCCCATCTTTAACAGCGTTTGCCGGAGGTACCTCTATTGAAGTAATAAAAGTTGAAACTACCGGTACAACAGATGCTGTAAGTATAACGGGTAATTACGACGCTTTAAATATACCCGATAAATTTGTATTAACCTATGAAGACAATATAATTTACGATACTGGGTTTAGAGGCAATACTTCTTATTCTAATCAATTAACTGCTATGGGCTACGGTCCTGTGGTAGGACCGGGTAAAGGATCATTTGTTGTAACCAAACCTAAAGGTACTACTAATTATTTCTATCTTTCTGTTATAGCACCTTTACCCGGTACAGCGTGGACAATACAATTAGATTTTGGTGAAATAGAAACTTCACTACCCATGCCGTTAACAGCTTTTAATTTAAGCATAGGGTTAATTTCAAAAGACCCCACCACAGGGTATATTTCGGCTGTAACCGGTGCACAATTTTACGAAGATTTTAATGAAGATATACCACAATCAATAGGGGCATTTTATAAGGGATATGTTGTCTCGCCTACACCTGCCACAAATTGCGCTCTTACAGCTTCTATGCTTGTTGTTGATCCATTGTTTTATCCTGGGGATACTTTAGTAGCATGGATAGCTGCACCTCAATATAACAAATTAATGCGCTTTTTTAGACAATCGATTTATTCTTTTTGCGAAGGATTCTTAACTAAATCAATTTCTGCAACCAATTTTTACTACGATGCGCGTTTAAACAGAAATGTTTATGCTATACAAGTAGCACCGTCGGGGTCAAATTTAAATAACTCATATTGTACTTGGTTTGCTGATGGTTCAAGAGATAGTATTATTAAATTTGATGTAAGAGGGAATATGCTTTCTTCTTTTGCTTTAAGTTCTTATCCGTTAAAAACTTCTTCTGGGTATATAGTAAACGTAGATCTAACTTCTAAAATTTTATTTAGCGCTGCACCTAGCTCTCTTGCTTTAGACGGTAATAATGATTTATGGATAGCTTTATTTGATTCTTTAAGTGCAATAAAAATAGATGGTGTAGACGGTTATATTAAAGCATCTGCTATTTTTAATGATACTAGATCATTTCCTTTAAGTGGTGATTATAATTTACCCTATCTTTCTGGATTTGCAGGAGAAAATTTACTCTTACCTTCTAGTATAGATACAGATTTAGATAACAATTTATGGGTTGCATATACCCATCCTGTATGCAGTGTTTTAGCTAAATATGATGCTAACGGCGCACCTTTATTTTATAAAGAGTTTCCTGAACTTATATCGCCCGTTGAAATATGTATTGATAGAAACAACTATGTATGGGTAACCGCATACAATTTAAAAGACAATTTAATCACACCAGTAAAATCTTTAACTGCTAGAAATGATTTTCTTTATAAATTTGACAAATATGGTAGAACAGTAGAGGGGTACCCTCTAACAGGCTTTAAATTTATTGGTAATATTTCTGTAGACGGGCTTCAAAATGCGTGGGTAATACAAAACAAAGATACACTTACTAAAGTTGATGGCTATAATCGTCAAACAACTAACTACATAGCCGGCTCAGGTACTAAATCAAATAAAACTAACTATATAGCTAGTATTGGAGGTGTAGCGGTTGATTCATGCTCAAAGGTATGGGTTATACACAATTTTGAAAATAAAATGTATTATATAGATAGTTATTCACCCCCACCTACAGCAGCAGATACTTTAGAGTATACTCAGCTTTATTACCCTACTGATGAGCCACTATCAGCTGTATCTGCTTTTGAAGCTAAAGAATTTCAAGCTTATGGTGAT
>Ga0214923_10004412_pt1 | contig 17003 bp, 16 predicted proteins | sample LL1510_MetaG_FD_177993 | JGI IMG/M metagenome (GOLD analysis project Ga0214923, IMG submission 177993) | Freshwater microbial communities from Lake Lanier, Atlanta, Georgia, United States - LL-1510 | ecosystem: Environmental > Aquatic > Freshwater > Lake | place: USA: Georgia | collected... | reverse complement strand
ATGTCTTAAATCTTTAATTTCTAAATTATGTGTAATGATATCAAATACTGGCGTCATATCACTTAATTTATATATACTTTTATTATAATCATTTAAATCTTTTCCAGCTAAAAGTATATAATTTTTTAAATTATTAGCGGGTATCTTCGGAAAAAAGCTGCCTAAATTAATTGTTCCTATAATACGACCTGGATATCCTTTATTTAATTTATTAATCTCAGTTATTATTAAATTTTTTATAATTGTAGCACTATTTGCTGACCAATTTACTATAGGTATTTCATGATTATCTATTGAATTTTCTATAGTCGATATATATACAATTACTTTATTTTTATCATTTTGTAATTCTGCTAATATAGACTTAAAACGACTATTAATATAATAACAAATATATCTTAAACATGGATCTTGAAAATCATTCATAGCAATATTTATATATGACCTTAGTGTTTCTGAAATTTTAGGATCAGCATTTAATAAAATTAATTTTCGAGGGTCAGTTTCTAATATTCCTTTTTTATTAATATTTAGTGATTCATTATATCCTTTACCATTATTTATACTTATTGTTTCATTACATAATAATTTTATACAACTTTTTAAAAAACAAAGATTAATATCATTTAAAAAATTATTTGGATTTATTGGATAATATTTATCTAACGAACTAACAACATTATATAATAAAAGTGGTTTTCTTTTAATTCCTTCTTTTATTTTTCTATCACATTTCCAAATTATATCTAATAATACTGGACTTGAATCATCATAATATTCAATAACATCGCTTTCAAAAACAAATATATCCTTATTTGTTGCTCTTGCTTTTGTATTAATTAAAATAAAGTCATTATATTTTAAGACACCGTTAGTAATATTTATATTATGGGTATCTATTAATTTACCATTATATTCACCTTTTCCATCTTTCTGAAAAACATCTTCTTTATTTAAATAAGTATTAAAAAAATCTAAGTTTATCATATCAAATGTTGAATCTTTTTTTATAATATCATTTATACATTTTAATAAATCAAATATACCATCTTGTGATCCAGAAGATGATATTATTTCTATGAGCCCCCTATCCCACATTATTTCATTCATTCTTTTTATAATCGATATATTTATATTTTTTTGTATATTTAAATGATGAGTTTCCGGATATCCGCGAACGTCTGGAATACCTGTTGATTTATGAATAACACCATCAAAGTCAAACCCATATTTTTCGCCTCTTATAATAGTAGTCATATATATAATTATAATATATAAACTATATATATATTATTTAATTTATAGATAATGCGGTTAAGAATCCAGCACCAAATAATAATATATAAATTGATGTATATAATCTTGCTTTCATTGATGTAGGATATATTAAAGCATCACCTAATGTTCCATATAATGAGCAATTAAAGTAGAATATAGATATAAATCTTTCGTCAAAAAAAGATTTATTATTTTTATTTCTTTTGGGTATATTAGCAAAATCATTTGGAGTCGCATTATAATACCAATAAATGCTCAATATTATATTAATTATAATAGATATTAAAAAAATAACCAAAAATTGTATTAATTTATATGATACTTGATACATATATAGTATAATATAAAAAAATTATATATTAAAAATTACTTGAATAAATCTTTCAACTTCAAAAATTTCATAAGGCATATTTGTATAACTTAACATATCCATAATATTTTTATAAAAATCACGAGTCCGTCTTAATATATTTTCACGACTAACAATAAATTGTGCTCCAGAACAAAATATTACTTTTTTATTTCCCATTTCTTCATTAAATATTTTCTTATATACTGAATTCATTGTTTCAATATCTTTATGACAAAATATTTTTCCATCTAATATAAGCTCCCCTAAATCTTCATATAAATTATGTATATATTCACTATTATTTATCCTATTTATTATTTTATTCATATTTTTATTAAGATTCGGTGAATGATCATGAGCAAATCCTTGTAAAAAAACTGTATAATCATTTAATGAATCATAATTATGATATATATGATAGAATATTGTATGAATATCTCTACCAGTATTTGGTATATTAATATAATTAAAATCATTCAAGATTGGATCATTTTGATTTCCTTTATTGTATAAAAGAATATTATTAAATTTTTTTGCCCAATTTAGACATTCATTATAACGAGTTATAATTATTTGTATATTATTTTTTGGATTATTTATTATGTCGATATTATAATCGTAATCTTTTTCTATATAAAAAAGATTAAATGGATTTTCTTTAGATATATCAAAAAAAAATTTTTTATCTTTCATTCGAAATAAGATTTCTTTTGTAATATTTCTATTTGGCATATAATTAATTTATATTTTTTTATCACCAGATTTTATAAAAAATTGAATTTTTATTTTATAAAAATGTTATTAGCAAATGATTAAGACACCTACATCTTTACTCCGTCATTCGTCAGATCACAATGATACGCGCAGAGGTTATAGCGAATAAGTTAGCAAGCCTACTGATCGCAGAGAAGACTGCGAAAGACTTAACAAAGACATCAGTTATTAAGGCTGAGGAAATGGAGAGAGTTGCTCAGCTTGCTAGACTTGAGGTATTCGAAGCAGAACAAAAAAGCGCACAAGCAAAAACAGCAATTATTGCTTTTTGGATTGAGCACGAAAAGGCAACTAGCGAACAGATAGATTTTTGGTTTTCTGACAAGAATCTTGACAAGAAGAAAGGAGCGTATGAAATTTATCGTGACAGTTTTGGTAAGTTGCCAATTTTGTTGATTCTACACTGGCCAAACTTGATAAAATTGTGCGAGAATATTAAGATTTGTTATGTGGAGTACATTGCTAAATGTGTTACGAAACACTCGTCAGAATTGCGTATTGTTTTGAATGGTGCTGGACAGACATGTATTGAGCGCATAATACCGTATGCTACAGTACCGGCCACATGCAAGTGCCTAAAGTGCTCACAGCCAGTTCTGGGAGGAGGACACAATACTGGCGATGATAGTGACTGATTATGATTAGAATAAAAATTGAAATTTATTTATACATGGTGATTCTTTTCTATGTCATTAACAGCGATACCATGCCTATCTCTCACGGATCGCTCCAGACCGAGAACAGCCGCATTCAGGCAGTCGAGTTCAAGCGAGCCATGAGAGAGAAAATGATGGAGTCTGAAAACGAAAACTATGAGTTGCGGCAGAAGGAAAGCAGTCAGAAGCAAAAGTTTGAAGAAGCTAGGAAGGCATCACTTCAGGCAAGCAATGTGCGCATTCAGCTTGCTGAGCTCCGGAATCTCATTTTCCTAAAGGCTTTTAATCAGATTTAGATTAAACTATCAAATTATGTATAATTTGATAGTTTAATTATCTAAATAAAAATTGAAATTTATTTAGATAAATAGATTTATTTCAATTCATTACAACATCTGATCGTCTCTACCATGCCTGCGACCGTGCTCATCGCACTGACGTTTCTTGTCATCGTGGCTACGATCTTTGCGACAAAGGCCTACACCGCGACTGTGGTCATCTTTTTGACGCTCATCACCATTGTGCTCGCAGCGCTCTGCGTCTTCGCGGCGCTCCAGACAGCAATGAACCGGCAGAGTGAGCTGGTTCGGCGGCAGCTCAACCAGATGCTGCAAGACCTGCGGAACACTGAGCGCGAGGATGCGGCGCGCCGCCTCGTCAATGAGGCGAATGAGCGCGAGGCGCGCCGCCTTGTCAATGAGGCGAATGAGCGCGAGGCGCGCCGCATCGTCAATGACGAGAATGAGCGCAACCTTGCGGCTGCGCGTGCTCGCGCGCGTGCGGCCAACCTGATTCGCCGAGCCCCTGCCACCAACCCGGATCGCCGAGCCCCCGTCACCTCCATGAACGAGGCCCAGGAAATCCTGCGGCAGTCGGCGGCGGCGCTCGGGGACATGCCCTGGGCGGACATGATGGACGAGAGAGACGAGAGAGACGACGCTGGCAATCAGATCGGCTAGAGCTCCTCAAGTGAGACAGATTAAGATTCAAAAAAGAAATTATTTATAATTTCTTTTTTTTATCAATATTTTTTTATCAATATAAAATTAAAAATTTATAAATATAAAGTATGAATGAACATATATTTGAATATATTTCATTTATAAATAATCTTGATATTTCAATAGCAGGATCATTTAATAATTGGAATAAAATAAAAATGACTTGGGATAAAAATAAAAAAATTTATTATCATAAAATTCAATTGAGAGATGGATTCTGGGAGTACAAATATATAATTAATAATCAATGGATTTATGATAATAATTATCCTGTAATTGTAACAAAAGAAGGATATGTAAATAATTTATTAGTTTTAATATTAAAAGAAAATCAAACCAATAAATGTAGCGAATATAAGACAATCTGGTATATTTTATAGAATTTTCGTAATGTACAGTTATATATAACACCAGTGCCAAATACTGTATCTGAAGGTAATAGTCTAAAGGTAAAAAAAAAAATATATTTATATTATATAAAATATGGCAGAATCAAAAACTGTAAAAATATTAGATACTATTGTAATTTTTACAAAAGATCAATCAATTGAAGATGGTATGGTTTTAGTTGATATTGATGGAAATATTTCATTAATGACAGTAGTAGAATTAAATGATTTATTTTTAAAAATATCAGAAATGAATATAAAAATGATTAAATATAGAATGAATTCACATACAGAAAAAATTGTTCAAAAAATGGGTAAAGATAATGGCAAAGAAGTATCTAGATTAAGAAAAGAACTTGAATTACAAAAAGAAGAAGCTAGAGTAAAAGTTGTTGAAGTAAAAGCAAAATTTTCTGCTGAAGTAAAAAAAATAGATGATTTAGTCGCAAATATGGCAGCATTTAATTTAGAAATTATGGAAGAATTAGAAGAAGAAGGTATAAAATTAAGAGGTCTATCAAAAAAAAAAACAAAACCGGAAGACTTTCAAAAATTTAAAGCTAAATTTAATGATTTAAATAGGAGGATACAAAAAAAACAAGATGATTTATTAGCATTATTTGAATCATATGCTAAAAATATACAAGAAATATTAGATAAAGTCCATAGTGATCAGTTATATTTTGTCAAATCAATGGATCCTAGTGTAGAAGCTGTTTTAATAACTGATAAATTTGTATCAGAATTAGAAAAAGAAATGGAAAAAAGAGGAACTAAATTAAATCATGAATCTAACGAAATTATAACTAATTTAGATTTATTGGCTGATTTAATTAATCAAAAATTTAAATCATCAGTAGTTCTTACAGAAAAAAGAGCTAGAGCATCTTCTGTTGAATCAGAAGGTTCTTCTGTAGAATCAGCACTTAAAAAAGGACCATTATTAAAATTAGTCAAGGAATCTCAAAAAGTAACACCTCCATCATTACCTCGTCATCCAGAACTAAAAAAGAAAGCAAGAAAAGCTGAAGCTGAAGCTGAAGCAGAAGTCGAATTAGTTTTAGAACCAGAAAAAGCAAAAGATGTTCATAGATTTTTTGTTACTCATATTTCAATTTTAAGAGCAATATTAAAGCCAAGATTAGAGCCAAGATTCGAGGGAAGATTCGAGGGAAGATTCGAGGGAAGATTAGAGCCAAGATTAGAGCCAAGATTAGAAGCAAGATTAGATCCAAGATTAGAAGCAAGATTAGAGGAAAGATTATCAGAATTAGCAGGTATGGGAGGAGCAGGAGCAGAAGTCGCAACATCACCTGATGTTGAGGCTGTTCTAAAGCAAGTAATTTTTTTTAGAGATGAAGTTGTTGATCAACCATTTGTTGTAAAAGTAAGGGAAGATCTAGATAAAGCAGCTAGATTATTAACATCAGTTTCTCAAAAAGTTGAACGTTGTAGTGTAGAAGCAGCAGCTGGTGGAGTAGGTTGTCCAGAAGCAGATTTAAGTGCTAAAACAATGAAGTTATTAGAAGAAAGTAGAGTCAAATGGATTGAAGCAGAAGCATCCGCATTAGGAACATTAATTGCGCAGAAGCAATCTGATCATGAAATAGCATTAGCAGAAGAACGTGTAGGATGGGTAGCACAAAAGTATAAAGTTGCTAATTACGCAGAATTTATAGAACATATTCGTAGTCAAGCAACAGCTGTAGGTCTAATTGTTAAAAATGGAATACCAAAGGATCCTTCAAGAGATCCTCGTCCAGCGATATATATAGAAGCTAGAGCTGGAACACCCCTACATTTAACTCTATCGCCAGATGTATTAAGTTCTGGAAAATTTCATATGACACATAATAATTTACCAAAAGAATCAAAACGTTTTTATTTTTCTATAAAGTATGATCCAGGACATAAAAGACCATATATTGTGGCAGATGGTTCGTCTGCTAGAATAGAAATTGATCAGATAGCAAAAAGATTTATAGATGAATTAACAAGCCAAGGATTACCAACTAAGGAAATAAGTAAAGAAGTAGGACAATTATTAGAATTTTTAATGAGTAATATGGATACTCAATCTACTAAGAGAAGAGGGGGGTATTATGAGAAATATATGAAATATAAATTAAAATATTTGAGGCTAAAAGCCGAAAATATTTTAATTTAAAGGCGAAGCATCCGAAGGATCAAATTAAAATATTTGAGGCTAAAAGCCGAAAATATTTTAATTTAAAGGCGAAGCATCAAGGATAAATACCTAAGTCTAAAAGCCTTAAGTATTTAGCCGCAATCCGAAGCGCGAGAACTTGAACCGCACTTAATATTCACAAGATTGTTCCATAAATAAGTCCTCGCTCTGTGGTTTCGCGAGTATCTTTAAAAAATGAAAAGAATTTATTTATTCTTTTTATTTTATAAATACTTTTATATGAATACAGAAATAGAAAAATATAAAGATTTACTTTTATCAGCAACAAGAGCAAAATTAGCATATTTATCTTCAAATGATATTTATAATCTATGGATAAAATCACAAAATAATAAAGATAATGTTTCTCCTTCAGATATAGAATATTATATTTTTAATGGTGTTGAAAAAGAGCCAATATTTTACGAAGATAATAAAAAATCAGCACAAGGATATAGTTGGATACAGAATAGAACACTTTATATTATATTTAGAGGAACTGAAGACTTATCAGATATTAAAACTGATATAAAAGTTTTAGAAACTCCTTTATTTCAAGATAATAAATCAATTCTAGTCCATAAAGGATTTTTGTTTTATTTTTGGTTGTTGAAAACAAAGATAACCGAAGAAATCAATAATAATATTGATAATATTGATATTATACATTTTAATGGGCATTCTTTAGGAGCTGGAATGGCTACAATTGCTGCTTGTTGGTATTCAAATTATATTAAGAGTGTATTAAAGAAGGATAAAAAGATAATAACACATACAATTGGATCTCCAAGAGTTGGTAATTCAAATTTTGTTAAATATTATAATACTAATATAACAGAAAATATTCGAGTAGCAAATCATAAAGATCCGATTACATTATTCCCTATTTCTTTATTTTATAAACATGTAGATAATTGTGTATTTTTATATGAAACAACTGAAAAAGATATTAAGACAGATAAAAATTTTTTATTACGTTTAATAACTTTACCATTTGATATTTATTATCGTTCTCCTTTTAATTTTCATCACTGTGACATGTATATAATGCGCTTATTAAAATTATCAAATTGGAATATTAAATTAATTTCGCAAAATTCCCTTCTAAATAATGATGTCTTAAAAAACTAACAAGTCCAATTATTACATCAATTAATAAATATATCCAAGCGTTTTCATTTTTATTAATAGCATTATACGCAAATAATCCATATAATAAAGCATGTATTGGTCTTAAATCATTCCACCAAATTTTATCACCCATAACTTCAGCTCCAGTTTTTCTAGAATTTGTAATCCAAATAAGACTAAATCCTATCATTGGAAGTAAGGCTAAATAACCTAAATATGGTAAATAATTATTAGGAATATATTTAGAAATTATCACAAATAAGATACGTGTTCCGATACAAGCGATTAAAAATAATAAAAATCTTTTTTGTAAATTGTTCATATATATTAAATCGGATAAAAATTGATATTTTAAAGTTATTCTATAATAAGTTTAAAATATCAATTATTATCAAAAATGCTCCATGTTATTTTAAATTATAATTTTATTGACACAAAACAATTTTTAGCAATCAAAGAATCATATATAAATAGTATTACAAATCTAAATAATGAATTATTAAAATTGACATTAGATTCATTAACATGGTTAAATACAGTTCAACCATCTATAAACTTTAAAAATAGTTTTATAGATTCTGCTTACCTAAACATGAAAAGTTTTCATCCAGACGAAAAAATAAGAGAAGCAGCTACTGATATTTCTGTTGAATTAGAACAATTTGATATTGAAAATAATATGAGAAAAGATATATATAGTGTTTATAAACATTATTATAATAATCAATATCAAAGAGAAAAAAATGATTTATCAGAAGAACAAAAAAGTTATTTTGAAAATGAGATGAAAGATTATAAGATATTAGGATTAGATTTACCTGAAGAAAAGTATAATAAAGTTATTGAATTAAAAAAAGAAATTGTTGAATTAGAAGCTGAATTTCAAGAAAATTTAGATAATTATGAAAGAAGATTTGAATTTGATTTAACAGATGTCCAAGGACTATCTGACAATTTTATAAAAGATCATCTACTACCAACCCAAGATAAAATTAAAATTAGTTTAAAATATCCGGATTATATTCCAATGATGGAGTATTGTAAGAATAGAAATATAAGGAAACAATTAAATTATGAATTTAAGAGACGTGCTTATGATACTAATATAGAGTTAGCAGAAAAAATATTTAAATTAAGACAAGAACATTCATTATTATTTGATTTTGAACAACATAGTGATTATAAATTACAAGATTCAATGATTGGATCTACAAAGAATGTGATTAAATTTTTAGATAATATTCAATCTAAATTGAAACCATTATTGTTACGTGATTTAGATATATTATTATCTTGGGCTAAAAAAGATAATATTAATAAATTAGAAGAATGGGATATTGATTATTATTCAAGATTATATACGGAGAAAGAAACAAATCTAAATAAAGAAGAATTAAAAAAATATTTTCCTATAAAAGAAACAATAAAAAATGTGTTAAAGGTATATCAACAAATCTTAGGATATACTTTTATTCAAACAACAACACATTCAGATACTTTTTGGCACAAAGATATTTCATTATATGAAGTATATGAAGATGTATCTAGCACAGAAACTAAATTAAAAGGATATTTTTATTTAGATCTTTTTCCAAGAGACGGTAAGGAAGGACATGCTGCTGCGTTTCCATTTATTTCAAAATCAGAAATTACATTACCGGTTGGCGTAATGGTGTGTAATTTTAATAAAGATTGTCTTGATCTAGATGAATTAGAAACATTTTTTCATGAATTCGGGCATTTAATGCATCATATATCATCTAAGAGCACAATTTCAGACACAGCTGGTTTTTCTTGTGAAGAGGATTTTGTTGAGGCTCCAAGTCAGATGTTTGAAGAGTTTTGTTATTCCACATCTGTTCTTAAGATTATTAATTCTAATTTAGATGATGAGATTATTAAAAAGATACAGGATCATAGAAAATTATTACAAGGATATCAATATTCAAGACAATTATTTATGTCTTATTTAGATATGTATTTTCATTCAAATCAATTAATGTTAAATCCATCAATTTCTACATTTGAAATGATAAAACAAAAAACAAAAGAAATAATGAATTTAGATATTCATGAAAATACAAACTTTTTAGCATCATTCTCACATTTATTTGATAATTATGATTCTGGATATTATGGATATATGTATAGTAAGGCATTTGCCATAGATATATTTAGTCCATTTAAAAATAATGAATTAGATCCGATTCTTGGGAAGAAATTAAAAAATGAAGTATTATGTTATGGATCAATTCGACCATCTATAGAATCACTTAAAATATTTTTAGGAAGAGAACCTAATGAAGATGCTTTTATTGAATCTATAATTTAATGATAAAATAAAAAAATCATAAATTAATAATTATTTCCTTAGAAAATAATCTTTATCATAAAATGATAAATAATCCCAATAATATCTAATAAGAATATCTTCGCAGAGAAAATAAATTTTATTATTTATACTAACTTCAAATTCATTATTAATTTTATTAACTATACGAAATTGTGATATATTTTTTAATGGATGAATATTAATTGTATTATTAATATTTATTTTATTATTATTATTGTATTCATTATTATAAATATTTATTTCCATTCTTAGTAAAGTATCATCAGGAGGATATCTTTTTTTTTCATTATTAACTAACATAATATTAATAATCTCAACACAGGGAAAACATAAATCCATTCCATCATATGTAATATATGATAAACTATTTGTTTTATGACATCTATCACATTTTATATTCGAACCCATAATAACACTTCCATTTTTTACAACTTTAATATATTTTGAGAACATTCTTAATTATAATACCTCTAATATAATTAAGTCTATAAATTGTATTTATCAATTTTTTTATAAAAAATTGATTTTTGAAAATTAAAATATAAACTGATTATACTTTAATTTATAAACAAAAAGATGCGATTTAATAACAAAGATCTATCTAAATTTACAATTGAACATTTAGATAATCGCGAGTTAATAATTAATATGTTAAAACATGAAGATTCAATTATTCTTGGAGATATTGGAAAAACTATATTTGAAGACCCATCATATGAACACTTTAGTTCTTTAGAAGGAATGCATTCAATTCATCGTATAGTATTACATGACTTTAATTTTATAAATGATGATGAAGCTGTTCAAAATTATAAGAAGATATTTTTAAAATATTATAAATCACCTACAGAATATGATGAAGAAGTATTACAATCTGTAACATATATGCGTGAAAATAAAAGTGTATATTATACATCTCCTGATTATAATGTTGGTGATACATTTAAAACACTTTCGGTATATGATGTATCAGAAAATATAATAAATTTGATAGATAAAATTAATCCACAAGACAGATATACATTTATTGGTGGATTTTCAACATCTTGACCCCCGTTTTTATTCCGTAAGGAAAGATTATTTAAATTAGCACAAAAAATGAAAGAAAATAAAATAAATTTTATTCTAATACAATTAGATGAAGCACATTCAACAGCCTGGCCAATGGGATTACCAAATCCATCACCACTTCAAATTTCGCTAAAAGATAGAATATCTAGAGCAAAAGAATTTATTTACAAAGAAAATTGCCCATTTGAAGTGTTAGTTGATACATGGGAAAATAACTTTGCTAAAGAGTATAAAGCATGGCCTGATAGATATTATTGTGTGGATCAAAATTTAAAAATAATTGGGAAGTCACAATATGGAGCTTCAAAAGAAGCAATTATAAATAAAGATTGTTGTGATCTAATTGAAGAATTATGTAAATAATAGATGTGAAAGATAACTGATAAATATATGAATGACATATTAGTTAATAATTATTTATTAAATTAAATAATAATTAGTATTGAAAAATTTATTTATCCCTATCTTTAACTAGCTTTAACTAACTAAAACTTACAACTTGCTCCACATAAATAACAATCAAACCATGTTGTAGCTCCTTCATCTGCTGATCTATTTTGCATCTGACGTAATACACCCTTGCGTCCTTTACATTTACGACATTGATATAAATCAGTATAAGCAAGATTAGTTTTTTTATCTTCTGTGTAATTAAACTTTTTAATTATAGATTCCCATCTAACTGGATTCAATTGTTGTGGAGTATAGTCTAATACAGTGTCAATATTCTCATTTAATTTATTAATTAGATCTGGATTTTCAGAAATATTAAAAACGATATCATTTATTTTAGTTTCATAAATACTTTGTAGAATTGAACTTGTAGCACTTTTTTTAATATTATTAACACATATACGCATACTATAATCATAAATTTTATTTTCTAGTGAATCACTTAGATCTTCATTTTTAAGGTGTTCGTTTAATAGTTCAAATGTTTCATCTCTATATTTTTGATTTAGTTCTAATGTCATTTTATTTAACCTTAATCTAAATATTGTTATAGTTTTATATTAAATCAATTTTTTATAATATAATTTATATAATGGAAAATTTAAAGAATCTTATTCAGTCTAATAAAGATAATATAAATTTAGCTTTAGTTATAATGTGTATATTATCAATAATATCATTTTTTATTACACTTTTTATTATTATTGGAGAAAGGAATAAATTTAGTTCAAAATTAACTCAAGATAGATTTAATATAGTTAGAAAAAATATAGAGAATAGTAGAATTGCTATGTATGTATTTTTAGGATTATCTGTATTTTTTGGAGTACTCGCTAAAATAATAACACTTTTAGTATAATTATATATAATTTAATATAATCTTTTTAAACATTATTTTCATTCTTTGGTTTTCCTTCATAAAATAATAAAACCATCTTTTCATTCATATCCTTTAAGTGTGGATCTGAATCATATTGTCTAGCTAAAAAAACATTTATACTATTTTTTTTAGCTGTGTCTAATAAATCTTTTAATTTTCTATAATGGACTTTTAATAACCGACTATTAGTATCATGAAGAATATTCTTTAATTCATACTTCAAGATTCCCTTCCATTTACCATCTTCGTAAATAAAAGCGAATTTATTATTTAAATTATCAACTTTTATAGTTAGATTTTCAGGATGATCTTCATTAAGATAAATATCTTCAGTTAATTTCATATAAGCTGTTTCAATATGATTATTCATAAGTAGATCCTTAAAGTATTCATTATTTAAGTATTCAATATTTTCATTTCTAAAATTATTTATTTGTATATTATTTGTGGTTGTTATAGTTCCTGTATTTATATTATTTGTTATATTTGTCTTATTTGTACCTAATAAATTTTTAGAATCTATTAAAGAATTAATATATGATACCTTACCGTCTATATTTATATCTAAATTAATAATATTTGTTAATTCATCATTAGTCAATAATATGTTATATTTATTTAATAAAGTTATTTTTGTTTGATCATTGGTCTTACTGATCAAGATAGATTTAATAGCAATTTTTACATCTTCAGAATTATTATTATTAATTGGATTGCCTACAATAATTCCATCTTTATTAATAGTCTTACATTTTTTATATTTTGTATGATCATTTAAATAATATGATGATTTAAAATACTTATTACAAATATTACATTGATAATCACTTATGGTATCACATTTATTTTTTTTATTAAGATGTCTAGTTAGGTGTTGTTTGGTGCTAAATATTTCACTACATTTTGTACATTCAAAAGTATTCATTTTATATAAATTGTATAAATAGTATATAACTATATATTATTTACCAATTTTAAAATTAATTTTAAAATTGGTAAATATAATAATATCATATAATAATCACTAATTATTTATTATATTTTAATAATGATTGGCGAATTAGATCTCTAATTTTAGTTATCAATTTTATAATTGATAAAATTTTATATTAAAAAAAACATGATATAGAAAAAAATAATAAAATAAATAATTTACCACCTCCGAAAAAATTATGCTGTCTAATATTTTAGAGCATCTCACTATAAATATATTAATTCAATAAAGTAATTAGTGTTTATTATAGCATTTATTATATTATTTACCAATTTTAAAATTAATTCAAAATTGATAAATGGATTTTTTAAAAAAATAATGATATATAATACACTAATGATTCTTATAATAAAATATTCATTTAGCCACAATTAGCCTCTAAAATTGGTAAATCTTAAAATAATAAAAAATATGATATAAATATAACTAAATACTTATGTTTTCTTAAAAACAATTAGCCAATTTAACCTCTAAAATTGGTTTAGACCATAAAAAGATATAAAATATATAAAAAAATAAAACTAATATATATCAAAAATGGTATTGGCAATAACCAATTTTAAAATTGGTTACCAATTAGAGAGAGTGAGTTTTTTTTTTTACTAGTACAAATGTCTCAACTTTTTGAAAATCGATTTTCAGAAAATGAATATTTTTTTACAAATTTTTCATTTTTTTATCAAAAATTTTTATCACCTTAAAAAAATATTATTCTTATAATTTTTACATCATTTATAAAAAAATAATTATTAATAACTTGTTATCAATTAATTATTGATAAAAAAATATAATTCAATCTAAATTTAGAAGTTATAACGGCCCTCCATAATTTACAGGTGCATCAACAAATTCATTATTTTTGAATTGGAAGTATAAGCTCTTTTTATCGAGTGGAACAACATATCCATTTTCATTAATAATTTGTTGATGATAATTATTATATATATATTTATTGAATAAGATATTAGGCTTATCATATATTTTAGATGGTTTAAGAAAGCGACAGTTAATATCTAACGGCTTAAAGATTCTATCAGTCTCTTTTTTACCAAGAGACTTTAATTCATATAATTCCTTCCACTTCTCTACGTCAAATGAATACTTGATCATCTTAATACGTTCCTTATCATTAAGAATTGTTGTAAATCCTCTTTGTCTATATTTATTAATAACCTCAATTGGGTCTTTTGTCCCAGCAAAATATTTATATTCAATATTAGTTAATAACATACACGCTGTAATACAAGACGGTAAAATTTCAACATTGTTTCCATCATAATAGGCTCGAACGCAAGGAAGATGAAATTTATGAACAGTTGAAAAGAAATTTGGATATTTAATTTGGAAAATTTCAAAGCTGCGCTTTAGGCCAGAAACTTTAAATTTAAATTTCAAATTCTCAGCAATCATAAACTTTGCGGGCACTAGTTCATCATCTAATTCGAAGAAGTCTCTAATATGTATTTTTAATTCTTCAATAGGTAATATTTGAAAGAATGATGTATATTTAGGATCTTTATATTTATCTATATTTTCTTCAAAATATTTCTTGTGTTCGTTAATTTTATAATCTACATATACTTGATAAATTTTAGCTTTATTTTCAGATAATTTATCTTTAAAATTTTCTCTGGAGCAGTTTAATTTAAAATCGCGAATAAACTCATCAATTTTCTTTAAATTAATAAATATATTTGCCTTCTTATCTGATTCAATTCTTGAAATATTTTCAGGATTTAATTCTTTGGTTGCTTTGTTTAATGATTCATTAAATTCATATGCTTTATCAATATATTCAAATGTATCTTTAATATTACACATTATATCTAAATCAGCACTATTATAATACTCATTTACAAATGCCTCAAAATCACACCCAACATTTAAGATTAGAGGATTATAATTCGGCAAACATGCTGCTATAACACTGCCAGATACTGCGATGTTATCAAAATTTGTGTATTTAAAGATATCTGTGTTTTTATTTCCAGTTAAGAATACGTTCATACGTTTCTTAAAAGTTTCTAAGGTCGCTACCCCATAAGTATTTTTAACTAATTCTTTATCAATTGTTCCAACTGAATCATAATTTGTAAAAATATAATTATCTATGCCATATACATTATATTCTGTAAATAGTTTGTCATTAACTAGGAATGGAAAGTATGGACTATCTTTTAATTTGTAAAGACTAAATGGAAATACTGGTAGTCTAGATGCGGTATGACAAGTAAATACAAACCTACTATTAATATCAGTAAAACTTCTCTTAATAGTTTCTTCAAGATAAAGAGAAATCCAAGCATAACCAATCATTTTTCTAAAAATACTTTCATTTACATTTGGTTGAATTAATTTAATAAATATTTCTAAGATCTTTGGATTATTTAATATTTGATGACAATATTCTTTGCTTACTACTACATTGATTAAGAGAATTGATAGCTCTTCATATGAACCCTCTTGATTCAACTTTTGAATTACTTCCTCAAAGTTAGATAATGTTTTAGCATCAGACATCTTGTAAATTAGATAACCATCTTTTTTGATAGCATTTGAAGCATCAACAAAGTTATTTTTCTTAAACATATAACTTAGATAATCACCACCATCATCTGGTTGATTTTTAATGTTTTCTATAACATCTGCTAATTTTTTATCAATGATTGTATTAATATCAAAGAAATTAAAATTACGATTCATGAATTGAAGACTAATATTAAGACGACAATTCATTGGATTATTCCAATAATTTGTTTCATCTGAATTTTCAATCATATAGCTTGTATTTTTAATTTTCTTAACATTACCAAAATAGTAATTCATAAACTTAATCTTAAAATAATCGTTTAATAGTTCATTTTTAAATTGACTTAGATATAGTTTGATATCTGACTTTGAAATTGTCATTATAGGAACAACTAATGTATATTCATTATATTGATCGTCAGGTTTATGATCTAATAATTTGATAATATCATTTGATATTATCGAAATAGAATTTTTCATGATATCATTATTAAGAATCTTAAAAGGAGCTTTAATAAGACACACATTTTTGTAATAATTATTTAGTTTTGCTGAACTCAATACTGGTTCAAAAATAGATATATTATCAAATTTTTCATCATCAAAAAATTCATCAGTTATACATAATACGTATATTTGTTTGAATTCTTTATATAATTCATCTATACTTAGATTGTCAATATTTTTTAAAACACTTTCAATAAATAATTGCTTATTACCATATAAGGTATTTGATACTTTATTTGACGAGGCCATTATATATTTTATACATATATCATTATAAGTATAAAATAAGAAATTATCAATTTTTTAATAATATATATAGCTGATAAATGAATTAATTAAGGAACATATACAATAAAATTTTCTTTAATTTCGTAATAATCTAGATCAAATAAACGTTTCATACATTTATAAAAAACTTCTTTATTAATTAATGTCTTTCCTAAAACT